>JQIA01002361.1_pt1 | contig 10094 bp, 9 predicted proteins | sample 811431 | NCBI WGS metagenome assembly JQIA01 (sample SAMN02998118, study PRJNA258478) | marine sediment metagenome | biome: marine; feature: seafloor; material: sediment; isolation source: oil-polluted sediment collected from 3 locations (0.5 km, 0.7 km and 0.9 km)... | place: USA: Gulf of Mexico ... | reverse complement strand
GTTTCTTGCTTGCCTTTGTTTTCAATAATGGCTGCGGCAATATCAACTTGGTCACTAGCAACAAGGCCTGATAACGTTAATTGCAAGCGCGTTTGTGGGGCATCGGTTATTTGTTCAATAACGTTTGTTTTTTCTTGAGTTTTATATCGACCAAATAAATTAAGTGATTGTAATGCCGATATATTAAAACTTTTTTCCGCGTTACTGTTTTGAGGAATATGTTTTATTGAAGCCGTATTGTTGGCAGTCACTTTTTGAGGAACCACTAACCAAGTGATTTTTGCTGCCATAAAAGCAATATATACAAGTAATAAAACACTAATTACTCGCGCAATGTTTTGCTGGGGTAGTTTTTCCAGAGCAGTTGAGAATGAGGTTAAGTTATCTGTTAATGCCATTAAATTATTTAATCTTCCATTATTTTTCGCCACTTTTTGCTACTAAAAATCAGCTATTCAACGCAACTTATTATAAAACATGTGCTAATTGCACAATGCAAGCTACCGATAATACTTGACCATTAGTTTTGCAACAAGCAGTGTCCGCGCTTTTTAACGATTATTTACAAAAGAAATAAAAAGAGAGCGCAGCGTTAATTAAAATATGTTATTTTCTGCCGAACTTTGACTACATCGACTACATCTGCCGAACTTTGACTACAATTATAAGACATTAATAAGACATTAATAAGACATAATACTTTATGACTGCCACAAACGAAAAAAATTCAACAAGTCTAACATCAACCCGATTAGATAAATGGTTATGGGCAGCGCGCTTTTATAAAACTCGCGCTATTGCCAAACAAATGATTGATGGTGGCAAAGTGTTTTATAATGGCCAACGCACAAAATCAGGCAAAACAGTCTCCATTGGTGATGCCATTAAAATCCGTCAAGGTTTTGATGAAAAAGAAATTAAAGTCATTGCTTTAGCAGATAAACGCCGTGATGCCACATTCGCACAAACCTTATATGAAGAATCAGTTAAAAGCATTGAAACAAGAGAAAAAAACAACTTAGCGCGCAAACAAGGTATTTTGCTCAGCCCCGCAAGTGATACTAAACCTGATAAAAAGCAGCGTCGAAAATTACGAGAATTTAAAGAGAGGATATAGACATTATGTCTAAGACTGACATCAATACAACAGATACACTTAACCGCTACTTATTTGATGGCCTGCATGTACGCGGTGAATTAGTACAATTAAGCACAAGCTACCAAAACATAATTAAAAACCATAATTACCCTGTGAGTGTACGATTGCTGCTTGGTGAGTTAATGGCGGCAACTTGTTTGCTTACAGCCACCTTGAAATTTGAAGGCGATATAACGGTACAATTGCAAGGCGATGGCCCTGTAGGTTATATGTCAGTTAATGGTGATAATAATCAACAAATGCGTGGTATTGCAAAAGTTATTGAAACTAAAAAAGCCGATGAAGCTCAGTCATTACAAGAGATTATGGGTAAAGGCAATATGATTATCACTATTAAGCCTAACCAAGGTGAAGCTTACCAAGGTATTGTTGCTTTAGATCTGCCAACATTAGCACAATGTTTCTCTCATTATTTTGACGTTTCAGCACAAATTCCAACTCAAGTATGGTTATTTAGTGACGATAAAAAACAGCAAGTAGCGGGCAGTTTAGTACAATTACTACCTGACGGTGATGGCAGCAGTGAAAATATAGCTAAACAAAAAAGTGATTTTGAGCACATAGCTCAATTAACCAATACCATTAAAGCAGATGAAATTTTTTCACTTGAAGCAGAAGCTTTATTATATCGCTTATACCACCAAGAAAAAGTCAGTTTGTTTGAACCTCAAACCGTAAGTTATCAGTGTGGTTGCTCTAGTAATAAATGTTTAGCGGCTATTGCGCAAATTGAACCAAGCGAAATTGAAGCGATATTAGCCGAGCAAGGTAAAATTTCAATGACTTGTGATTACTGTTTAACGACTTATGATTTTTTTACTGAGCAATTAAAAAGTTTCATTTCGAAAGATAGCCACTAGCAACTAACTTTCACTTTATTCAACAAATCATCTTTTAGCACTCTTTTGTATAATAATTACTTAAAAAGAGTGTTAACACCTGCTTTACTGCAGCCCTTACCGCTATTATTGTTGTAAAATTACTAATAGCGATTACGCTACTATTTTCAATATTTATGTCGTTTATACAGAAAACTTTCAACTTAGGTTATTTTTTACTTTCGTTTTGCGCGTTAATCCAATAGAATGTCGAATTATTAACACTGTTCAAATTTAATCAAAATTTAAAAATTCATCATACTTTAGGAGTGAATTTGCTATGACCGCCCAAGAAAACTCAATTGATTTGTCTCAATACGGCATTAATGATGTTAGCGATGTTGTTTACAACCCATCTTATGAGTTGCTTTTTACTGAAGAAACAAAAGCAGGCCTTGAAGGCTTTGATAAAGGCGTAGTCACGGAACTTGGCGCAGTCAATGTTGATACTGGTATTTTTACTGGTCGCTCTCCTAAAGATAAATATATTGTTCGTGATGATATAACACGCGATACGGTTTGGTGGTCTGATCAAGGTAAAAACGACAACAAAGCTATGAGCCAAGAAACGTGGTCAGAGCTAAAAGGTTTAGTAACCACACAACTTTCAGGTAAGCGTTTGTTTGTTGTTGATACCTATTGTGGTGCTAATGATGATAGTCGTTTAAAAGTGCGCTTTATCACCGAAGTAGCATGGCAAGCGCATTTTGTTAAAAACATGTTCATTCGTCCAAGTGACGAAGAACTTAAAACTTACCAGCCTGACTTTGTCGTAATGAACGGCGCTAAAACAACAAACCCAAATTGGAAGGAGCAAGGTTTAAATTCAGAAAACTTTGTTGCTTTTAACCTAACTGAAAAAATTCAGTTAATCGGTGGAACTTGGTACGGCGGCGAAATGAAAAAAGGTATGTTCTCTATGATGAACTACCTATTACCACTTAAAGGTATAGCTTCTATGCACTGTAGTGCCAACGTTGGTAAAGACGGCGATGTAGCAATATTCTTTGGTTTATCTGGTACGGGTAAAACGACCCTTTCTACTGATCCTAAACGTGAGCTAATTGGTGATGATGAGCATGGTTGGGATGATAACGGTGTATTTAACTTTGAAGGTGGCTGTTATGCTAAAACCATCAATTTAAGTAAAGAAAATGAACCTGATATATACAACGCTATTCGTCGTGACGCTTTATTAGAAAACGTTACGGTAGCTGATGACGGTACTATTGATTTTGATGATAACTCACGTACTGAAAATACACGTGTTTCTTACCCTATTCATCATATTGATAATATTGTTAAACCTGTATCACGTGCTGGTCATGCGAAAAAAGTAATTTTCTTAACGGCTGATGCTTTTGGTGTTTTACCGCCTGTAGCTAAATTAACGCCAGAGCAAACAGAGTATTATTTCTTATCAGGCTTTACCGCTAAATTAGCAGGTACAGAGCGTGGCATCACAGAGCCAACACCTGCATTCTCAAGTTGTTTTGGTGCGGCTTTTTTAAGCTTGCACCCAACACAATATGCAGAGGTTTTGCATAAACGAATGACTAATGTTGGCGCAGAAGCCTACCTAGTAAACACGGGCTGGAATGGCACAGGAAAACGTATTTCAATTAAAGCGACTCGCGCTATTATTGATGCTATTTTAGATGGCTCAATTGATGAGACTGAAACAACCATTATACCAATGTTTAACTTAGAAGTTCCTAATGCCATTGCAGGCGTTGAAGGTGATATTCTAGACCCAAGAAACACATATCAAGATGCTAACGAATGGCATGACAAAGCAGTTGATTTAGCGAACCGCTTTGTAAATAACTTTGATAAGTTCACTGATACGGATAATGGTAAAGCGTTAGTTGCTGCTGGACCACAGCTGTAATAAAAATAGATAGTTTAAGTTACAAGTAAAAAGCTACAAGCGGTGTCGATTCACTACTTGTAGCTTTTTTTCGTAAAAGTTAACGGTAAATACACTTTTGCCTGCAAACCACCTTCCGCTTTATTTGACAATACAACACGACCTCTATGAATATCAATAATACGTTTAATAATTGCTAGGCCTAAACCGCTACCTTCTGTACCTCGTGCGGTATCACCTTGAGTAAAAGGTTGAAATAAGCGTTCAATATCAGCTTCATTAATACCTTCACCGTGATCGCTGACAATAAAGTACGCATAGCCTTTTTCTTTATCATGGCCCGTAATCACTTCAATATCACCCTGAGTATATCGAATAGCATTTTGAATTAAATTAGCTAAAACACGTTTTATTGCAACATGGCGAAGAGGAATTTTAGGACAATCGCTGGGTAAAAAATGAATTTTTCTATTACTAGGTGTTTCAACATTGAGCACTTCTTCTACTAATATATTTAAATCACCTAGCTCGGCTTTGTCTTTAGAGTCATGGCGAATATAATCAATAAACTGATCAATAATATTATTCATATCATCAATGTCATTTTCGATACCTTCTTTAAGAAAATCATCAAGCTCTGACATCATTTCGCTAGCCAATCTAATACGAGTTAACGGCGTACGTAAATCATGAGAAATACCTGCCATTAATAAATTTCTATCTTCTTCTAATTGTTTAATACCTTTAGACATGTGATTAAAGGCTTGAGTTACGGCTACAATTTCAGAAGTACCCTGCTCTGCAAGTGGCTCAGGAAAGTCTCCACGGCCAACATCTTCTGCAGCACGCTGTAAAGACTTCAGCGGTCGATTAAGTTGTCTTACAAATAACCACCCACCAGCAACACTAAACATACCGAGGGTACCTAAAAAGAACACAAGGGGAGAAAAATTAGCTTCTTCTAAGCCAAGTAGTGGGATTTTCACCCATAAATTGGGCGCTTGAGGAGGGCGGATCCAAAAAAGATATTCATCCCCTTGAGAAATTCTAACCTCAGCTAAACCACCAAGTAATTCAGACATTTGCTCACTGCGGTAAGGATAATAGCCAGCATTAGCTAACCCTAATTTCAAAGCGTCTTGTTCTCGATAAACCCCAATACCCGTTTCGTGATGAAAAGCTTCAGCCATCTTAGGGCTTAAACGAGCATCTTTAATATCAATAAAAACGACTCGCACTTGCTTGGCCAATAGTTGGTTTATTTGTTGTTGGTTAGGCTCTATTACATATAATGCAAAAGAAATGTATGAGACAACTTGGTTTACAAACAGTAAAAAACCAATCAATAAGACCGTTTGACCAAAAGCACTTCTAGGTAATATTTTCATATTAATAATTTTTACAATGAATACTAAGTTGTTGCGCCATCAGGTACAAAAACATAACCTAATCCCCAAACAGTTTGTAAGTATCTAGGTTTGGCAGGGTCTTTTTCTAACATACGACGTAAACGTGAAACCTGCACATCAATACTGCGCTCTAGTGCTGAATAATCACGCCCACGCGCTAAGTTCATTAATTTATCACGGGATAATGGTTCTCTTGGGTGAGTAACTAACGCTTTTAAAACAGCAAATTCACCACTTGTTAATGGCATACTAACATCACCTTTTACCATTTCACGAGTGGCTAAATTCAACTCATATTCACCAAAAGTAATATTGTTTTCTTTCTTTGAAGGTGCGCCTGGCGCTTCTTGTACTCGACGGCGTAATATGGCCTTGATCCGTGCTAATAACTCTCTAGGATTAAAAGGCTTAGGTATATAATCATCGGCTCCCAGCTCTAAACCGATAATACGATCAACTTCATCACCTTTTGCTGTCAACATAACAATGGGAATACTATTGTTTTGTTGGCGCAAACGACGACAAATAGATAATCCATCCTCACCTGGTAACATCAAATCAAGCACTAATAAATGAAAGTTTTCACGCTCAAGTAATCTATCCATTTGCTCAGAGTTAGCCGCACTCCTCACTGCAAATCCTTGCTCAACTAAATAGCGTTCTAATAAAGAGCGTAAACGCATGTCGTCATCTACAACTAAAATCTTTTGAGTTTCTTGGCTCATATTACTCTCACAATACTTTGATTATTGACCTGCAATAACTATAAGCGATATAGCGACGCATATAAAAGAGTGATTAGTAAATGTGTCACCCCTTTTGTTACAATTTATGAATCATGTGTCTATACCCATACACCTCAAGATACTAATTCAGTGGTAATAGAGCGTTAGACGTTTTTATGTACGTGAATATCCATCTGTGGGTAAGGAATATTCAATCCTTCGTTGGCAAATATTTTATACACCTTTTCATTTAATTCAAAATACACACCCCAATAATCAGCTGAATTCACCCATGCCCTGACAGTAAAGTTAACTGAGCTGTCAGCTAATTCTGAAACGGCAATAAATACTTCAGGATCTTTTAAAATGCGTGAATCGTCATCACATAATCGTTTGATGACTGCTCTGGCTTTGTCCACATCATCTCCGTAACCAATACCAATGGTCCAATCAACTCGTCTAGTTGCCTCGGTTGAATAATTAATCATTGATGATGTTGATAATCCACCATTAGGAATAATGATCGTTTTATTATCAGGAGTTTTCATAATAGTATTAAAGATCTGTATCTGAGAAACCGAACCTATATAACCCTGCGCTTCTATTACATCACCAATTTTAAATGGTTTAAAGGTGAGGATCATCACGCCACCAGCAAAGTTCTGTAATGTTCCCGACAGTGCCATGCCCACCGCTAAACCCGCCGCACCAAGAATAGCAATAAATGAAGTCATTTCGATGCCTAACATACCAAGCACCGTGATAACTAACATCACTTTTAACAAACCATTAATAATACCTGTAAGGAAAGGCATTAAGGAAGGATCGGTTTTATTTTTCTTTAACGTAATTTCCATACCACGACCGATAGCTTTTATTACCCAGCCACCAATAATCCATACAGCAATAGCACCAAGTAATTTGGGTCCATAATGTATTGTCATTTCCGTTATTTGAGACATGATTTCTTCTGTATTCATAATTTAATCCTGTTTATTTTTGATGTTTTTAAAAATCTAACTTAAATGCGTCCGTTTCTTTATATTAAGCCCTTCATAATTTTTATTGTGTCAATAAATTAAATTAAAATGCGTCATAAAAGCATTAACGTTTTGCTTTGGCATATCTTAACCAAATATAAATACCACTCATTGATAACAAAATAAGTAATACTGCAACAGCGTCCATAAATAACACACCAAAAAGACCCAGAATTCGACCACTATGAGCATCTAAAACGATGCGCTCTACTGTTAAGTGTTGGGAGCGGTAATTCAATTTTGCTACACTGATTTTTTTTTCTTCAACCTGATTAGATAAAATCCATTTAAATTTTATTTTTGGTTTAATATCTCGAAACAAAAATGTATCGCTATTATATTGCATGGTTCCAGAAATCGACTTTATCACCAGCATTCCATCACTCAACGCAATAGCACTCGCACCAATAGGAAAGCCTGATTCATCGCCTAATTGATCGATTAGCTCACCACTTTGACTATAAAAATAAAGTTGATCTATACTCACTACAGCAAAAGCTTGTAGCTCATTAATGGTCATAGGTGTAATACCTATAATGTTACTGGTACTCTCAAACAATAATTTATCACCTAGCCAAACTAAATTATCCGTAACAATCAAATTATTATCACCATAAAAACGCACATTGCTTGGTGATGAGATTCCATAATGTTCGAGTAACCATGTACTTTTGATAGGAGTATGAGCAAGAGATAATGTATCGGTATGATTTAACGCAATACCTGAAATAGAAAGGAAAACAAGAAAAAAAGCGGCAATAATACCGAGTTTACGGTGCCATTCACGTAAATGGCGTATTATTCGATTATGCAATGATTTTGGTGATGATTTCATAGCTTATGCTAAGTATTAGCGTATTAATTTTTAATTAACTTATTCTGCCGTATACATTCACGTTAAGCTAGATGATTATTGATAAAAGCTTGATATGAATCAGAGGTGATACTTTACTGTTTAGCTTTACCGCTTAACCACAAAGCAAGACGGGCAATTTTAGTGGTTGCTCGCACAGATAGAGTAGCCCCTGTAATGCCATCAATATGTTTCGTTAAGCGTTTGTCACTATTAAGACTGGCATAAGTGAATTGTTTAGCATAGAAATCATGGCGAACTTCATCGCCTCGGCTTTCTCTAAAGGTCAGCACTTTAAGTTTTTTAATGTGTTGTTTGCCTTGATTAACATTAATATGCACACCAATGGTAATAGGCTTTTCTTTCCCTATTTCATCTAAAATCCAAACGCTCTCATGACCAGATTGCCAATAACGAATACGCATACGGTTATATTTATGGTTAAGAATATTGGCAATTATCATTTTGTCTTCTTTGGTTAACCACAACATTTTAGCTTGGGAGTTTTCACCCAAACTAGCACTAATAAATGCTTTAGGGGTTTGATAAACACCTTTCGCTGCAAGCGTAAAGTGGCTTGTGCAAATTGCGATCAATACCCATAGTAAAAATATAATTTTATTCATTATTTATCAACACAAAGTTACCTACAACAAATGTACCGACAAAAATCACCTACACTTATTAAAAAAGTGAATAGCACTTGTGCTCTATTCACTTGGTTTGTTTTATAATTCAACCGTGATTACTTACGTTTAAAAATAAGCCACCTACAAGCCTACAAGCGCGAATGAATTCCCGCCAACAAGAGCATAAGCCGCCTATATCATCTGCAACATTAGAACTGATAACCAAAGCCGATGTTGAATCCTTTAGAGTCTTTAGCACCACCAAGATCTTCATAATCCGCTTTTAATACAACATTTTCATGAAGGTAGTAATTCACGCCCACACTCGTTGATTCAACAGCCGTATCTGCACTGTTTCCAGCATTATTGTCATATTCTGCATAACGAGCAAACACGCCTACTTTTTCATTAAAAGCGTAAGAAGGTTCAACATACCAACCTGTTTGTTCATCACGGCCTAAAGCTTTTGCTTCATCGCCCTCAATATCCCAACGAGCATATAAAGCGCGAATGGTAAAATCATCAATTTGATAAATTGCGTGTGCTTCTAATAAAATAGCTTCGGCCTTATCGCTTGCTGTACCCTGTTTAATATCTGTTTGATATTGAACTGTGCCTGCTAATTCTAAACCTATAATTGCGGTGTACTTAATACGCCCCGTATAAGCTAAGTTTTCCGCATTAGCTTTCGCTACTTTTTGACGACCGCTTCGAATTTTATAACCATCATCTACTAGTAAACCACTGGTTACAGCACCATCAATACTTAAACCACCTGTTGGTTTGTAATTAAATGCCACACCAGCTTCCCACCATGTTGCAGGAATAATATTTTTCTCAACACCATTACGCTCAACCCCATAAAATGCTGGTGGCTCATGAGTTTCATTAATAATACCCACTGGAATTAAGAACAAACCCACTTTAGCGCTTATGGTTTCATTAATATCAACTTCAACATAGGCTTGTTCAAGTTCGACTTCGCCTGATTTACCTTCACCAGCAATAGAATGTTCTAATTCAAATTCTGAGAAAAAACGAATGCTGTCACTAAATTCATGCCCGAAAAATAAAACAAAGCGATGAAAGTCGATTTTAGCGTCTTTATCTTCATAATTGTTATAGTGTAATTCACCATAACCACCAAGCGTAGTATTAGTAAAGGAACTAACTCCCTGCTCCGTTTCTATTTGGTCAGCGGTAGCATTCAGTTTTTGATCCGTCTCATTTAAACGTTTCTCTAAAGAGTTTAGTACTTTTTGCTGCTCTGCAATGATTTGTCGTAATGTGTCAGTTTCTTCATTGGCTAGAGCTACATTACTAGCCAAAAGGCCAATTAGAGTCGAAGCAATTAGTGTTTTATTCATCATGTTTATCATTCCAATAATATAAGTGTAATTTAATATTTTAGTGCTAACAGGGCTAGCAGCAATAGGTTATTGGAAGACTTTATTAGTAGAGATGATTTAATAGCGCCTTCCTAAAGTTGGCGCTATTAAATCACAGTTACAAATGAGAATCAATATCATTT
>JQIA01002360.1_pt1 | contig 10096 bp, 11 predicted proteins | sample 811431 | NCBI WGS metagenome assembly JQIA01 (sample SAMN02998118, study PRJNA258478) | marine sediment metagenome | biome: marine; feature: seafloor; material: sediment; isolation source: oil-polluted sediment collected from 3 locations (0.5 km, 0.7 km and 0.9 km)... | place: USA: Gulf of Mexico ... | reverse complement strand
CCTCTATCTGGAGTAAAGATATTTCGAGATGCCATCGACTATCGACCCGATTAGATTTTGGTATTGTTTGGATTAATACTTGGTTATTACGAGATTTACGAACGCCTTTTGGTGGAATGAAGTCATCCGGTATGGGAAGGGAAGGTGGGCTAGAAGCGATGCGATTTTTTACTGAACCTAAGAATGTTTGTATAAAGTATTAATAGAAGAGATTGTACTTACTTATACGAATTCAGGAGAGAAAATAAATATGTACGCAGAAATAATAGGTTGGGGAAAATGTGCGCCTCCAGCCATTTTAACCAATGATGACATTGCGACTTTTATGGAAACATCCGATGAATGGATATTTTCTCGTACCGGCATTAAGCAGCGTCATATTAGTCATGTGCCTTGTTCTGAATTAGCAAGAGTTGCAACAGAGAGAGCTATAGCGTGTGCGGGGATCGATCCTAAAAAAATTGATTTAATTATTTTTGGCAGTAATACACCCGATGAAATGGTGCCTAATTGCGCGAGTAAAGTAGTTAACGCCGTAGGTGCTGTTAACGCTACGGGCTTTGATCTTAATTCCGCTTGTACTAGTTTTCTTTATGCTCTAAATGTCGGAACCGATATGATTAAGGCGGGCTCGATAAAAACAGCTGTAGTGATTGGAATGGAAAAAACATCGCGGTTAATGGATTGGGGCAAAAGAGACTCTGCTGTTTTATTTGGTGATGGTGGTGGCGCTGTAGTACTCCGAGCAACCGAAAAAGAGCTTGGTCTGATTGATGCCAAATTAAATTTGGTTCCTAACACTCGCGAAATGTTGAGTCTTCCGGGTTTTGGTATGGATATGGCAGATGATGAATATAAAACCTATTATTCATCGTTAAATTTTGATGGGCAGGAGATTTTTAAACACGCCGTAAGAGGAATGCAAGATGCCTGCAATGAATTACTTTCAAGAACCGGAGTCTCACAAAATAATATCGAATTATTTGTTCCACATCAAGCGAATAGACGTATCATTGAAACTCTTGCAAAAAGAATGAAATTCGATTTGGATAAAGTCGTTATTTGCGTCGACAAATACGCAAACACTTCTGCAGGCACTATCCCTTTGGCACTTTGTGACGCGTTAGAGGAAGGGCGAATCACTTCAGGTATGACCATGTTGACCGCATCATTTGGAGCAGGATTAACCTGCGGAGCAGGGCTTATTAAGTGGGGAGAACGAATAGTCCCTATCGGCGAATCTGAAGCAGAACTACCACTCTGTGAGCAGACAGCGCTTGAGATTATTCAGCCTTCAATCGATTCAGCAAAAGAACAGTACAAAGCTAAATAACTAATACAAAATAAAATAAGTCAGCGGAGCCAATAAAATGAGAAAAAGTATTTTAGTCGTAACTATTTTTACCGCGCTAGCACTAACAGTTTTGCCTCCATTTTCTACTTCCGGCGAAAATTCGAAACCAATTACTATTGATCAACTAGAAAGGTTTTCTCTAGCAGAGCAAATGCCTATGGCAAAAAAATATGATATTAGAATGCGCAAAATTATAGTCGCTAGCGGAGCTAAGATAGCGGAACATAGTCATACGGAAAGAGCTGGGATGGTTTATGTTATTTCGGGTGAAATTGTTGAATATCGAAATGGTGATGTGACGACGTTAAAAAGCGGAGACTCGCTTGTGGAAGATTTTAATACTATTCATGCATATGAAAACAAAAGTAGTCAAGATTGTGTGTTGGTAGCTTTTGATATTCCTAAATTTGAAACAAATAAGCACTTAGAAAAATTTATCGAACAGTAAAAAAAATTTTATATTTAAATGCCACTGTCCGTTTTTTCGTTAATGGTTTGAGGTTCTTCAGCCGTTGTTTGCTTGTCTAAGACAACTTCTGGAACGTCGGTTGGCTGCGTGGGTAGATTTGGCTTCTGTTCTTTTTGAAGTGAAGTATTTTGCTTTTCTAATCTGGCGATGTGATTCGTTAATTCCTTTATTTTTGAGGAAAACCCCCAATTTTCTCGACTTAACCATTTTGATCGCGCTTTTTCTTTTTCTAAAGCTTTAAGCGTGTCATTTGAACTGGATGAACCTACGGCTATAGATGCTTTAAGTGCTTCAATCTCTGATTGTGCGATGTCTCTAGAATTTTCAAGACTAGATATTTGTTTATTCAGTCCAGATTTGATTGCATCAAATTCAGCAATCGACTCTTGTTTGTTTAATAACTGAGTATTTCTAAATTCTGTAGTTTTTGTCTCTACAATTTTATTTGAGATCAAGCCAGCGCAGATGATCACGATTACTAGTGCAATGACGTTATTTGAATAATGAGATAAATAGTTCTGCGATGAGCCACAAATATAACAATTCTTTTGTTTTTTTGCGATTTCTCTCTTACAACCAATACAACGAGCACTCATAAAAGCCAATAGAATTTAGATGTTAGCGATAAATTCAGAATAGCATGTAGCTCGGCGATTTGAAAGCATCACGGGGCAGCTTTCAAAGAGGTGTAATTCAGTCGGTTACTCTTCATCCGCCACAACAACAGCGGTACCATAAACTAATAATTCTGCGGCGCCCGAAGCAATTTCAGTGGTAACAAAACGTAAAGATAAAACGGCATTTGCACCTAATTCTTGAGCATCATCCATCATTCTATCTAAAACTTGCTCACGGATTTCAGCCATGAGCTTAGAATACTCGTGGATTTCACCACCGACTAACCCTCTAAATCGGGCAATAATATCATGCCCAAAGTGCCTGCTTCTGATACTGCTTCCGCGAACAAGTCCTAAGTGACGAATCACTTTTTTACCGTAGATAACTTCAGTTGTTGCTAGAATGATTTTACTCATAATGGTTCCTGATCAATTTTGTTAATACTATTTTAAAGTGGCTGGTTTTTAAGTAACTAGTTTTTAAATAATTAGATTTTAACTGACTAGACTTTCAAACTGCCAAATTTCAATGGCTAAATTTTCAAACGATTATACTTTTCATTTCTGGTATTTAGCATTTTTTGCCTTAATACACTGATTAGCAATAAAAGACCTCCGCCTCCCATTAAACTAATTCCAAACTTTAATGCTAAGCTTATTGCTGGATTTGTAAAAACAAAAAATAGTAGAAGTCCAATTAATATTATAGCGCTCGCACTGATCAGAATGAAGCCTAGAATACGTGATGTTTTAGCAATAGGCTCTTTAATTAATTTATCTAAATATTCTAATTCGCTCTCCTGCAAACTTAAAGATTGAACTTCCTGACGCATAGATAATAACTCATCATGGAGTTTTTTGTATTCACTATTATTTTCAAGTAAAAGCATGACTTTTTGAGCTTCTTGTTGAGTTAACTCACCATCGAGATATCCAGATAAAAGCTCGAAATTTTTATCTTGTTGGCTTTTAGCCTGAATTTTGGAATGATCCGTTGACCGATCATTTGATTTCAAAAAGGCTTCGTGTTTTGAGGCTGTATTTTGAACGGATGTTTTATGTGGGTCATTTTCGATCATGACTGACCTCCTAAAGATACACCTTGATTGACAAGTATTTCTCTTAAAGTCATTCTAGCTCTGTGTAATCGTGACATAACGGAACCTTTTGCGATGCCAAGAATTTTGGCAATATCTATGTAACTAAAATTATGGTAATCCCGCAACAAAATAATTTCTTTTTGTTCTGTATTGAGTTGATCGAGTGCGTGTTCAATTGTTTCTTTAAGTTGTAACTCTTGTAGTGCTTTCTCAGGCTCTGATGCACTTGGAGCTTGTGTATGAAACTCTTCGTGTTCAACATGAGGCAATCGTTTATTACGACGTAATATATCAATCGACTTATTTCTTACTACGGTAAAAAGCCAAGGTTTGAACTCCGGATGGTCAAGCGCAGGTGCTCCAGGGTGATTAAGTCCTTTTTCGATAGATGTTTGTACAACTTCTAAAGCATCATCAGGGTTATTAAGTAGGCGAACAGCTAGGCTGTATGCTTGCTTACGGCACTGAACAAATTCTTCTGAAATCTGTTGAGTATAGTCTTCAACTTTAGTCATTTGTTATTTTTATCCTTTAGTGCCGGAAGTTTGCTTTGAAGCTAAATATAAACCGCAAACTTCAAACATAAATTGAAATTATCAAAAGTTACTAACTCTCAACGATAGATAAATTCATTTATTCCAATTAATTCATTTTTTTCTTAAATGAACTAATTCTCTTCACTTTGCTCTATAATAACTTATGAATCCTATTCATAAGAATAATCAATTCCTGAATTAAAGTAATAAGAGCCTTTAATAATGAAAAAAATTGTGTTCATTTTTATTATATTATCACTAACCGCCTGTAGTTCAACGCCTTTTGAGGTTTTACAGGGATTATTTGGTTATATTCCACCACCAGAAGAAACAACCGTTGGCGAAGAGCTTAAACTTGAATTTGACCGATGTGAGAAAATCAATCGCAATCGCAATTGTGCTCAAATTGCTTATGATATGGTACGCACGGTTAAAGGTTTGGAACCTAGGAAAGTCCCTAAAGGTGTGGTTATTATCCTCGAAGGGAATGTCAAAATGGATGATGAAGAGGAAAAATAATCATTATTTGTTAGATTAAGTGAAATAAACGCTTGTGTAAAACCAATATATGCTAGTCTTAAACTACACAAATCTAAATAAATCAGTTACTTATGCAACCTCTCTATCCTGAGATAAAGCCTAATCATACCTATCAATTAGAAACCAATGACGGTCACTCTGTCTATTACGAAGAAAGTGGATCGATTGACGGGATCCCTGTTGTCTTTTTACATGGTGGCCCCGGCGCAGGGTGTAGTTCGACTCATCGGCGATATTTTGATCCTGAAAAATATCGAGTTATTTTATTTGATCAGCGCGGAAGTGGCCGATCGACTCCCCACGCGAGTTTGGAAGATAATACCACTCAGAAATTGATAGGTGATATCGAAGCAATAAGAGAAGCACTAGATATTGATCAATGGATGGTGATGGGCGGTTCTTGGGGCACAACGCTTGCGCTTGCCTATGCGGAAGAAAACCCTAAACAAGTACTGGGTTTAATCCTTAGAGGTGTATTTTTAGGACGTCAAGAAGATATTGATTGGTTATATAAAGATGGAACGCGAAGAATATACCCCGATCACTGGGAAAAATTTATAAAGCCAATTCCCAAGGAAGAGCAAGATGACATCGTTAAAGCGTTTCATAAAAGATTAACTGGACAAAATGAATTAGCAAAAATGGGTGCGGCTAAAGCTTGGTCATTTTGGGAAGGAGCGGTTGCAACCTTAGAACCAAATGCTAATTTGATGGAAAGTTTTGCCAATCCCCACCTAGCTTTAGGAATGTCTCGCATTAGTGCTCATTATTTTATTAATAAATGCTTTCTAGAAGAAAATCAAATTTTACAAAATGCACATCAGTTAAAAGGTATTCCTGGAATTATTGTTCATGGTCGTTATGATATGTTGTGTCCGTTAGAAAATGCTTGGACTCTGCAAAAAGTTTGGCCAGATGTTGAAATTCATACGATTAGAGATGCAGGGCATTCAGCTTCTGAAGCGGGAATTATTGATGGATTAGTTCGTGCGACAAAAGAAATGTGTCAATTGTTAGAATATAAAGATTAGCAATAAATAAAGAGAAATAGGTTTGATTGCATTAATTCAACGAGTCGTTCATGCAAATGTCGTGGTCGATGGAAAAACTATCGGGAAAATTGAACAAGGAATTTTAGCTTTAATCGGTGTTGAAAAAGATGATACTGAGGAAAAAGCCGATAAATTGTTAAGGCGGTTATTAGGTTATCGAATTTTTTCTGACGCTGAAGATAAAATGAACCTAAGTCTAATTGATGTTGAAGGCGGCTTACTTTTAGTGCCTCAATTTACGCTTGTTGCTGATACAAAAAAAGGGTTGAGACCAAGTTTTTCTAGCGCAGCATCTCCAGTAATAGGAAAACAATTTTTCGACTACTTTGTGAAACAAGCAAGGCTTGATTTCCATAAGATTCAAACAGGAAAATTTGGTGCAGATATGAAAGTATCTCTTTGCAATGATGGACCTGTTACTTTTTGGCTTCAAGTCTAGTTTTTAGTTCGCTCTACCTTTTATCTTTTCTTATTATAGAGTTTATAAATTTATGTTCCCACTTTCCGTCCTTGATTTAGTTTCCGTAAAAGAAAATAAAACACCAGCAGATGCACTAAAAGAATCTCTTGAGTTAGCGCAACATGCTGATGAATGGGGGTATTGTCGTTATTGGGTAGCAGAACATCATAATATGACGGGGATCGCCAGCGCGGCTACTTCGGTTGTTATTGGTTATTTAGCTGGTGGAACTAAAAGAATTCGAGTTGGCGCCGGTGGGGTGATGTTGCCGAACCATTCACCTCTTATTATTGCAGAGCAGTTTGGGACTTTAGAATCTCTTTATCCCGGTCGAATTGATTTAGGTTTAGGTAGAGCGCCTGGAACTGACCAATTAACATGGAGGGCATTGAGAAGAGATCCAAGAGCATCGGATCGATTCCCACAAGATGTACAAGAGTTACAGTCTCTATTCGCACCTGTAGAAGATGGACAAGCAATTCAAGCAGTGCCAGGAGGCGATTTAGATGTTCCTTTGTGGATGTTAGGTTCTAGTCTCTTTGGAGCACAACTTTCAGCAGAGCTAGGATTGCCCTATGCCTTTGCTTCACACTTTGCTCCAGCGGCGTTAGATCAAGCGCTACATAAATACCGATTGCAATTTAAACCATCAGCACAGTTAACTCAGGCTTATGCGATGCCCTGTGTTTCAGTGATTGTTGCGGATACGGATCAACAGGCGAAAACTATATTTACCAGCATGCAACAACGGTTTTTAGGAATGATACGAAATCAAAGAGGAAAATTATCAGCGCCGATTGATGATATTGAGAGTTGTTGGAATCCTATCGAAAAAGCTCAAGTTGAAAGTATGATGAGTTGTGCTTTTGTCGGTAGTGTAGAAACCGTTCGAGAAAAACTTCAGCAATTTATTAATAGAACCCAAGCAAATGAATTGATGGTAAGTGCTGGAATTTTTGAGCAAGATGCGAGGTTGCGATCTTATGAGTTGTTGGCTGAGATAGGGAAGAAGCTTAATCACGCCTAGTAATTTATGACGCTAAAATAAATCCCCCTCAGTTCCTCGACAATTGCTCCTGCATTGTTCTACTAAGTTACATCCATTGTAACGACCTTCGCACCAAAAGTAGGTCCCATGAGGGAAAGGGGGAAGAACGCTCATTTATTATTCAACTATTGCTTCAATAATTTGATCACCATGCGCTAATTTCATCGCAACATCCATCCCTTGAATCACATGGCCAAAGACTGTGTAGTTTCTATCTAAATGGATATTGTCTCCAGTATTGATAAAAAACTGTGAGTCGCCGGTATCTTTTCCTGCGGTCGCCATACCAACACTACCAACTGTATGGGAAAGAAAAGAAAGCTCTTCTCTAATAGATTTTCCGCTGGTTCCTTCACCATCACCAACGGGATCTCCGCCCTGTGCAACAAAGTTTCCAATGACTCGCATAAAATAACTTTTATTATAAAAACCTTGCTTAACGAGTGTGACGAAATTGTGTGCGGAGTATGGTGCTTCAGGGTTCATTTTTATGATGATATCTCCGATACTGGTTTTTAATGTGACGGTCTTTTCACTTGATACCTTTGCAAGTTTGAAGGGGGAAGTTCCATTTTTCTGTGATGTTGAGCCTGTTATTGCTGACGTAGGCGTATTAATAAGTTTCTTAACCTTATTTGCGACAATTTGATTAGGATCGCTACTCAACATTCTAAGTACATTTGAAAATTCTTTGGGATCTTTCTCAAAGATAAGACTCGCAAATTTAACTTTTACGTAAGTACTTTTATGTCGCATGATCTTTAGTGCCCAAGTCATATCATCTCGCTCTTGACGTTTGATTAGTCCTGACATTGCAGCAACAACCATTCCTGAATTTTCGCTTTTTAATTGTTTCTTAAATAAACTAAGAATTTCTTTTCCTTTTAAAGTCGAATCTGACAAAACTTGTAAAGCGGTTTGCGCAACAAGGATATTACTTGACGCATGTAGTTTACCCATTTGTATTTTTGCTTGAGGAATGTATAAGAATGACACCATCGCCCTAATGGCTTCTGTTGCTAGTCTGATATCTTTATCTCCCGATTGCTCAATCAGCCATGATAGAATTTCACGATTTGAGACGTCGGGTTTCTTTACGATTTTGCCAATTAATCTAGCAACAAGGCGCTTGTTTTTTAGTGACGTAACACTAGTTGTTAAACGAGTCATTTGTGAGGGTAGAACGTATTCGTCAATATTGGGAACTCTTGCCAAAAAATAAGCGATTGGCGCAGACATTTCATTATCTTTCGCCACTTGATCAATTAAATCAGAAAAGTCGATCAATTTGTAATCTTGTTTAATATCACGATGATAAGTTAAAGCGGCTGCCAGGCTGTGGTAAATGCTTTTCTGTACCGTTTGTTTGTTTTCATTTTGGGAGAGGAATTTAGAAACCAAGTTATCTTCTGTAAGGTTTGCTAGAGCCAAATAAATCTCGGCTCGAATGATTGTAGTTTTTTCAGTTTTTAATAAAGACCAAAGTAGTCGATTAGCTTGTTTTGAGTTACTTTGACCAAGTGCTAAGACTGCAACTCGTCTTAATTCATCATTTGTGATCTTTAAGAAAGGTTTCACCAAAGGTAATATCTCTTCACCACCTATTCTTGCAAGCCCTTTTAAAGCATTTAATTGAATCCGTTCACTTTTACTATTTAAAGCGTTGTTAAAAAGTACATTATCTAAAACACGTCTATCAACACTTTCAAATAGCCTAGCGTTTAGTCGTTGGAATGCCTCATAGTTCTGACGCTCTTTATCATTTGTTTCTGGCCTTTCAGTTGCGATTACATTTTGCTGCGCCATAAAAATACAAGACAAAGCTATAGCTTTCAATAAAGTGATTAAACGAGTTTTCAAAATGGTGACCTCTTCTGTTAAACTGGCTACTAATTCTTTACGATGCGCAGTTCTACATAAACCGTAACTCTGCACGAACCGTAACCTTTGATGTATCTATAAAAGAGAGTTTAACAAAAAATGGCACAATATATCTATTCAATGAATCGAGTGAGTAAGGTAGTCCCTCCTAAAAAAACAATTTTAAAAGATATTTCTCTCAGTTTTTACCCTGGCGCAAAAATAGGTGTTTTAGGGCTTAATGGTTCTGGTAAATCAACTCTGTTAAGAATAATGGCTGGGATTGATACGGACATTGAAGGTGAGGCGATTCCATTGAAAGGAACCAAAATTGGATATTTACCTCAAGAACCACAGTTAGATGAATCATTAGATGTGCGAGGCAACGTTGAATTAGGCATTGGTGAGATGAAAGGTATCTTAAAGCGATTTGATGAAGTGAATAATGCGTTTGGGGATGAAAATGCTGATTTTGACGCGTTACTCAAAGAACAAGCGGAACTACAGGATAAAATTGAAGCCGGTGGCGGTTGGGAAGTTGATGTGATGCTCGACAAAGCTGCAGAAGCGCTGAGACTTCCACCTTGGGATGCGGAAGTGAAACACTTGTCAGGCGGAGAAATGCGCCGAGTTGCTCTTTGCCAACTATTAATATCAAAACCCGATATGTTATTGCTTGATGAACCAACTAACCACTTGGATGCAGAATCAGTTGCGTGGTTAGAAAGGTTTTTACAGGACTTTGAAGGAACAGTGGTTGCCATTACCCATGATCGATACTTTTTGGATAATGTTGCTGGGTGGATCTTGGAACTTGATAGAGGACATGGAATTCCTTGGGAAGGTAATTACTCTTCTTGGCTTGAGCAAAAAGGTAATCGGTTGGCGATGGAAGAAAAGCAGGAATCTGCCCATCAAAAAACCATGAAAGAAGAATTAGAGTGGGTACGCTCAAATGCCAAAGGCAGAAGAGCAAAAAGTAAGGCACGTATCGCTAAATTTGAAGAGTTGTCATCTCAAACATTCCAAAAAAGAAATGAAACTCAAGATCTCTATATTC
>JQIA01002359.1_pt1 | contig 10096 bp, 6 predicted proteins | sample 811431 | NCBI WGS metagenome assembly JQIA01 (sample SAMN02998118, study PRJNA258478) | marine sediment metagenome | biome: marine; feature: seafloor; material: sediment; isolation source: oil-polluted sediment collected from 3 locations (0.5 km, 0.7 km and 0.9 km)... | place: USA: Gulf of Mexico ... | reverse complement strand
TTCAAAAAAAGAGAACTATGAGAGCGGGTAAGGGATGTAACAAATAATTAACTACAACTATTTAAGGAAAGAAAATGTTATTACTTTTAGTGATAATGCTGCTGATAATGTTTTTTTGGCTGGTTGTGATGCCCTCTATATGGAACGCAGCCGGTAAAATATTCAAGGTAGAAGGCCTCACATTGAAGAAATCATTAAGGATTACCCTAATGCTGATACCTGTTGGTATTGCCTTTCAGGTTTTTTTACTGATGCTTATCTATTTTAATATATATAATGTTTTTGTTGAGTTTATTGCTTCAATAACAGGCCTTGTGGTAATCATGTATTTATTAAAAAAAAAGCTAAAAACATCAATGCTGAAATCAGCTGGTCTGTATTTATCAGTTATACTTTTTACTGTTTTCCTCTCAATTCTTTTAAAAATGTTTGTAATCCAGGCCTATAAGATACCAACAGGAGCAATGCTGGAAACGCTTCAGATCGGCGATCATATCCTCGTAAATAAATTCATTTACAATAAAAGCGATCCCCAAAAAGATGACATGATCGTTTTTAAGTATCCCGTGGACGGTCGTGATTTTATAAAGCGGGTTGTGGCAGTTGCCGGTGATAAAATTGAAATAAAAAACAAAGAAGTTTATATTAACGGTACATTTGTCGGAAAGAAACCCTTCATCAAAATCGGAGAAAGAACTATTCCTGACTGCGGTATAAAGGGAAACGATTTTCAGCAAATATGGGAAAAACAGCTGGAATTACAGCTTAACCGTTTCAATATAAACGGCAGCTTCAGCTCTCCGCCTTGTTTGAGAGATCATTTTGGACCGGTGGTTGTGCCGGAGGATGCACTGTTTGTCATGGGTGATAACAGGGACAGTAGTCATGACAGTAGGTTCTGGGGTTTTGTCCCCCTTGAAAATGTTAAAGGGAAAGCTTTTATCATATACTGGTCATGGAATAAAACCGCAAATGCTGTCAGGTGGGATAGAATTGGTGACCCGTTATAAGAAGGATTAAGATATGGCAACTGTAAAAGATCATTATGCTGAAGTGCTTTCGGAGGTTTATTCCTGGATGCACGGAGGATTTGAAAGTGGGATTCAACGCAATGTTGCGTTTTTTAATAAGCATAAATTAACGCCAAAAGGCTCCTGGATTGCTGTTGATCTTGGTGCCGGATGCGGATTTCAATCGATCCCACTTGCACGTGCCGGGTATTCGGTTACGGCAATTGATCTGGACTCAAAACTTCTGGGTGAACTGAAATGTAACTCAGAATATCTTAATATAACAATAGTTGAGGACGATCTGGTTGATTTTGACAAGTCAGTATCAGATGGCGTTGAGTTGATAGTTTGTATGACTGATACAATCGCCCATCTGGAATCGAAAGAAAAAGTTACATCACTATATGCAAAAGCCTTTGCAGCTTTAGAACCTGACGGGCAATTTATTCTATCCTTTCGGGACTTGTCACTTGAATTAACCGATACAGATAGATTCCTGCCTGTCAGGAGCGATGAAAATGTTATTTTCACATGTTTTCTTGAGTATGAGGCCGAGACTGTGAAGGTTCATGATATTGTTTATAAAAAATCCGGTAGTGAATGGAAGCTTTTCAAAAGTTATTATCGGAAATTGCGCTTGTCAGAAAAATGGGTATCAGATTGTTTGTCACAATGTGGTTTTAAAAATATTAACTCAACGAGTGAAAATGGTTTAATCACTGTTATTACGAATAGATAGGTGGGATATAGCAATGCAACATGTTGGGTGACTAATTCAAATTAAAAGAAAATGGGACAAAAATGAATATTGAAGTTTTTAAGGCCGACTATTTAAACCAGAAACATGAGAAAGAAATTCCTGAGCTATTAGACGGGTATGCATCTGATCCTATGGGGGGTGGACAACCACTCAATGAGACTGTAAAAAAAAATTTAGTTAAAGCATTATCTGAACTGCAACATGCATTTTCAATTATTGCCTACGTTGATGGTCAGCCGGCAGGTCTGGTTAATTGCTTTGAAGCTTTTTCCACTTTTGCATGTAAACCATTAATTAATATTCATGATTTTGTTGTGCTTAAAGATTACAGGGGCAATGGACTCAGCCAAAAAATGCTTGATAAAGTAGAAGAAATTGCAATGGCAAAAGGCTGTTGTAAAATAACCATGGAAGTTCTCAGTAAAAACGAGGTTGCAAAGTCTGCATATAGAAAATTTGGTTTTTCCGGTTATGAATTAGATTCAAAAGCCGGTGTCGCACAATTCTGGCAAAAGCAGTTAAAAATGGTTAAGTAATTTTCATTCGTTTTTTTGTTTATAATAACGGAGTCCCTCAATGCCAAAAGATTTAAAAATACTGCAATCCAAACTGCTCGTTCCGAGAACTGCACATGCTATAAAACGGGAGCGTCTGGAACGGGTGCGCTCAAATTTGTCCCGCAAACGGGCGATTATTGTTTCAGCCGGGCCGGGATATGGTAAAACTACTTTTATTGCTCAGGTAGTTGCAGACGTTGAGACAGTCTGGTTCAGACTGGAGGCGTCAGACAGTGATTTTCAGGTATTTCTGACTTATCTGATTCACGGTATCAGAAAATATTATGATGGCTTTGGTGACAAAGTGCTTTCAGTTATGCAAGAGGCAGGCGTTCCGGGGATTGATAGAGACGTGCTGATCCGATTAATTCAGGTTGATCTTGAGTCTCTGGTTGAGGGACAGCTTGTTATTGTTCTTGATGATTACCATCATGTTAATGCTGTTCCGGAGATTAAGCAGGCCATACAGTTTTTTATTGAACACCTTCCATCAAATATTCATTTTATTATCATCGCTCGATACCCGGTCGATTTAGCTCTTTCAAGGCTAAGAGCATCGCTTGAGATTATGGATATTTCAATGAATGAGCTGTTGTTTTCAAAAACAGAGACTGAACAATTGTTCCTTCGTTCGTTGAAAATGCCACTGACGTCATCACAGATAGATTTGCTTCATGACAAAACGGATGGATGGATATCCGGCCTTATTCTTTTCTATCACTCATTGCCGGGGGAACAGGCGGGGGCTGTCCTTAAGCAGTTGAGGCAGCTGAAGGGATCAAGAGGAATCATTTTTGATTATATGGATGAAAATATTTTTGATGTTATAGATGCCGGGCTTCAGGCATTTCTGATGAAAACGTCTCTCCTGTCACATGTTAATGCCGATCAGTGTAACCGGATTCTTGGGATAGAGAATGCGGGGGCGATACTGGAGCATCTTTCTTCAATAAATATGTTCACATTTTGTCTGGACCATGACAACAACGATTATTGTTATCATCATCTTTTTCAGGATTTTCTGGTGAAAAAACTTACCGGCGCTAAAGATAAACAGACGCTTCGACAGCTTCATATCAGTATTGCAGAAATACTGGAAGAAACCGGTGAGGACGAAGATGCGATTCGTCATTATATAAAGGCAGATAATTACACTGATGCATGCAGGCTTATCGCGGCAAATGTAACTCCTTTCATCGGCCAGTTGAGAATAAGGCTGATTGATGAATATATGACTATGCTACCGGCTGAAGTAATTGAAAGCCATCCCTGGGTTTTGTTTTTAAGGGCAAATGCCGGTTCTTTTTCAGGGCAGTTCAGGAGGGCAATGCAGGATGTGACAGCTGCATATGAACTGTTCAGAACTGCAAATAACGATGAAGGGATGAATATGTGCCTTGCTGATATGGGAACACGCTATTATCTGACAGGCGATTTTATAAAGGCGGAATCAGTTTTCAGAGAGCTTTTGGCAAACAGCACAATAACTCTTCTGACCCGCGTTGAGACCCTTGGACATTTGATTTTTATAACATCCTATCTCTATGACTTTGGATCGGCTGACAGATTTATCGCTGAAGCAGAAACACTACTTGACAGTGTGCCAGGCTATATACCTGAAGAGATTTTCCGTTCATGGTTTTTGCTTAACAGAAGTCTCAGGCTCTGGGCCGCAGGAGATTTTGATGATGCAATGGATGAGGCTGAAAAAACTTTGCCGCTGCTTATCCGTTCAGGAAACACCCGGTTGCTGCCATTGTATCATCAGATAATGGCGATGCTTTATCATCATAAAGGTTCGTTTCAAAAGGGGATTGATGAGGCTTTGGCAGGGTTGGCAGTTATTGAAAAAACAGGTTTCAAAGAAACGGCGATGGGCTGGCTGCTTTGCTTTGCCGGTGCCAACGCCCTTGGCCTTGGCCGATATGATGACGCTGAACGTTATGGTGAAGAATGTCTTCAATTGTTTCAATATCTTGAAAGTCCCTGGGGGATTGGGACCGGATATCATATTCTCCAAAACACCTGTCTTGCAGCAGGTAAATATGAAGCCTCTGTTGCAATGGGAAAAAAGGGGCTGGAGGTTACAAAGCAGGAAAATTATCCTCTGACTCATGCTTCGTTGAAGGCTTATCTGGCTGAGGCGCTTCTTTTTCTGGACAAGACCGATGATGCTGCAGTAATGCTTCATGATGCAGAAAAACTTTTGGATAAAACAACCATTCTCGATTGCCAGTTTGCCCAGCTTCATGCACACATTGCAGAAAAAAGGGGAGACCGGGAAACGGCAATGCAAAAAACAGAGGAATGCCTCAGGCTTGTCAGTAAGAACGGACCGGGAAATCATTTCATTTTTGATAAAGCCTGGATGATTCCCTGCCTGATTCAGTGCCATGCTGCCGGGATATACAAACGAGAAGTTGAATTTATCATAGGCAGTATGGGCGATGTGGCTGTTGCCGTGCTTACCCGTATCGGGAAAGAAGCAAAGGGCCGTCTGGCAAAGGCGGTTCGGACGATTAAGACCTCCATTCCGGGAAAACCTCCGGCTGATCTTACCATTTTTTGCTTTGGCCGTTTCAGGTTGTTTTTGGGGGACAAAGAATTGACACCTGAGAGCTGGAAAAGCAAAAAAGCCAGAACACTTTTAAAACTTATGATCCACTATCGTGCTCAGGGTTACGTCAGCAAGGATGTTTTTATTGAACACCTTTGGCCGGATGAGGACCCTGTAAAAACAGCAAAGCGGTTTCATGTTGCGCTTGCCGCTGTTCGGAAAGCTCTTGAGCCGAATATTGAAAGAGGCATTTCGTCCGCTTATATTAAAAGTGAAATGGACTCCTACCATTTGTATATCGGTGACAACGGTTACCTTGATATTCTTGAATTTGATACAGCCTATCAAAAAGCTGTAAAAGAAACAGAACAGATCCAAAGAGTGAAAATGCTCAGAAGTGCAGTTGAGCTTTATCATGGCGCTTACTTTGCAGAGGATTTGTATGACGACTGGTGTATTGAAAAACGGGAGAGGTTTCAAAGCCAGTACCTGAATATCCTGATGGAGATTATTCGATACTATGATGCTGCTCAGGAATATTCACATGCAATAGAGTATTGTCAGCGATATTTAAAAGAAGATAATTATGCTGAACGGATTTATCAGAGACTCATGCGATACTACGCTTTGAGCTCCGGTTTAGATATGGTTAGAAAAATCTATTCCCGCTGTCATGATTCAATTGTGAATGATCTGGGGTGCCCTCTGAGCCGGGAGACAGAACTGTTGCTTCAGGAGTTGATTGCCGACAGGGTTTAATCGTATTAAAATGAATTCCTTCATTATGCATTGATTGCTTATCGGGCAGCTTTATGAGTTTATTAATCAATGTAAGTCTTGATGGCGTCGTAAAAAGTCCCATCTACTGCGCTTTAGTGTCTGGTCAGACTTTTGACGTACCATATGTACTACTTCAAGCCTGACCAGACACTAAATCTTGTATATGGGACCTTTTCCTTAGCCATCTTATTACTTTTTACGAATGCATCAAGTCTTAAACGCTTCTCAAAAAATGTCTTAGAACCTTCAAAAAAAATAAAATTTTAGTCCATATTTAGTTCAGTTTTAATTCTCCGGCGATAGGGTTAAAGGAAAAGATTATTTTGTGTTTTTTTAAGCCCTGTTGAACACGGGGTATTTTCCGGAGACTAAACTAAAGGAGGTTGATGTGAATCTTTTAATTAACGAACAGGATCAGAAATTTACATTGTATGAAATGCTGGGGGCTGATGGCTGGTTTAATGGCCTTGCAAGGGAGGAACTGGATCGGGCACTTGCTGCCGCAAAAGATCTGGCTGTGTCGGAAGTTTATCCGACATTGAAGTCGGCTGATCAGGAGGGATGCCGTCTTGAAGGCGGTGATGTTGTGATCCCCCGATCGTTTCACCGGTTAAAGCAGATTTTTGATGAGGGTGGATGGAATTCTCTGGGGTTATCAAAAGAGAGTGGTGGCGAAGGCTTTCCTTTTTTAGCCTGGTCCGCAGTAGGGGAATGGTTTCAACATAACGGTTCTTTTTTAGCCTATACAAACAGAGCCATGGGAGCTGCTAATCTGATAGAACTTTCTGGTGATGAACGACAGAAAAAACTCTATCTGCCAGGTCTTGTCTCCGGAGCATGGGGCGGTCCGGTAAGTGTGACGGAAGCGGATGCCGGTTCTGATATTATGAATATTGAAACCCGTGCACTGAAGCAGTCGGATGGTTCTTTCAGGCTGCAGGGGACTAAAACAATGATATCAAATGGTGATGCTGATATTTACAGCAACATGATTTATGTTGTTCTGGCAAGGATTGACGGAGCGCCTCCTGGTTTTGCGGGGTTGTCACTTTTTCTGGTCCCTAAATATCGTTTGAATGAAGACGGAAGTCCGGGGACAAGAAACGATTATCAGATCCAGTCACTTGAAAACAAAATGGGGCTTAATGGCTGGGCAGTTACAACCACAAGCTTTGGCGATCGTTCAGATTGTTATGCCGAGCTCCTTGGTGAAGAGAATCAGGGGTTGGTTGCTTTTATGTCAATTATGCAACCCTCTCAGATTGCTCTTGCCATGTGGTCCCTGGGAGTTGCTTCTGCCGCAGGTCTTCATGCATTGAACTATGCACGGGACCGGAAGCAGGGGGCTGATATTTCCGATCCGTTTAATCCGCTTGCCCCGCGTCAACCGTTGATTCGTCACCCGGATGTCAGGCGAATGCTTATCTGGATGAAATCTCATGTCGATGGCATTCGGACGCTGACATATTATTGTGCGCTTTTAATAGATAAAAAAAACAATGCAAACACAGAAGAGGACCAAATAAAGTATCAGAGCCTGTCCGATATTCTTGTTCCTGTATGTCGGGTTTTTGCAAGTGAGGCTGCTTTCAGAGTGAGTGAACAGGCCATGCAGGTTTACGGTGGCAGTGGTTACTATAAAGATAACCCGATTGAACAATTGATGAGGGATATTAAACCGGCTTCAATTGTTGAGGGGACAAATGGGATTCAGGCCGTTCAACTGCTTGCCATGGGCATGGGTGAAAACGGTAATAACTTTATTCATCTTTTGGGTGAGATGGGGCAGACATTAGAAGGCTTTCAGAATGATGACAGGATAAACGATCTTTTCGAGTCTGTGCAATCTCGGATCAGCCTGTTAGGCGATGTTGGTCTTTTTTTCAGTCAGTGCGGAGCAGAGGGTAACCTGCTTGTGCCGGTAACGGGTGCTTTTCCGTTCATAAGACTGGTTGGGATTGTCTGCACGGGCTGGATGCTCTTATGGCAGGCCGGTACTGCAAATGAAAAGCTTCAAAAAATGATATCAGAAAATGGTGTGGATCAGAATAACAGGAATGATCTGGACGTATTTCTGGAAGAAAATCGAAATGCCGCCTACTATGATGGAAAAATTCAGAGTGCAAAATTCTATATTAACCATTGTCTGCCTGAGGCTGACGGGCTATCCGCCGGTATAAAATCAGCTGATTTATCGATGATGGATATCAGGGATTCAGCATTTTAAAAATGAAGCCGATGCGCTATAGAATAAAACACCCGGCAGTTATGCCGGGTGTTACAAAGTAAGGATATTTGATAAAAACTATCTGAACCAGCTGGCAATATGGCCTATTGTTTCATCAATGGTGATGGGGGCTTCATAAAACGCAAATTGTGATTTATCCTCTAACCAGACGAGTTTTTTCTCTGTTGCAGGAATTTTGGCAAAAAGAGTCTTTGGCAGATCTTTGCCACTTGCGGTGTGGTCTGCGTGGATCATCAGGGTTGGTTTTGTAAGGTGTTCCATTCTTTTTCCGATATCTTGTGTCCACAACTCGGCTTCGCTCATCTGAGTGATTCTGTTTTCCCAAAGTCCCCGATAATTCCAGGCGATGCCCCGATGCTCCCAAGGGGTGTACCAGTCGTAGATATGTTTTGCTTTAAGAAGTGCATTACAAATGGGCTGGAGTAGATATCATCTAAAAATGTTAGTTCAAACAAAAACTCTTTATTCTGAATTCTGCTGAGTAAGAACGCCTCCGTAAACATCAGCAGGTACCCTTCCAGATTTTTCCAGTTTTCAAAGAGGTGGAGCTGATTTGGTGATATGATAAACAGATGGTTTTCGTTGATGGGTAAATGATTTGTAATCTATATTCTGTGTACTCTGTCCCTTTTTGATAAGCAGGATCTCATAAAAGTCATGTTTATGTGGAAACAGAACCTTTTTCGGCTTTGGCATTAATTCAAACCGCCCTGCATAAAAATCCATTTTCTTATCAGGCTGGTTAAGGAAATTTTCAATTGCGTATGTATGAAATATTTTTTCCATGGAACCATTTTAATATAATTAGACATTATCTTTTAATATATTATTGCAGAGACACCCTATAAAAGCCAGTGAGTGTGATAAAAAAAGGCCGAATACCTGTTTTATAGTATCCGGCCCGTTATAATTTAAAATTATTAAAGATATAAAGCTGTTAAAAATTGAAAGAAAATTTCAGTGCATACAGCTCCCAATATTGTTCAAACAATGATTCCGGCATACCACTCATTGCATTTACACCCATATTATCATCACTTCTGAACATGATTGCGGCGCCATCCATGTAGTGGCCCTCAAGTTTAACAATCCAGTATTCACTTATATCGAATCTTAAGGCAACGCAGGAGTCTTTTAACCAGAATTCATAGTCTTTTTCGTAAAAAGCTGCATTGTCGCCTTTTTTATCTTCCTTATTCGGATAGTACTCTGAATAGTATCCACCAAATTCAAACCAGCTTGCCGCCCTGTATCTCAGTGCACCATAATATCCTTCTGCCTTTAATTTATAACCATCCATATGAGGCGAGCCGTTCAAAGTCATCTCATATTCAGACGTCATATATTCTGCAGTTAAGGTAAGGTCGCCTAACGCACATTCAGCAAACCCGACATAGGAGTTCATTTTTAAATCGAAATCACCAAAGGCCACCGCTGGTGGACCTCCCGGCGTATCCGGCATATTTAAGTATGACGATGGTGCAGCAAAAGCAAGGCCCCAGTATCCACCACCAATTTTTGTTCCGTCAAAAGGTTCCCAGATAAAATTGGAAGCGTAGGTATAGTCCATGTTTACAGACATGATATCAACATTAAGCATTGGCGGCGGCTGATCCTGAAGCATTCTTGCAGCTCCGTTGTCTACAGCCATGTCTGCAACACCCCCCTGAAGGTAGTAGGTCAGATTTCCCAGAGGCCCTACAGGAATATAGCCGTAAATGGATGCACCACTTAGTGCATTAACCGTATCCCGCCAGCCTTCGTTATAAACACTTTGGGGTAGAAAGACATAGGTTCTAAGCATATCCACGTCACGGGAAGTGTTATATAATCCGTATGAGAGTTTAACCTTGCCAACCCTTAAATTTAACCAGTCCCGGATAGCATAATCGGCAAAGGCCCAGTCGATTGTCATCTCTTTGTTACCCATTTTCCCAAGGTCTCTTGCCAGAATCTGGGCACCGACACGTAGCCGGTTGCTGACCTGCGATGTGAAGTTCAGGCTGGCTTCATTGAACTGAAATGTCCCGTTTTCATCCGTATCTGCAAAAAAGTTATTATCACTTGATCCTAATACGCCCTGGCTGACAAATCCATGGATATCCACCCGTCCCATTTTAAAAAAATCAACGCAAAACCCTGTTGAAGCACACAACAAAGTTAAAAAAGAAACAAATAAAAAAT
>JQIA01002358.1_pt1 | contig 10098 bp, 15 predicted proteins | sample 811431 | NCBI WGS metagenome assembly JQIA01 (sample SAMN02998118, study PRJNA258478) | marine sediment metagenome | biome: marine; feature: seafloor; material: sediment; isolation source: oil-polluted sediment collected from 3 locations (0.5 km, 0.7 km and 0.9 km)... | place: USA: Gulf of Mexico ... | reverse complement strand
TGGATTAATATTAACATTATCAGAAGATGTTGAATTTATCTCCGGAAGCTATTATATCGCGTTAAGAGAAAAGAACGGAGAACAAGACGGGCCGTATCTTGTGACACAGGTAATTGATAATCCAAATCAAGTTGAATTTTCATCAACTCCTCCTGCTTTTATTTATACCGGAGAAGAGTATGAAAAGACACACTTTCAGTTCGGGCCAGGCACTGAGTATGAAAAAAGATGTTTAGTCGCTACAGTAGCCCCTCAGGGTCTTGAAACAGCTAATATTACTTGTATGGTAGATGATCCAAGAGTTTATACAGCAGACGGAACATCAGGTCTATAAGGGGTTATATAATGGCAGTACCAATATTTCCAGTATCATTAGGAAAACCACTTCTTTCAAGTTATCATTATGCTGATAATCTCGGTAATATTTCGAGATCTCCAAAAGGATTCGGGTTTCAGACTCAAAAAGCGATAGGGAAGACCGGCTTATCGACATTCTATTCAGAGTTTGTATGGAATGATACCCAGATGACAACATTCAAAAATTTCTATAAAGATGACCTGTTAAATGGCCATAAATTTTTTACAATGGATCTTTATACAGGTGCCGGATACATAGAGTCAACTGTCAGAATCACTACTGAGAAATATAAAGCCATACTGATCTCCCCTATTGCATGGAGAGTTTCATTTACAGTTGAAACCAGAGAAAAAAATCTAATATCTCAAATAGCTTATGAATTCTTAACTGGTTATGACAGTATAGAGGAGCTTGCAGAGGATGTTGGCTACCTGTATGATTATTCAAATAGTATTCCAAGCGCATACACAACAAAATTACTTAAAGATGATTTTGATATATCTCTATGGCCTTAAAGGAGCACAAAAAATGTCAACGCCAATTCAGGATTTAATAGAAGAGCTTATAAGAGCAACTCAAATAATTAATGATGTCGCAAACGGGGCTGAAGGGTTGGTTGTTGAAACAGATCAGGGCGATGTAATTACCATTGCAACTGCGAACAAAGCATTGAATGATGCTATTGATTTGGTTGATGCTTCAAAAGACCAAGGATTGATAGATATTCAGGCAGATGTTGATGAAGTTGACGCTGCAAAAGACCAGGGCTTGATAGATATAGCTGAAGATGTGGCAAGTGTTGACCAGGCGGCAAAAGACTTCGCTGCGTTGCTTATACCTGTTGGCTCTTTAATTGAATACTATGGTTTGAATCCTGATTCAGACATATACGCAGAGCCCGGAGATATTATTGATAGCAGTATTAATACATCTATAAAAAATGTATTACCTCCAGAACTAACGATGACTCGCAGGACTGCGGCAGGAGGGTACACAGGTAAAATCAATGGAGCAGCTTACGGCAATTCTACTTATGTTATTGTAGGACAAACCGGAGAAATTCAAACATCGCCTGATGGAATTACATGGACCCAAAGAACAGCCGCAGGAGGATTCACAGGAATATTTTTGGAAGTGTTTTATGTAAATAACATTTTTATAGCTTTTGGTTCATCAACCGAAATTCAAACATCACCTGATGGTATTACATGGACCCAACGAACAGCTGCAGGATCATATTTTGGTAATTTTCAATCCGCATCATATGGTAATTCTACTTATGTTATTGTTGGAGAAACCGGAGAAATTCAAACATCACCAGATGCGATTACATGGACTCAACGAACAGCTGCAGGAAGTTATGCAGGGACTCTTTATGCTGCATCATATGGTAATTCATTGTTTGTTATTGGTGGAGCATCCGGAGAGATCCAAACATCGCCTGATGGAATTACATGGACCCAAAGAACAGCCGCAGAAAGCTATGCAGATGTTTTTGCGGCGTGTTCCTATGGTAATTTGTTATTTGTTATTGTAGGGCAAACCGGAGAAATTCAAACATCGCCTGATGGAATTACATGGACCCATAGAACTGCTGCAGGAGGGTATACAGATAGTTTTGGAGACATAAGTTTTGGGGATGGCGTTTTTGTTGTTGTTGGTTCAGGTCCGGAAATACAGTCTTCTGCGAATGCGGCAAGTTGGAAGGAAGGATCGGTCGCTTCAGGATATGTACAGAGTGTGAACGGCTGTGTTTTAAATGACAGCGATCTTGTTATTGTCGGCTGGTCTGCAGAGATTCAAACAGGTAATACCATAGACAGAGAAGTCCCTGACTTTTCTACTTCTCAATTTGGGTTTGCTCAGTACATGAGAGTTGTATAAAGCATTTCAAAAAATATTTTGTAAAACGGATGTGCTTGACGTATGATAGCACATCCCACTTAACTCAAAAAAATTAACTCAAACAGGTAAAAATGAATATTATCATAAAAGACAGAATTTATTTCTATAGCTATAAATCCATTCAAAATGAGTTTAAAACCGCATTAACCATGCAGAATCCCAAATGGGAGGAAGCAAGGAGAATGGGCCGGAACTGTAATATAATTGAAAAATATGTTTCAATGTATTGCCAGCACGACGATAATCTTTTCAGCATTCCTCGCGGTTATGAATTTAAAGCATATGAAATTCTTGACCGATTCTTTCCAAATGCAAAAATTGATGATCAAACTACCTTAAACAAAAAAATTATTTATAAATGCTCAATAGCTCTTCATAAATACCAGGAGCCTGCTGCTGAAGCCGGGCTTAAAACTGAATGTAATGTTTTATCACTTCCGACAGGTGGCGGAAAAACGGTAGTTGCCTTGTATATGGTCTTCATGAGACAGCAAAAAACATTTATTCTTGTTCATACCGTAGACCTGATGTACCAGTGGCAGAAAAGAATTAAAGAATTTCTTAATTATGATTGCGGATTAGCGGGTGATGGCAAATTTAAAATTAAAGATATTACTGTTGGCATTGTAAAGACAGTTTCTAATCGTGCTAAAAAGAGCAAATTTGCGGACGATTTTGGCTATGTAATTGTAGATGAGTGCCATAGGACTCCATCAAGTACTTTTGTCAACGCATTGGGCGCTTTTAAGTCTTATTACATGACAGGTTTAACTGCGACTCCAAAGAGAAGAGACGGTTTAACAGATTTTATCTTTTGGAGTATCGGTGATCTTTCCTATAAGATGAAGAAATCAGCGTTGGTTCACGAAGGAAAAATATTAAAACCTCAAATAATCAAAACAGAAACCCGTTTATTATTTGGTGAAAATCCAGAAAATGATCATATCAGCGATCACTATCCAACCTTATTGAAAGAGCTCAAAAACTCAGGTGAAAGAAACTCAATAATTGCCGGTGATATATGGGATGCAGCTGCTGAAAATTATGCTTGTTGCCTTGTGTTATCAGATCATGAAGACCATCTTCAAATGATCAATACAAATTTAGCTGGTAAGGGAATTATTTTAACCGGAAAGGTTCCCGGAAAACAACGCAAACAGATTATAGAGGACATACTTGCTAACAAAGTTAATATTTTATTAGCTACGGCGTCTCTTATTGGGGAGGGTTTCGATGCCCCTGTGTTTACCCATATGTTCCTAACAATGCCTGTTGGATTCGCCGAACGCCTTGAGCAGTTGGTTGGGAGGTTGGTAAGAACAGGAAACGGAAAAAAAGTCGTAAAAATATTCGATTATGTCGATCAGAATGAAGTTTTCCATAGACAATTTAAAAAACGATTAAAAGTTTACAATTCTTATTAAAAGGGGTTTCAGATAATGATAAGAAGGAAAATAATAAAACATAAAGTCAAAAAGGCCATAATATCATATGAATATGTGGATACATGTCTTGATTATAATTCTAAAACTGGGATCTTAGTTTGGAAAGAGAGGCCTGAAAACCACTTCAACCCGGGGAATACTTCTTCTAAAAGTAACTGCAAAGGATGGAACAAAAAATTTGCAGATAAAGAAGTTGGAGTTTTATGTAAGGACACGGGTTATATTAAATTTGGATTAGACGGCGTAACTCATTTAGCCCATAGATTCGGATATTTTATTTATCATGGTTATATGCCTGAATATGGATTGGATCATAAAGATAGAATAAAAACCCATAATTGGATTGATAACCTAAGAGAAGCGACGCAGCAGTGTAATTTAAGAAACAGGGGTCTCTTAAAAAATAATACAACAGGAATAACAGGAGTTCAATATTCAAATAAACATAAAAAATGGAAAGCAACGATAATGATTGACAGAAAAACAATAAATTTGGGAATGTATCACTTATTTGATGATGCTGTCATATCAAGATGGGAAGGCGAAAAAAAATATAACTTTCCAAATTGCAATACAACATCGACTGCTTACAATTATCTAAAAAAAATAAACAAAACTGAATATTTGGAATTACCTTCTGTCAGTACTCAAAATACAAGTGGCGTTGTGGGAGTATATTGCAATAAAAAAACTAAAAAATGGTATGCCCATATAAGTCCAAATGACAAAAAATTACACTTAGGAACATTTTCAAATCAATTTGATGCCGTAATCTCAAGGAGAAACGCAGAAAAAAAATATGATGTGGCTCCCCATGAGTTTCAGCCATCGGCGAAAAAGTGGCTTAAGGAGAATGGGCATTCTCATGGTTGATTATGAAGCAATTTTTCAAAAATATAATATTCCAACTGCTCAATCTGGCCGTCATAAAAGACCAGGGTATAGCAATGTTGTTTGTCACGCATGTACTGGTAACGAAGGATTCCACCGTGGCTTTTGTCATGAAACCGGTTCGAGTGTCTGCTTTAGATGTGGTTCAATGCATGCCCCTAAAGCTCTGGCTGCAGTACTTCGTGTGGATATCAAGCAAGCAGACAGGATAATAAAAGAGCATACTGTCGGATTCATAAAGAGTAGTTTTTCTGGATTTGAGCCTTCGGTCGAATCTGTAGATATAAGCAAATTGAATTTAAGACCGTTGGTAAAATTTCATAAAATGTATTTAGAGCAACGTGGCTATAATGTTGAAAGGCTTGTTCATTTCTTTGGTCTTAAATCAACTGGAATTAATACCGATCCTTTTTATTACCAAAATAAGATTTTCATTCCATATTATTTAAATAATCAGTTAATGACATACTCTACGCGTGACATATCTGTTTCAACCAAACAGGAAGATTTTAAATCAAAGTACATCACATGCAAAAAGGATGTTGGCCTGCTACCACCTAATTTTATGATTTTCAATTTTGATAATATTAAACATCGAAAAAATAAAAAAACATTATTCTTGGAAGGGCCTTTTGACTGTGCAAAATTTCCTGAAGTTGCCGGTGGTTTGTCCGGGATTAAATTTCCGCCAGCACAGGTTAAAATGATTGTTGAAAATTTTAATTATCCTGTTTTCCTTCTGGATCCTGATTCAGCTGGACAAGAGGCTGCTCAGAAAGCTTTTGATCAAATAGAGGTATTAACCGGTAAAGCTCCGGAAGTCTATTCAATGGATGGCAGTATAAAGAATCCAGATGGATCAGTAAAAGATCCTGGCGATTTTACCTATGAAGAAGTTGATAATCTTTTAAATGAATTGGAGATAGAAATATGAAATGTAAAGATCTTGCAAAAAAATTGCTGGAGAATCCTGATTCAGAACTCTTGATAGATATCCATATAAAAGACTCTGATATCTGTGATAATAAAATATTCTCTGGCGAAATCGTTGGGACAACTTATTTTAATCACGAAACAACAATAATTTTAGAAGGAGAAAGCCAATGAAATTTAAATGTGATGATTGTAAAAAACAGATAGAAGGTATCGGATAAGAGCACTATAAAACTCTGTTGTGTTCCGCTGGCCATTGGGAAGGCAATGACTGTGAGATGCCCAAGGAAGATCCTTGGAAAGACTGCCTTTCATTCAGGCCAACCCCGGAAGCAACACATCTTATTCAGGATGACGGCTATTATGAAGCTCTGCAAAGTGTTACACAACGCATAAAAGAACAACCGAATTCTTTAGCTGCTTCTGGCGATGAAGTTAGAATTTGTTGGTTGATTTGCATGGTTGACGAAATGCATAAGCAAATTAAAGATGCTGAAGCGGCCTTTTTATGTACGCCGGTCGAAAATGCCTTAAATATTTTAAAAGGCGGTAAAAAATGAAATTATGCATTATAATAATTATTGTATTAGTTTTCGTATTTGCGATTAAAGATTTTGAAATTCAGTTACTTAGAACATCGTACTTCAGAGACACAGAATATTTTGATATAGAATTTTTTGGTGTCCAAGCAAGAGATTGGAGTGGAAGTCTTTTATATTTTCAATATCACGGTGGTGAATTCGATTGGGATCTATTGTTTTTAAATTCTAAAACATCAAAGATAAGGGGGTAGGTTATGAAAATTTCGGACGGTGCAAAAGAAATAGCACTTAATGTATACCCTGAAGATTTTGTGGAAATTGGTTCTATCAAAGGTTTTAAGGTTGATAATAATGCTGGACGTAGAGCTTGCGCAGAAACAGTTGCAGAGCGCTTTCTTGATGTTTTAAGAGATGATAAGACTATTGAATATATCATGCTTGCTTTTTATAGAAGAGAACATGGTCACGGCGCGAATATTAAAGATTTGGTAAAATTAAAAGCTATGATGGGTACAGCGCTTTTAGCATATGAGCAGCAACTTAAAAATATAAAATATTGAAGGATGGAAACATGACAACCCCGTTTTCAAGATTTGCTTTTGTATTTATTGCAATATTATTTTTTTGTAACATTATTGAGCAAGACATCCCAAAGGATATTCAAATTGGATATATCTTAGCAGCATTTTTTGGATGGTTTGTTGAAAATTTATGGAATTATATTAATCGGTAAAAAAAAGGAGAACAAAAATGCCAAAAGACTATTATGAAAACCTTTCAGATTCAGAAAGAGAAGATTATCAGGCGAGAGTTGAATCAGATATCCTTGATATCAACACAAAATTATTCTGCCCATGCGGATCATGCATTGCAAAAAAAGAAAATTCAATTATTTATGATCAAAATCTTCATGGAAGTAAAGAAAAATGGGATCTTGCAAAACTTGAAGCGCTTGCGGACAAAGAACCTGATGTTGAATATACAGTTGTCTTTCTTAATCCTGATGTTGAAACATGTTATGAGAGAATCGCGCCAGGGGTATGGAAAGAAATTTATCGTGGCCTAGGTTACGTATCATGAAAAATATAATAATCTTAACAATACTTGTTTTTTCTGGATGCTTGCATTTGGAAACAAATCATAGCAATTATCTCGTAAAAGCTCAGATTGCTATGCAAATAGTCGGTCAGGATGTAACCAATATTGAAGATCCACAGATTGTTATTACGTCTTTGCCTGGCATGAGAAGTATTTATAAAATGTATACCGGTGAAAAACTTAAATCAAAAGCATTTTACCTGAAAGCAACAAAGCAAATTTATTTATCAAAAATAACGCCGGAAATACAATCGTCACATGAAGCACTTCATTATTATCTATGTACATTGTTTCCGAACATGTCATTTGATATGCAGCATCTGATTATCGGTAGAATGGGTTATTGACAAATATACATTGCGGGGATAAGAATAAAAAAGAAAAGCCCCTTTTTGGTGAAGGGGCTTCAGTCGGAAAATAGAGGAATGTCTGTCAAACATTGACTTCAATTTAACTTATCTATTTTCCTCTGTCAATTAATTTTTTATTCTAAGAGGAAATCTAAAAAAATGACTGAAGAAAGAAATTTCAAAGGAATCTGGATCCCGAAAGAAATCTGGCTTAATGAAGATTTATCTGTAATGGAAAAAATATTTCTTATTGAAATCGATAGCCTTGATAATGAAGATGGATGTTTTGCTGGCAATATTTATTTTGCTGGTTTCTTTAAAATATCTAAATCAAGATGCTCAGACATCATTACAAAATTAGTCGAAAAAAAATATGTATTGAGAAATATGGATTATAAACCCGGAACAAAAGAAGTTTTAAAAAGAACTTTAAAGGTAAATTATTCGGCAACTACCCCCATCGGGATTCCGATGACCCCATCGGGAAACAGATACACCCCCATCGGGAAACTGATAGACCCCCATCGGGAAACTGACAAGATAATAATACAATCTAATAATACAATATTAAAGAAAAATATAAAAAAAGAAATTTCTGAAATTCCAAAAGCAAAAACAAGAAGAAGAAAAACATCTTCAGGAAAACAAATTATTTCAAAACCTGAAAATCCTAAAACAACAACTTCAGAAAAAAAGAACAAAAAAGAACTTTCAGAAAAGTTTCAAAAAAAGGTTTTACAACTTTATCCAAAAGCTTCAGTTGATGCAGAAGGTAAAAGAAGATTATTAAATTTTTATGAAAAGAAGATTTTTACAAACCAGCTTTCAGAAAAAGATTTCTTTGAAAATTTAGAATCTGCAATTGAAGTCAAAGGTGATTTCATGTTTCATCTAAAAAATTATGTTAGCACTGCAAAAAATGCAAAAAGATATTTTGAAGATAATTATACCGAACAACTCAAACATCAAACAAATGTTTCATCAAAAATTAATTCAAATCCGCAAAAAAGTTATTGTAAAGAAACGCTGACTACAAAAAAAGCCATTGAAGAAGAAAAACGATTCAAGGCTGGCGAAGAAGTATTCGGTTACATAAACATCGACGAGTAAGGGATTTCAAAAATGTTAAAAAAAGAAAATTATAGCCAGGATGCTTTAGATCTATTCCAGATTCATGCAAAAAATGAAGATTTTGACTTCCAAAATATGACACATGATCAGATTTTACAGGCATCTTACTTCATTGGGGCTCAAACCGTAAGTAGATTCTTAAAATTAACGGCCTCCAAACAGGCCAATTTTAGACACTTAAACCTTCCACGTAGGCTTATGTACTCAAATTGTGATTTAAGCGTCAATATGCGTAGATTAAGAGGCCAGAATACTATTTTTTTCGGAACTCCAGGCACAGGTAAAACGTATTCTACAGTAAAACTTGCAAAAGATTATTTTTGCACAGGGTTCATCCCGGTAGAATATAGAGAGTCAAAAGATTTTTTTAAAGGCGAATATGCGCATGGATACACAAATCCGTCAGTTCACGGAAAAATAGTATTTGTAAATGAGCAACATTTGATGGATATGTATGGCAGGGATATCGAAGGTATCTCAGCTTTTGAAGCATTTGATGGCAACGTAGATCAGTTTGGGGCTTATGACCTCAAAGATCTTTACAATGCAGGTTTATTGATTGTCCAGGATATAGGAAGCACAAAAGCTCATCCAAAATATGCTGAAACTTTATTTTCGATTCTTGATTCCAGACTTAATGATTATTCAAAAATAACGATATTTACAACAAATGTCGCAATTGAAGATTTAACGAAAACTTATGGCGAAATGTTTTTTGACCGGATAAACGGGAATTTTTTTAAAGTCCCGATGGAAGGAGATTCAAAAAGAAAAGTCGAAAAAATTAATCGTTTCGAGCCAGATATAGAATTCTTTCATATCTAATCTGGACAGTTTTACAAAATTAAAATACAATTGATTGAAATTACAAAAAATTAAGCCAAAGGATTCAAAAAAATGGATGGTATAAAAAAACGTATCGCAGATTACTTCATCAAAGATAAAAAGCCAGTTCAAAATGAGTATGATGAATTACGTGATATCGCAGATAATGAAGATGAAGATAGCCTGAGAGAATTTGTTGCATCTTACGATGACGAAAAAATCAGGTTCGGTAAAATGTCTCCTGTTCTTGTATGCGAAGAAATCGCAAAAGTCATTGGCGGTATTTCTACAAGAATTGAGCCCGGTAATCCTGAGTCTGCTCCAATAGCTTTGAAAGAAGTCAACGGTATTAAATACTCAGTTGTTTATTATAAAACATCTAAAACAATGTCCATTTATCGATATGACGCTTACTGCAAAGGTAAGAAAAGCCGGATTGTAACAACAAGGAATACTTGTTACGGAATAAAAATGGCTTTTGAAAACATAAGGGATGGAAAAATAAGATAATTTTGGAGTTAAAAATGAAACACTTAGAAGGAAAAATAGTATTCCTACGACCTACAGGCAATAATGTAAAAAGATCTGCAGGAAACAATCAATTCACAAAAGAGAAGATC
>JQIA01002357.1_pt1 | contig 10098 bp, 6 predicted proteins | sample 811431 | NCBI WGS metagenome assembly JQIA01 (sample SAMN02998118, study PRJNA258478) | marine sediment metagenome | biome: marine; feature: seafloor; material: sediment; isolation source: oil-polluted sediment collected from 3 locations (0.5 km, 0.7 km and 0.9 km)... | place: USA: Gulf of Mexico ... | reverse complement strand
ACATGTTTGGTTACATATTTTTTCGTTTTGCAAATAGATAAAACACTAATAGTAAATAAATTGAATTAAAACTTTAACAATGGATGTATTTAAATTAAAAAAACTTTGTGTCATTTCAATTGCAGTAATTCTTCTTTCTTTTGGCTGTTCAACTGTAAGTGAATCCGAAGAAATCAAAGTTGATGAAATCGTGAAATCCATGACACTAGTACAAAAGGCTCAACTGGTTATTGGTACCGGAATGGATTTTCATTTACCGGATTCTATCAAAGCCAATTTGCCACCTGAATTTAGAGGTGATCATGAAAAAGAGGACACACCGTATAATCGTATGGTAAAAAAAATACGCACGTATTTACCAGGTACAGCAGGTGTATCGGTGGAGTACCCTGAACTTAATATAACAAGTCAAACCCTGGCAGATGGGCCTGCCGGATTGCGTATTTCTCCTACAAGAAAAGATGACTCAAATACTTATTATAGCACTGCTTTTCCTATTGCAACTGTTTTGGCTTCGACATGGGATGTTGAACTAGTTGAAAGCGTGGGTAAAGCAATGGGTGAAGAAGTGTTGGAATATGGTGCCGATGTTCTTTTGGCTCCTGCGTTAAACCTTCAACGCGATCCGCTATGTGGAAGAAATTTCGAATATTATTCTGAAGATCCGCTGGTAACAGGTAAAATAGCTGCGGCAATGGTGAATGGAATACAGTCTAATGGTGTTGGTACTTCTATAAAACACTTTGCTGTAAACAATCAAGAAACAAACAGAATGTCGGCTGATGTTATTGTAAGTGAAAGAGCATTGCGTGAGCTTTATCTTAAAGGTTTTGAAATTACAGTTAAGGAATCCAATCCCTGGACAGTAATGTCTTCTTACAACAAAGTGAATGGTTTGTATGCTTCTGAAAGTCATGATCTTCTTACCAAGATTTTGCGAAACGATTGGGGGTTCGAAGGTTATGTAATGACCGACTGGGGCGGAGGTAGCGATGTTATAACTCAAATGAATGCTGGAAACGACATGATTCAACCAGGAAGACCAAATATGATAACAACAATTATTGATGCAGTTAAATCAGGGAAACTGAAAGAAGCTGTTTTGGATAAAAACGTAGAGCGAATTTTGAATGTAATGATTAAAACCCCTAGATACAAAGGTTATAAAATTTCTAATAAACCAGATCTGAAGGCTCATGCACAGGTTACACGTCAGGTTGCTGCTGATGGCATGATATTGCTGGAAAATAAAAATAATGCCCTTCCATTTGATGAAAGCATAAAAAAAGTTGCTGCATTTGGAAATGCTTCTTATGAATTTATTTCTGGGGGAACAGGAAGTGGCGATGTAAACGAAGCATACACTGTGTCGTTGACAGAAGGACTTAAAAATGGTGGTTTTGTCTCAGACCCTACTTTGGAGGAAGTTTATATAGATTACATAAAAGAAGCTCGATCTAAACCAGTTAAGTCTAAGAATTTTCTTGCACAACTTATGGGAGCCAAACTTCCTATTACTGAAATGCCTCTGGATGCATCAATTGCTAAACAAATGGCCGAAATAACAGATGTTGCACTCATTACCATTGGTAGGAATGCGGGTGAAGGTGGTGATCGTGAAGCAATTGAAGGCGATTTCTACCTATCCGAAACCGAGAAAAATTTGATTAGAATTGTTACTGAAGAATTTCACAAAACAGGTAAAAAAGCTATTGTAGTGTTGAACATTGCAGGTGTAGTTGAAACAGCGAGCTGGAGTGCTATCCCAGATGCGGTACTTTGCGCATGGTTACCTGGACAAGAAGGTGGGAACTCTGTGGTAGACTTACTTTCTGGTAAAGTGAATCCATCTGGAAAACTGACAGCATCAGTACCATTAAAATATGAAGATGTTTCAAGTGCAAACAATTTTCCAGGGTATGAAATTAAAACCGAAGATTCTGAAGATAAAACAACCGACCAATCTGGTTTCTCGTTTATGAGACGTCTCCCATGGGAAGTGGTTTATGAAGAAGATATTTATGTGGGATATCGTTACTATAATACTTTTGATGTTCCCGTGGCATACGAATTTGGATATGGAAAATCGTATACAACATTTGAATACAGCAATTTGAAATTGAGTTCCAAAAAATTCATTGATAGGATTGCAGTTTCTATTGATGTTAAAAATACGGGAAAAGTAGGGGGTCGTGAAGTAGTTCAGGTTTATGCAAGTGCCCCTGAGGGAAAAATGGAAAAACCGAAAGAAGAGCTAGTGACTTTTGGAAAAACAGCTTTGTTGGAGCCTGGAGAATCAGAAACTTTAACGTTTACTGTAGATGCAATGCTCTTATCTTCTTTTGATGAAAAAAACTCAAACTGGATAGCAGAAGCGGGTGATTATACCATAAAGGTTGGTGCTTCTTCAAAAGATATTAAGAAAATAGACACGTTCATAATATCCAATGATATAATAGCTGAAAAAGTTACAAAAGCATTGGTTCCTCAAAGAGATTTTACTCGATTAGTTAAGTAAATAGTTGATTTTGTTGCTTCCTCTCTTGCTCAAAAATACAGAGAGGAAGTTTTTTCAGGGAATTGAATGCAGAACATTTAAATATCTTAATGAAATTTTTTATATAAGAATATTGAGTTGAAAAAAATTACCACATGTTTACTAATAAAACTATGGAAGGTGTACCAAGTAAATAAATTTCAAAAATTACTTTAACAAACTATCATGAAAAGAATAAAATTGAAAGCCAATAATGTGTTGATTGCAATTTTTATAGTTGCTCTGGCATCGGGCTGTGGTCCTAAATGGATTGAAGAGAATAAAGGAGACTTTATTTTGGTTTATAACCAAGGAGGACATACACTGGGATACGCTGCAAAGTCAGGAGTGACCTTAATTACAGACAATAGATTTTCTTTTAAGGATCTGAATAAAAATGGAGAGTTGGATGTGTACGAAGATTGGAGAAAACCGGTTGATGAGCGTGCCAAAGATTTGGCATCAAAAATGTCGGTAGAACAAATTGCCGGTCTAATGTTATATAGTGGTCACCAGTCTATTCCGGCAGGTAGCCGTCGTGGTTTTGGGGGCGGTACATATAATGGTAATTCTTTACAGGAAAGTAGTGCCGAATCGAGTGATCTCACAGATCAGCAAATTAAATTTTTGACTGAAGATAATTTACGTCATGTACTGATTACTACTACTGAAAGTCCTTCAGTGGCTGCACAATGGAATAATAATATGCAAGCTTTGGTGGAAGGACTTGGATTGGGGATTCCTGGTAATACCAGTTCCGATCCACGACACCGTACCAATTCGAATGCTGAGTACAATGCGGGAGCAGGAGGAAATATTTCAATGTGGCCCACAACACTTGGTTTGGCTGCAACTTTCAACCCATCAATAATGAAAAAATTCGGAGAAATTGCCTCCATTGAATACCGTGCATTGGGAATAACTACGGCTCTTTCACCTCAAATCGATTTGGCTACGGAACCTCGTTGGAGTCGGTTTAGTGGGACAATGAGCGAAGATCCGATTTTGGCAACTGACCTTGCCCGTGCTTATGTGGATGGATTTCAGAATTCATCAGCAGATAAATTAATAACAAATGGATGGGGCTACGAAAGTGTGAATGCCATGGTGAAACACTGGCCGGGTGGTGGTCCGGAAGAAGGAGGTCGTGATGGTCATTTTGGATATGGAGCTTATGCTGTTTATCCCGGTGGTCGTTTTGAGGACCACCTGAAACCATTTACAGAAGGTGCATTTAAACTTGAAGGTGAAACAAAAAAGGCTTCTGCAGTGATGCCTTATTATACCATCTCCTATAATATTGACCAAAAGAACGGAGAGAATGTAGGAAATGGCTTTAGTGAATATATGATTACCGATGTATTACGCGGTAAATATGGATACGATGGTGTGTTATGTAGCGATTGGGGTATAACAAATGATGTACGCAATGTTTACCAATTTCAAGGGAAGTCATGGGGTGTTGAAGAATTATCAATTGCTGAGCGGCATTATAAAGTTATTATGGCAGGGATGGACCAGTTCGGAGGAAATAATGTAATGGAGCCTGTATTGGAAGCATACGAAATGGGTATAAAAGAACATGGAGAGGAATTTATGCGTAAACGTTTTGAACAAAGTGCTGTACGCTTGCTTAAAAATATTTTCAGACCAGGTTTATTTGAGAATCCTTATCTGGATGTTCAAGAATCTTCCAAAATAGTAGGAAAATCTGAATTTATGAAAGCCGGATACGAAGCACAGCTCCAATCAGTGGTAATGCTGAAAAATAAAAATAACATTTTGCCACTAAAAAAACAGTTGAAAGTTTATATGCCTCAAAAATTTATTCCGGGAGGCGTTGGTTGGTTTGGTAATAAAAGAGAACCGAAATGGATAGATGCTGCAAACCTGGGTGTTGTTGGAAAATATTTCGAGTTGGTAAGTTCTCCTGATGAAGCTGATGTAGCCATTGCCATTATTACAAGCCCGATAGGTGGAGTTGGTTATTCAGTTGAAGATGTAAAAAAAGGAGGTAATGGCTATGTACCTATCAACCTTCAATACGGCCCGTACAAAGCAGAATATGCCCGTAAAACCAGTATTGGTGGTGGTAGCCCGTTCGAAGAATTTAAAAACCGATCTTACAAAAATAAAATTGGAACATCTGATAATATTCATGATATGAAGATGGTAAACGAAATCAAAGCAAAAATGGGAAATAAACCGGTAGTTGTAATTGTAAATGTTTCCAACCCGTTTGTTCCTGCAGAGATTGAAGAAAGTGCAACTGTAATACTTGTTCACAGTGGTGTTCAGGATCAGGCATTGATGGAACTTCTTACTGGAGGTACAGAACCTTCAGGTCTATTACCATACCAGTTGCCGGCAAATATGAAAACTGTTGACGAACAATTTGAAGATGCTTCCAGAGATATGGAATGCTATACCGACTCGGAAGGAAATGTTTATGACTTTTCCTTTGGAATGAATTGGAATGGTGCGATTTCTGATGAACGCGTTAAAAAATATAAATAATAAATCACTCTCGTGGTGCTAAAAACTAGAAGATTAATAAAACAGTATGAAAATGAAAACAGGATTAAGTATGCGAATTATTCATCGTTACCTTGGATTTTTCCTGGTCGGAATTATGGCAATGTACGCCCTTAGCGGCATTTTAATGATTTATCGAAATACCGATTTTCTAAAAAAAGTAGTAATCGAAGAACGTAAACTTGAACCAAATTTAGCAGGAAAGGAGCTCAGCCCTAAATTGAGAATGAGAATTAAAGAAGTAAAAGCTGAAGGGGATTTTCTTTACTTTGAACAGGGCAACTATAACAAAAAGACAGGTATAGCTGTGGTAAAAACCATGAAATTACCCTTGCTTCTTGAAAAAATGGAACATCTTCATAAAGCAACAACCGATAGCCCAATTTATTGGTTGAACATTTTCTTTGGTGTGTCATTACTGTTTTTTGTATTATCTACTTTTTGGATGTTTAAACCCACAAACTCCATTTTTAAAAAAGGACTGTATTTTACGTTGGGTGGGATTATTTTTACGATTGTATTGTTGATTATTTGATTTAGAAATAATTAAAAGTTGTTCTTTACTGAGAACAGTTAAAAAACATTAAATTTTCACTGAAGAAATTGGATGTAAATTAGGACAGGATATATTCGGAATGATGCGATAAAGGGTTTTTGTGAACCATTTTATGGAAATAGTTAACGGAATTGAATAAACAACAGAATATAAAATATTAATAATTAAAATTAATAAAATGATAAAAAAAATATATATAGTTACAGCCCTAGCTATTTTTTTAAGTACGAATGCTTTTGCACAACAATCTTTATGGGGAGGAGAACAAATAGTATCTCCAGAGATAAATGAAAATAGCACTGTTACTTTCAGATTAAAAGCTCCAAAGGCAACAGAAGTAAAACTTTCAGGAGATTGGATGCCTTCAGAAGGATGGACACCAGGTTCTGTTATAATGGAAAAAGATAAAGATGGATTATGGAGCTATACAACAAAAATATTATCATCAGATTTATATGGATATTCTTTTAACGTTGATGGTTTAAAATGTACAGACCCAAATAATGTATATGCTATTAGGGATGTGGCCTCCGTTACAAACGTGTTTATCATTGGAGGTGGAAAAGCTGATTTATACCAAGTAAATGATGTTCCTCATGGTACTGTTGCCAGAAGATGGTATGATTCTCCTAGTAATAACAAAAAAAGAAGAATAACTATTTATACACCACCAGGATACGAAAGTAGTAAAGCAACATATCCAGTGCTATATTTATTACATGGTATGGGTGGCGATGAAGAAGCGTGGATAGCATTAGGTAGAACTTCTCAAATTCTAGATAATTTAATTGCCCAAGGTAAAGCTAAACCAATGATTGTAGTTATGCCAAATGGAAATGTTGCTCAAGAAGCTGCCCCTGGAGAATCAAGTGAAGGGATGAAAAAGCCTAGTATGATGTTGCCAAATACTATGGAAGGAACAATGGAAAAAACATTTATTGATATCATCAATTTTGTTGAAAACAATTATAAGGTAAAAGCTAAGAAAGAATATCGTGCAGTTGCAGGATTGTCTATGGGCGGGTTTCATTCGCTACATATTTCACGTTATTATCCAAATACTTTTGACTATGTAGGTTTGTTTTCAGCAGCTATTCTTCCTGATCAAAAAGTGGATTCTGAAGTGTATAAGAACATTGATGAAACACTTAAGACACAAATGGATAATGGCTATACCCTATACTGGATCAGCATTGGTAATAAAGACTTCTTATTCGAGGGAAATAAAGAATACAAAGCAAAACTAGATAAAATGGGTATGAACTATAAATATGTTGAAAGTGAAGGAGGTCATACCTGGGCCAATTGGAGAGGTTATTTATCTGAATTTACTCAACTGCTATTTCAATAATTCTAAATAATAACTTCGATAAGTTTAGATATTCATATATCATATCAAGGACTGCTAAAGTTTAAATTTCTATCCTTGCTTTCAATAAAAGATGTATAGTTGTTATTGTGGTTCGAGTCTCATCTAACCTAAAAAAGCTTCTCAATTTTGAGGAGCTTTTTTAGGTTAGATCTATAGTTACACCATTGTTTAAATTCTATTAATGATATATACATTGCCAGTCCTTTTTAATCAATTTAAACCTAAGCGTCGTCAATAACAATAAAAAGTAGATGACAATTGTAAAAAAAAGGATACTTTTATTCATTGTAAAAATAAACAGATGTCAGACATTGCCAAAAGAGCTATTAAAAACCCCTTACTTTCTCCTAAAGACTTAACTCCAAGTAATGGTAATATGATTATTGAATGTTTGCTGAATCCAGGTGTATTTGAATTTAATGGAAAAATCGGATTGCTTGTAAGAGTCGCGGAACGTACTATTCAAAAAGAAGGTAATATTTCGGTTCCAATATATAATGATCTTGGAAAGGTTGAGATTTTAGATTTTAATAAAAACGACCCTAAACTAGATGCTTCTGATGCCAGAGTTATTAATTATGATGGTGTAGATTATTTAACAACCATTTCTCATCTTAGATTACTTTTTAGCGATGATGGTATAAAATTTTATGAATCAGCAGCGTACCCTTCAATTTTTGGTGAAGGGATGTATGAGAGTTATGGTATTGAAGATTGTAGAGTTTCACAAATAGAAGATACCTACTACTTAACCTATACCATGGTTTCTCCAAATGGAGTAGGTGTTGGATTAAGAACGACTAAAGATTGGAAAAATTTTGATAAAAAAGGAATGATTTTTAGTCCACACAATAAAGATTGTGCCATTTTTGAAGAAAAAATTAACCATAAATTTTATGCATTACACCGTCCAAGTAGCCCTGAATTAGGGGGGAATTATATTTGGTTGTCAGAATCTCCAGATGGTGTTTATTGGGGAAATCATAAATGCATTGCTAAAACCCGAGCCGGGAGATTTGATAGCAAACGCTTGGGAGCTGGATGTGCACCAATTAAAACTGAAAAAGGATGGTTGGAAATATACCACGGAGCTACCCAAGAGAATAGGTACTGTTTAGGGGCTATTTTACTAGATTTAAATGATCCATCAATTGTTATTGCACGTTCTGAAGAACCTATTATGGAACCGATGGCAGATTATGAGCGAACAGGTTTCTTTGGGGAAGTTATTTTTACCAATGGACACCTTGTTAAAGGAGACGAAATTAGCATGTATTACGGAGCGGCAGACGAATTTGTAGGATTAGCAACATTCTCTATTAAAGAGATATTAAAAACATTAGGACAATAATGGGAGTATTAGCAAAAGTAGGACTTAAAGATTTTTCAAGGAGTGCAAAAATATTAATACTAACCAATACAATTTATGCTTTTGTATTACCGGTAATAGATATTTTTGTAGCATCTTATATCATGCGAAATTCAAACGATCCATCAAAAGTTATTTTATACCAATTGGCAATTTATACAGGTATTCCTATTACTTTTTTTATCAATGGGTATTTGCTAAATAGAATCAACGTTAAAAAATTATTCTCTTTAGGAATGTTGTTAAGTGGTGTTTCCATGATGTTTATGATGTCTTTAAAGGAGATCAACTATGTTGGATTGATATCTGCCGGATTAATTATGGGAATGTCTTTTGGATTTTATTGGGCAAATAGAGATTATTTGGTGTTAGCCACTACAAAAGATAAAACGCGTAACTTTTATTATGGTTTGGAAACGTTTCTTTATACTATTATCGCTTCAATTGTACCAGTCATTATTGGATGGTATCTAATGAGTGGTGATGGAACATCGAACGAAAATGTAAATTCAGGATACAGAGTAGTTACTGGGGTAGTTTTTATTATTACAATTATTGCATCAATAGTATTTCATTTTGGAAAATATGATAAACCTAAGAGTGAAAAGTTTTTATATTTTAAATTTCACAAGCTTTGGAAAAAAATGTTGCAATTATCAATATTAAAAGGGTTGGCTCAAGGTTTTATAGTAACTGCACCCGCCATGTTAATGATGAAATTCTTTCACTCTGAAGGTGCCTTAGGAACCGCGATATCTATAGGAGCTATTATTGCGGCTGTAATTATGCTAATTTTAGGGAAAGTTTCTAAACCAAAACACCGACTAATTATTTTTAGTGTAGGACTAATATGCTTTTTCCTTGCTTCTCTTTTTAACGGTTTGCTGTTTAATTCAACAGGTGTAATTTTATTTATGTTTTTGTTATTGATTGCCAGACCCGTACTTGATATTGCCTATTTCCCGATTCAATTGAAAGTGATAGATTTACTTTCAGAAATTGAAAATAGAAATGAATTCTCCTATATTTTAAATCATGAATTTGGATTATATATTGGTCGTTTTATTGGAGCAGGTACTTTTTTGGTGATTGCTTACTTTATAAATGCAGACATTGCCTTAAGATATGCTTTATTAATTATTGGAGTGCTTCAATTACTCTCAATACTGATTGCAAAACAACTATTAAAACAACAAGATAAATTAGAAAATGGAAATGCGTAAAATTGTAGTTAGTATCGTTTTTTTAGTAAGTATAGTGGGTAGTTCTTGTACTCAAAATAATGCTGAACAAGCTCCAGTTAATCCTGTTGAACAACTTAAAATAACAAGGGTTGAGGAAATGCCAAATTTACCGAAACCTTTTAAAATAATTGACTTTAAAAAATTAGCAATACGCTTTGATTCATTGGTTTATGATGACACCCAAACAGGAACTTATTGGCCACTAATATGGTCTGATAATTCTCGTAAAAATTTCAACCAGGAAACTTTTGGAATCTATACTGCGATGGGAGATTTAAGACAAGGAGCTCATCATAATAATGGAATTTTTCATGAATCTCTTGCAACCATTGGTACTGTTTTGGGAGCAAGTCTTGTAGGTATAAATAAGGCGAATCAGTATAACAAAAATTATGTTTCTATGTTGAAGAATTATTATAATTCAGATACAAAGTGGAATATTATAATGAACAATACAAGTCCGGAAGTAGCTCTTCTAGGTGGTGG
>JQIA01002356.1_pt1 | contig 10099 bp, 7 predicted proteins | sample 811431 | NCBI WGS metagenome assembly JQIA01 (sample SAMN02998118, study PRJNA258478) | marine sediment metagenome | biome: marine; feature: seafloor; material: sediment; isolation source: oil-polluted sediment collected from 3 locations (0.5 km, 0.7 km and 0.9 km)... | place: USA: Gulf of Mexico ... | reverse complement strand
AAGTGATTTAAAACCTCGCTCTTAACACTCTCTACAGGAGCGCTATCCCCCTGTTGATACAAACTAAGCACCAACCACACACTAAGCACCCCAAAAAGGCCTAATAAACCCCACTTAAGCTGAGCGCTAGAAAGAAACTTATTTTTACTGACTCTTACCGGAGGAGCTATGCTCATTTGCTCAAGCGTATTATTTATTAAGCCAGGCAAGCCCCCTGTTTCAATAAACAGCACCAGCTCGTCAATACCTGAAAAATCTAACGATTTAGCTAAGCCTTGCTCACTGTGCCTAATCCGAGCATATTCTGATGTTTGTTTTTGCGTAAAGGGCTCAATATCAACAAGCTGACACCGGGACTCTATCGCATCACCTAAGTTTTCTGATGACGTTAAGAGTAGCTGCACACAGCTATAATTTTCCGCCAAGTCAAATAAAAAGTTAAACCTAACCTCATCTAAAAGGTGGGCGTCCTCGACACAAACAATTACTTTTTTATTTGCCTTATCCCAAGCCTCTAGTCGTGAAAGAATATTCTTTCCACTCCCTTCATCACCCAAGGCATTAGCAAACGTTTGCAAAAATGCCTCGTCCCCCATTAACTCATTATTATTTATTGAACAAATACGCCATTGTGGCTGAGCTTGCGCTTTAAACTGCCGAATAAAGAATGACTTCCCCGATTGTTCTGGGCCACGCAATAAAATAGCTTGTCGCGTATTGGGTATTAAGTGCAAAATCAAATCTAAACGCTGCTGCCTTTCTGATACAAAAAAAACACCTACCTCCATATTCTTTTGCTGCTTTATACTCATTTTATTCCGTACGTTGTAATAGCTGTGTCGATTAATTTGTCATCCGTGCAATCATAAATAACAGCCTCACCTAAACTTTTTAAAAGAATAAGCCTGATTGTGTCAGTAATATTCTTCTTATCAACTTTCATATGCTTTATAAAGTCGGGAGTTCCCATCTTTTCAGGAATACCAACAGGTAAGGCTGCAAGCTGACACAGGGTTTTAATTCTTTTACTATCAACCTCTGCCAACCAGCCAAGCTGAGTTGAAAACTCAGCAGCAATACACATACCGACAGATACCGCCTCCCCATGCAGCCACTCCCCGTAGCCTAAGTCCGTTTCTATTGCATGACCAAACGTGTGCCCAAAATTAAGTGTTGCTCTAATCCCTGACTCACGTTCATCTTGCGACACTACTTCTGCTTTTTTCTCACAAGAGGTTTTAATTGCATAAGTTAACGCCACACTATCTCTTGCTAACAAGCGGTCCATATTTTGCTCTAACCATTGAAAAAACTCTTCATCGCAAATAGCCCCGTATTTAATAACTTCGGCCAAACCGGCACTTAATTCTCTATCCGGCAAGCTACCAAGAACAGCTGTATCAATAAGAACACATTGCGGCTGGTAAAATGCTCCTATCATATTTTTCCCTAAAGGATGATTAACCCCCGTCTTACCGCCAACTGAAGAATCCACCTGTGATAATAATGTTGTCGGTATTTGAATAAAGTTAACGCCTCGTTGATAACTCGCGGCAGCAAACCCTGTCATATCACCAATAACACCGCCACCAAGAGCAATGAGTGTTACTTGTCGATTACACCTGTTTTGCAATAACCCATCGTACACCTGCGCTAAATACTCTAGTGTTTTGAATTTCTCACCATCCGGTAAAATGACTGTGCTCACCTTAAATTTAACCTTAAGTTGAGCAACCAGCGTATCTAAATACAAAGGAGCTACCGTGTCATTACTAACTATTAGTACCTGCTTCGAAATAATACACTTATCCAAGCGATCGGCTTTATCCAACAAACCTGATCCAATATAAATTGGGTAGCTACGCTCTCCAAGAGCCACATCAACTATTTCATTTTTATTCATTTCTATGACTTAATTTATCTAAGATGCCGTTAATAACTCGTTTACTATTCGTTTTGTTTGTACTAATTTTAATATCTGCCACGGCTTCATAGATAGGTGCTCGTTCTTTCATTAACTGCTCCAGCTTTACACGTGGATTAGCTACCTGTAGCAATGGCCTTTTTGTATCATGCTTTGTTCGCCTCAACTGTTGGTCAACTGAGCACTGCAAATAGATGATTGTCCCCGTTTCCTGCAAAATCATCCGGTTCTCTTTACGTAAGACAAGCCCCCCCCCCGTAGCAACCACCGCACCATCCAATTCTGAAAGCTTTTTTAATGTTTCAGTTTCACGTTGTCTAAAGCCTTCCTCACCTTCAAGCTCAAAAATTAATGCTATCTCAACACCCGTACACTCAGTGATCTCTATATCCGTATCATAAAATATTTTATTCAACCGTTTAGCCAACAAACGACCAACTGTAGATTTGCCTGCTGCCATTGGGCCAACCAGGTAGATGTTATTTTTTTCTAGCATTTTTAAGTTTATTCAGAGCCAATGTAAAACTATAGCACGGGCATTAATCTTCAATTAAGCTCTATTGTTTTTAATTCATTCTTTTAATACTGGCTAAAATTTATTACGCACACAAAAAAGCGAGGACTAGCCTCGCTTTTTTGTGTGCTAATACATAATTAATTAACGGATAAATTATCCTTTAAAATTTTAGGTGTAATAAAGAACAACAGTTCACGATTATTATCTTGCTTAAACTCTTTCTTAAACAAAACACCTACTCCTGGCAAATCACCAAAGAAAGGAACCTTTCGCACACTATGGTCTTTAGAACGCTCATAAATACCACCTAATATTACCGTATCACCATTATTCACTAAAACGGTTGTCGATACTTCCTGCGTATTAATTGGCACACCACCGGGTTGAATATTCGAGAAATCAGGCGAGTCTTTCGTAATATTTAACTCTAAATTAATTCGATCATCCGGTGTAATTCTTGGGGTAACCGTCAGTTTTAACTCTGCCTCTTCAAAACTCGTTGATGTTGCACCTGAAGATGAGGCTTCCTGAAATGGGATTTCAACACCTTGACTTATTTCTGCTTCAATTTGATCTGAAGTAATCACACGTGGACTCGAAATCACTTCACCTTTTGCTTCGGTCTGTAAAGCTGATAACTCTAATTGCAGTAAAGAACTACCAATTTTACCCACAACAAATTGGATGGCACCTGCTGGGCTATTCGCCGGAAGATCAACTAATAAACCTTCAGAACCAGCGCCTTGCGCATCAAAGATAATTTGCGACGGAATCACATTACCCGCTAAACCACCACCAATCATGGATAACGAATCGTTGCTTTGATCAATGCCTGTTAAACCAAACCTTACACCCAAATCACGTGTGAAGTCATCATTTGCGATAACAATACGAGACTCAATCATTACTTGGCGAACAGGGCGATCTAAACGCTCCACAATTCTTCTAATCTCAACTAACTTCTCAGCCGTTTCTTGAACCAATAACGTGTTCGTTCTAGCATCAACCGTTACATTACCTCTACTCGAAATTAAACGATCACTAGACTGGGAGCTTCGACCACTGCCACCCGTCGATTTCAAAATAGCGACTAAATCAGCAGCCTTGGCATAACTCACTTCAAAAAACTCTGTCATTAATGGAGACAACTCAACAACTTGTTTTTTTGCCTCTAATTCAAGTTTTTCTTGCGCAGCCACTTCTGCTTGTGGCCCCACCATCATAACATTCCCATTTATGCGCTTAGCTAAGCCCTTGCTTTTTAGAATAATATCCAAAGCTTGGTCCCAAGGAACATTGTTAAGCCTTAAGGTAACACTACCGCCAACAGAGTCACTAGCCACTAAGTTCATATCTGTAAAATCTGCTAATAGCTGCAAAACTGAGCGAACCTCAATACTTTGGAAATTCAACGATAGTTTTTCCCCAGTGTATGAAAACTTATCCGCTGCCAACTTTTGCTGCTGTTGCTTTGTTAATGGTTTAAACTCTACAATCAACAACTTATCCATTTGATATGATAAGAATTCATATGTTCCGATAGGTACGATTGATAAGCGCACCCCATTGTTAGTAGAGGAAACATCAATAGTTTTTACAGGGGTTGCAAAATCCAAAACATCTAACCTATTCTCCAGCTTTGCCGCTATAGATGCTCCTTTGATATCAACAATAACCTTATCGCCTTGCTGTTTAACATCAACAACGGGGGACGCACTACTCAGGTTCACCAACAACCTACCTTCGCCATCAACCCCACGCCTAAAATCAATACCTGTAACCGCTTCACTAGCAGTGCTAGCCACATCGTGGCTTGCCGATGGTACATGCTTAACGGCCTTAGTAGATTTATTAACTTGCCCCAGCGTCAAGAAAACACTATTCCCTTCAACTTTTGTTGAGTATGGAACCGCAGAATTCAAATTAACAACGACACGTGTTCGTCCACCTGCCTCAAGCGCTCTAATACTAAGCGCCTTACCAATATCAATAGGGATCGTTTTTTTACCAGCGGCATTACTAACTCCCGCTAAATCAATCGCTATTCTCGCAGGGTTATCTGTACTAAAGCTATTAAGCTGCCCCGGAGCAGAGTCCAATATCAACTCAACTTGAACCTTATTGCCTGGCAAGCCAGAAAACTGGATGTTTTTTAGTATGGCAGCATGCACTGATGCTAAAGACATTGACGCCCAACACACCATTATCAGCAAACCCTTCATAAGTGATACTTTTTGCTTAACCACACCCAATTCACTTATATTTAATCTGCGCATGAATTTTCCCTTATTGACATGTTTCATTAATAACTCTCAGTACCATATTTGAAGTATACGTTTTGCTCTACAAGTTTTAAAACGATGAAGCATAAACAGCCCCAACTTATTCTATTAACGCTAAAGAAGCATCTCTCTCACGCCACCGACCTGTTGATGTATTAACCCATTCACTTAAGTCAATTTTGTGATCAGAAACAGCCTCGATCTTACCAAAATTCTGTCCTAAAAAATGCCCTGATTGGACTCGATGAACAATTCCATCACTTGCTCTCACAAGCCCCCAAAGATCTCCGCCTCTCGATAAGGTGCCAACCATGCGTAATGTATCCAGTGGGTAGGCTTCTAGCTCTTCCTTTTCTCGATTAAGATCTGGTCCAGGCCCTTCAATAGCAACCAGAGTTTCAAATGGCTGAGGCTCTTCAAGTGCTTGAAATGGGTTCCTCAGATTATCTGCTACATAACTAAAGGATTCGTATGATTTAATAACAGGCATTGGCTCTATCGCCCCAGCGGGTTTTGCCTTTATTTGAGAAACATACTCTTTAAGATCACTAAAATCATCACTTTCACAGCCAACTAAAATCATAGCTAAAGCAACAGGGAGCAGTTTTCTCACTAATTCACCGCAATTTAAAAACATCATTATTTTTCATCCTCATCCAAATAACGATAGGTCTTAGCTGTTGCATTCATTGTCATCTTTCCACCCTTTCCTGGTGTCAGTGATACATTATGCAAGGTCACAATACGAGGTAAGGCCGCCAAATTACTCACAAACTCACCAAACTCATGATAGTCACCAATCACTGTTAAACGGATAGGTTTTTCTGCATAAAAATCTTTTTTTCGCTCTCCTGACGGCTGAAACAAATTAAATTCTAAACCACTCGCCAGCCCAGCCTGCGACACATCAACCAACAAGTCTGCAATCTGTGTTTTATTCGGTAATTGTTGCAACATTGCACCAAACTGCTTCTGCATATCAGCTAATTGTTGTTTATATGCAGCTAAATTTACTGCTTTCGCCTGTTTTCGTTCAAACACCTTCTTTAATGATGATTCTTTTTTCTCTGCTTTACCTAAACTATCCCACTGATCAACCGTGTCATAATACACCCAGCCAACCACAACAAGGGCACATGCTAATGCTACTGCTGCCATTTTAATGGTGACCGGCCAATTACCTGCCTCATTAAAATCCCAGTTAATATTTTGAAAATTCATATCATTCTCCCCCTGCAGGCACATCAACCTTTGACTGGGAAACCTTCAAAGTAAAACTACTTGTGTCCACACCTTTTGAACGAATAACATTAAGGTTAGCCCCTTTTAACCAAGGAGATAGCTCCAAGTTCCGCATATAAGCTGATACACGAGTATTAGATTGTGCATTACCTGCAATAGAAAGGTTCCGACCACTTTGGTTGAATTTAGTCAAATATACACCCTCTGGAACAGTTTTCGCTACTTGGTCAAACATATGCACCACTTCTGGTCGGCTACTTTGTAAACGTTGAATAACTTCCATTCTTGCTAACAGCTTACTTTTGGTTTTATCCAACTGCTTTATTTCTTTAATTTTCCTATCTAAAACGGATATTTCACTTTGAATAAATTGATTACGATTTTTTTGATTGTCGATAATATTTTCTACCGAAAAATGTACAACGAGCATAACTAGTACTGAACTCACAACACCGATAGCCAGAAATATTAAAAAATCAACTTGACGCTGTTTTCGTAACTCTTCGCGCCAAGGAAGAAGGTTAATTTTAGCCATTAATCAAAACTCCTTAGAGCAAGTCCAGTTGCTATCATCATCGCTGGTGCATCATTACTTAAAGCTTGCGCTTTAACCCTCGCTGCCAATGTCATCTGGGAAAAAGGGTTTGCAACGACCGCTGGCGTGCCTAGCTTCTCTTCAAGTAAAGCATCAATTCCTGGTAATGACGAAGACCCACCAGAAAGAATAACTTGATCCACACTATGTTGAGAACTAGATGAAAAAAAGAATTGTAACGAGCGGCCTATTTGCTGGCACATAACCTCTTTAAAGGGGTCAAGTACTTCCAGTATATAACTATCTGGTAGCCCACCATGTTTTTTTGCCATGCCCGCTTCCTCATAAGATAGACCATAACGTCGCTGAATTTCCTCAGTTAATTGCTTACCACCAAAGCCTTGCTCTCGCGAATAAATAACCTTGTTTTTGTGAATAATATTCAGTGTGGTGACTGTCGCTCCAGTATCCGCAATAGCAATCGTCGCCTCAGGTCCATAGTCAGGCAAGACACCCTGCAGTAATCCATATGCATTCTCTAGGGAGTATGCTTCAACATCAATAATTTTTGCTTTCAAGCCCGCAATATCTAATACTGCAACTCGATCATCAATATTTTCTCGCCGTGATGCTGCAAGCTGTACGTCAATCATCCCTGCATTTTTTTCATTCGGACCAATAACGCTAAAATCTAAATTAACCTCATCCAAAGCATAGGGAATATACTGATCAGCAACCAGCTCAACCTGCGCCTCCAACTCCTCATCATTCTCAGGCAAAGGTATAGTTACAATTTTAGTAATAACGGCTGAACCTGACACAGAGACCGCCGCCTGCTTAAGCTTTGTACCTGAGCGCTCAACAACAGATGCTATCGTCTCACCAATAGCATCTATATCTGCAAAATTATTGTCAATAATCGCATTTTCAGGCAAGGGCATAACAGCATAACTTTCCACTCGATAACGAGCCCCATGCTTACTAAGCTCAATCAACTTTACGGCGGAACTACTGACATCAATGCCTAAAACATTGGGGTTGTTACGTCTGAAAAAAGACATCCTTTTTTTTCCTTTCTCTTTATCGCCCCTATGCTGCCATAGAGAACTCGGAGGATATAAAATTACACGTTAAAATACTCAATATACTTAGTGAGTATAGCTGTGGTTTATAAAATAATTATTTTTTTTTGCTGGAAATTCATTAATATGATTTCCATCTAATGAAAATACAATAAAATTCACTTGTATATTTCCATAAAATACTCATAACACCCATAAAATATGAACCCACCTTCCAAATCACCTTCTTTTATTAAAATTTTATTAAAATGGACTTTAATCGTTGGTACCAGCCTTAGTATCGCATTAGTTGCCTATATAAAACTAACCATTATTCCAAGCCTACCAAATCCAAGTTTGTTAGCAAACATACAATTACAAACACCGTTAAAAGTTTACAGTAGCGATGGCCTTCTCATTGCTAAATTTGGTGAGAAAAAACGTATCCCCGTTACTTTCCAAGAAATTCCTCAAATACAAATTAATGCTTTTTTAGCCGCTGAAGATAAAGATTTTTTCCAGCACTCAGGCGTCGATGTTTTTGGCCTTGCTCGTGCTGCAAGCCAACTCATCCTAACAGGTAAAAAGAAACAAGGCGGCAGTACAATTACTATGCAAGTCGCACGAAACTTTTTTTTATCGAAGAAAAAAACCTACACTCGCAAGCTCCGTGAAATTATTCTTTCTCTCATTATTGAGCAACAGCTTAGTAAGCAAGATATTCTAACCTTATACCTTAATAAAATTTACCTTGGCCATCGTTCTTACGGTATTGCAGCGGCAGCTGAAGTCTATTACAGCAAAAAATTAAGTGAATTAAGTCTTGCTCAACAAGCAATGATTGCTGGCCTGCCCAAAGCACCTTCAGCATATAACCCCATCACCAATCCACAAAGGGCACTTACCCGACGTAACTACGTGCTGAATAGGCTACTAAGCCTAAATTACATTAACCAACCTGAGTTTGACAAAGCGTTAGCTGAGCCAATTAGTGCTCGCTTACACTCTGCATCCGTTGAGCTAAAAGCATCCTATGTTGCCGAAATGGTTCGTAATAAAATGTATCGTCTATACGGTGATGACATTTATACAACGGGGATGAATGTATACACCACCATTAACAGCTTGCATCAAAATGCCGCTAACCATGCCGTTAAAAATGCTCTACACCAATACGACCGCCGTCATGGCTACCGAGGCATACTTGCCCATGTCGAACTTAGTGACCAAGATATTCAAAGTAAAGAGTTCAAACCACTGTCTAAATATAAAACAATAGGGGAAACAGAACCTGCCCTTGTTACTTCTCTAGAAAACCAACGTATCCATGTACTTAACCGTGACAAGCAAACGATTAAAATTGAATGGGATGACTTAAAGTGGGCATGGCCATACATCAATGAAAATAAACAAGGCAAAAAACCAACAACTGCCAGCGATATTTTAGCCGTTGGCGACATTATTCGCATCCGTAAAAAAACACCCAACGATGGTTTTGAGCTAGCTCAAGTCCCCAACGTTTCCGGCTCACTTGTTGCCATCACACCCCATAATGGTGCATTAACAGCACTCGTCGGTGGTTATGATTACTATCACAGTAAATTTAACCGAGCCACTCAATCTAAACGCCAACCAGGCTCAGGCTTTAAACCTATTCTATATTCTGCCGCCCTATCAAAAGGATATAGCACCTCTACCCTCATCAACGATGCTCCTGTTGTTTTTGACGATGCGGGGCTTGAGCAACAATGGCGACCTGAAAATTACAGTGGGAAATTCTTTGGCCCTACTCGACTACGTGAAGCTTTAACTCACTCACGTAACCTTGTTTCTATCCGTATTCTCAGAGATATTGGCATTAATTACGTAAGAAACTTTGCTACTCGGTTTGGTTTCAATGCCGATGCCCTACCCAAAAACCTATCATTATCACTTGGCAGCGGCAGCGCAAACCCCTACCAAATGGCTACCGCTTACTCCGTATTTGCCAACGGAGGCTTCCGTGTAGAACCGTTCTATATAGAACGAATAACTTCTTACTCCGGTGAGGAGTTATTTCATGCTAACCCTCTTAGCGTACCCATACTCAGCAATAAACCAAAGGTAACCGACTCTCACATTAGTAAAACTCATTCGCTTCCAGACACAGAGCTTGAAACGATCAACACCGTTGAAAAATTAATCGAACAAACGCCCGAAACAATTCAAGCAACTAAACCAATTATCGCTGAGCGCGTAATGAGCCCTCAACTAAACTTCCTCATCAACTCATTGTTACGCGACGTAGTTAAACGCGGCACCGGTCGACGCGCACTCAGCTTAGGCCGCACAGATTTAGCCGGTAAAACAGGTACAACCAATGATCAAAGAGATGCGTGGTTTAATGGCTTCAACCCATCGTTAGTGGCCGTTTCTTGGGTAGGATTTGATAATAGCAAGCCACTTGGAAACAAAGAAACGGGGGGTCGAGCAGCTCTACCTATCTGGATGGAGTTTATGCGCGAAGCATTGAAAGATACCCCTAATATACCTCTCGCT
>JQIA01002354.1_pt1 | contig 10102 bp, 10 predicted proteins | sample 811431 | NCBI WGS metagenome assembly JQIA01 (sample SAMN02998118, study PRJNA258478) | marine sediment metagenome | biome: marine; feature: seafloor; material: sediment; isolation source: oil-polluted sediment collected from 3 locations (0.5 km, 0.7 km and 0.9 km)... | place: USA: Gulf of Mexico ... | reverse complement strand
CTCCTGAATAAATTTAACACAAAAGCCACAGGTAAATAATACAAAAAAGTTAAAGCTATTTTTATAGCTGCCGATATAAACTTAATTGCACAAATGGATACACCTATGTTATGTCATTATCGGTAAATACAAATATTGGCAGCTTATTTGGTCAGCGCATGCTGAACAAAGCGATCAATCATCAAAGTGTCGCTATGGAACGTTTAAGCTCTGGCTTACGCATAAATAGCGCCCGAGATGACGCAGCAGGTTTATCCATATCTAACGGTTTTACCTCACAAATTAGAGGTACTAATCAGGCAATTAGAAATATTAACGATGGCATTTCAGCCATCCAAACCAGTGATGGCGCACTTGACTCGGTTACCACTAATCTTCAACGTATTAGAGAGCTTTCGGTGCAAGCAGCAAATGGTACTAATTCAGCCTCTGATAAAAAAGCATTAGCCGCTGAAGTTAAAGTGCTCATAGAAGAAATTGATTTCATCACTTCTACCACCTCTTTTAATGGTAAAAATTTATTTGAGCGTGGCGATTTGCCCGAATGGGTTGACGCAGAGCGCCAATTTAATGTCGATCAAATGTTTGGTAACTGGTTAGCCGAATCAGAACGTATGATTGAAAGCGCTTATGGATTAAAAGCTGACGGTAAAGAAAATCTCAGTATTGTTTTTGATGATGATCCCAACAGCAAGTTTGCTGCAACGGTGAGCTATAGTGCGGCAGATGATGACAGTTTAAGCCGTGCCACCCAACAAACACTAACATTATTTACCAAAGCCTTTCCTATAGGAAAGGCACCTGATGGTGGTTTTTCGCCTAGTTTTAGCGACCGTACTGTCGTCCATGAAATGGTGCATGCTGTCATGGGGCGAACAATGGATATGGACTCATTAGAAGAATGGTTTAAAGAAGGTGCATCAGAATTGATTCATGGAGCTGATGAAAGTGTTTTAAGAGAAATGATTGCTGAAGATGATACAACAACACATTTTGATGCCACTGATAGAGCAGCTTATGCTGGCGATAATACTTTTTTTAGTGCTTGGGATAGTACTGGAAGACATTACTCTCAAGGCTATCTTGCCGTAAGGTTTTTACACGAAGATATTGTGGCTAATGGCGGCGAGGGTATCAAAGATGTTATGAGCTTTCTAAGTGATGAAAAAAATCTTGCTGGTGGTTTAACATCACTCGATGATGCACTGGCACAATTAAATACTGATGGGTTAACCTCATATGCTAGCGATGCAGCCTTCAAGGTTGCTTACACCGCAGGTGCTGATGCATTTATTAAAACCTTAAATTTATCTAATGAAGACACTGGCGCAATTGGTGGTTTAGATGTAGATGATGGTATTGAGAAGACCGCAGAATCAGTAGTTGATAACAGTGTTACTTTTTTATCTAGCACCCCTTTAGAAGGTTATAAAAATGTTACCGTTGACAGTTCAGGGGTTGTAAACCCTCTATTATCTAACTTATATAGTTTAAAAGTAGGCTCAGAAAGTGACCACAGCCTTGACGTTAGTTTTTTTCAAGTTAACTCTAACGTGCTTGGCTTAAATCAAGTAGATATAGAAACCGATGCTAGCGATGCTATTAAGCTTGTTGATAGAGCGCTGGGTTATATTTCAGATCAAAGAGCTAACCTTGGTGCTCTTGCTAATCGACTAGCAAGCACCGTTGCTGTTAATGAAAGTGTTAGTTTATTGGCTAGTAATAGTCGTTCACGTATAACTGATGCCGACTTTGCCACAGAAACTTCACAATTAAGTAAACAACAAATATTACAACAATCTTCCAGTGCTATGATTTCTCAAGCGAACAGTAGTCTATCTAGTGTTTTAAGCTTACTTTCCTAAAATATTTAATATTCCTAAATAAATTCACTCTTCAGGCATGTTTATTGCTTTGTTTATTACTTGATAACTATGCATTAATCTTTAATATAAGTTAAAGTATATTTAACTTTTGCCTATACACATTAAAATGTTTGGAGACAAGTGTATGTTTACTAACAAAACAATTTTGATTACTGGTGGAACAGGCTCTTTCGGGAAAAAATATGTAAAAACACTGCTTGAGCGCTACTCCCCTAAAAAAATAATTATATTCTCACGCGATGAATTAAAGCAGTTTGAAATGCAACAAGACTTTAATCAGCCTTGTATGCGCTATTTTATTGGCGACGTTCGCGATAAAGAACGTTTAACTCAAGCGATGAACGGTGTTGATTTTGTAATTCATGCTGCTGCATTAAAACAAGTGCCTGCAGCAGAATACAATCCAATGGAATGTATTAAAACAAATATTAAGGGTGCAGAAAATGTTATATCTGCTGCTCTTGCAAATGACGTTGAAAAAGTTATTGCACTTTCTACTGACAAAGCTGCAAATCCTATAAACCTTTATGGCGCAACTAAGTTAGTATCAGACAAATTATTTGTAGCCGCCAATAATATATCAGGCGGACATAAAACCACATTTTCAGTAGTTCGTTACGGCAATGTTGTTGGCTCCAGAGGCTCTGTTGTCCCTTTCTTTCAAAAACTCATTGATGAAGGAGCAACTGAACTTCCCATTACTCATGATGAAATGACTCGTTTTTGGATCACATTACAAGATGGTGTCGATTTTGTTTTGAAAAACTTTGAACGCATGTTAGGTGGTGAAATTTTTATTCCTAAAATCCCCTCAATGCGAGTTATTGATTTAGCCAAAGCCATGGCACCTGAATTATCAATAAAAATTATCGGTATTCGCCCTGGTGAAAAACTACACGAAATCATGTGCCCTGCTGATGATTCGTATCACACTTATGAATATGATGATCATTTTGTAATAGCTCCTAGTATTATTTTTTCTAATCGCAGTAATGATTTTACTATTAATGCAATACATGAAAAAGGTAAGCAAGTAGAAGCAGGCTTTGAATATAACTCCAAAAATAATAGTGAGTTTTTATCACAAGATGGCTTATTGAGTTTCAATAACTTAGCAGAACTTTAATTGTTACTGAGCAATGAAAGGTGAGTCCAAGAATGATCCCTTATGGTAAGCAAGATATTAATCAACAAGATATTGATGCAGTTATTAAAGTATTAACGTCTGATTGGTTAACACAAGGACCGCAAGTACCTTTATTTGAAAAAGCACTAGCTGATAAATGCCACGCAAAGCATGGTATTGCGGTTAATAGTGCAACTTCAGCTTTACATATAGCCAATCTAGCTTTAGGAGTTAAACAAGGAGATATTGTTTGGACTAGCCCTATTACTTTTGTTGCTACAGCAAATAGTGCCCTTTATTGTGGCGCTAGCGTTGATTTTGTTGATATTGATTTAAACTCTGGCAATATGTCAATTGCTGCTTTAAAAGTAAAATTACAATGGGCTAAACAACATAACTGCTTACCTAAAGTTGTTATTCCTGTTCATTTAGCAGGTCAATCATGTGACATGGAAGCAATTCAACAACTAGCTAAAGAGTATGATTTTTCAGTTATTGAAGACGCTTCTCATGCCGTTGGAGGCCAATATCAAGGTGCTCCTGTTGGTTGTTGTCAATATAGTGACATCACAATATTTAGCTTTCATCCCGTAAAAATAATCACCTCAGCCGAAGGTGGCATGGCATTAACTAATAATACTGAATTTGCTGAAAGCATGAAGCTCTTTCGCAGTCATGGCATAACTTCACAAAGCGAAAAAATGACAGAGCCAAGTCATGGCCCTTGGTATTATCAACAGATTGAGCTTGGTTTTAATTACCGTATGACAGATCTTCAGGCCGCATTAGGTTTATCACAACTATCACGCATTGATGGGTTCATCGAAAAGCGTAATGAACTGGCTAAAATTTATGGTGCTGCATTTTCAGGAACTAAAATTACACCTCTATTGCCTGAAAGGGATAGGCTATCAGCTTATCATTTATACTTAATATTATTACCTGAAGCAGATGTAGAAAAGCATAAACAAGCTATTGTTGCTTTGAGAGAGCAAGGGATTTGTGCCCATGTGCATTATATTCCAGTACATCTGCAACCTTATTATCAGCAACTTGGCTTCGAATCGGGAGATTTCCCTAATGCTGAACAGTATTATCAACGAGTAATTTCATTGCCTCTATACCCGAAATTATCTTCATCTGATCAAAGCCATATTATTGAACAAGTGAAGATATTGTCATGAAACTTGCTCTAGGAACTGTGCAATTTGGTTTAGATTACGGTGTTAGTAATACACAAGGGCAATTATGTATCGAAGAAATAAAAAAAATCATTAATTGTGCCCAGAAAAACAATATAAATACCCTAGACACCGCAGCAGCCTATGGCAATAGTGAAAAAATCATTGGCAATCTTTGTAGTAAAGCTAAGCCTCCACTTAACATAGTAACTAAATTGTCCCCCTGTATTAACAATAGCAATTTAACAAAACAACTAGAGTCCTCTTTAGTTAAACTAAAAGTTGATAGTGTTTATGCCGTCATGCTTCATGATGTTGAAATATTACTCTCATCTCAAGGTGACTTTATCTATCAACAGCTCATTGAACTGAAACAAAAGCATTATTGTAAAAAAATTGGTGTTTCGGTGTACACTCCAGCTCAACTAACTCAAATACTTGAAAGGTACGATATTGATATAGTTCAACTCCCCATTAACATTTTTGATCAACGATTTAGCGAACCAGAGTTAATAAAATCGTTAAAGAATAGAAGTATTGAAATTCATGCACGTTCTTTATTTTTACAAGGGCTATTGCTGATGGAAAGAAATCAAATGCCAATTTATTTCAAGCAATTTAATAAAGTATTTGAAAAATTAGAGCATTACTGCAACTCTCACTCCTTTACTAAATTAGAAGCATGTATTGCATTTTCAAAATCACTTTCTTTTGTTGATAAAATCGTTATTGGCGTTAATAAACTTATTGAATTAGAAGAAATCATTAATTTATACAATAAAACCGACAGTATAGACTTTAGCCCCTACGCACACCATAAACAGCATTTAATCAATCCCGCCTATTGGCCTTAAGGTGATTTTTATGACAAATTCAAGCTACTACCTTTCAACAACAAATATATACCTAAGAGCTCTTACTCTAGACGATGCCACAGACGAATATTGTGCATGGTTAAATGATAACGAAGTTAATCAGTATTTAGAAACCCGTTATTTACCTACATCAAAAGCTGATTTACTTAACTTCATCGAAAGTAAAGTTAGCAATAAAAACGAACCTGTTTTGGCTATTTGCGATAAAAACTCTCATAAACACATTGGTAATATTAAGCTAGGTCCTATTTGTCCTTACCATCGACATGCACAAGTTTCCTTACTCATTGGCAATAAAGATTTTTGGGGAAAAGGAATTGCAACTCAAGCTATTGGCTTAATTTGCCATTACGCTTTTAATATTCTTAACTTGAATAAATTATTAGCGGGTGCTTATGCTAACAACATTAGCAGTATCAAGGCTTTTGAAAAATGTGGTTTTATTATAGAAGGAAGATCTGAAGATTATTATCTCTGCCAAGGTAAAAGTGTTGATTTAATCTACCTCGGTTTATCTAAAAAACTTTATTCACAGGTTTCGCCATGATTTTAGCTATATTACAAGCGCGTATGTCATCTTCTCGCTTACCTGGTAAAGTATTAAAAACAATAGTAGGCAAGCCTGTTTTAGCTTTACAACTAGAGCGACTTTCTCGTTGTAAACAAATCGACAAACTGATTGTTGCAACCAGCATTGAAGCTTCTGATGAACCTATAGAAAAACTCTGCAGCAAGCTAAAAATAGAATGCTTTCGTGGTGATTTAGCTGATGTTTTAGATAGGTTTTACCAGCTCTCCAATCACCAAAAAGCAAAACATATTGTCCGCTTAACAGGAGATTGTCCCTTAGTTGATCCTCGTTTAGTCGACCAAGTTATCAATCATCATGTAAACGGAAAATTTGATTATACCAGTAATATATACCCTCGTAGTTATCCCGATGGCTTAGATGTTGAGATCATGACCAAAGCAACATTAGACTGGCTTAATAAAGAAGCCACAAGCCAAGAAGATAGAGAACATGTTACTTATTTTTTAGAAAAGCGTTTACTTGACGACAATCTTACAAACGTAGCCGTAGGTAATGTAAGCCAAAAAAGAAATCTTTCCTCACTTCGCTGGACCTTAGATACCCCTGAAGATTTCGAGTTAATAGAACGCATTTATCAAGCACTTTATAAAAACAATCCTACTTTCACCACCAATAATATTTTGGAATATTTAAAGTTATGAGTTTACTTTCCTTTAAAAAATCAGAGCAATATTTGCAACGTAGTTTAAAGACAATCCCTTTAGGCTCACAAACATTTAGCAAAAGTAAACTAGTTTATCCTCAAAAAGTTTCGCCATTATTTTTAGAGTCAGGACAAGGTGCTATTGTCACAGATCCAGACAATAACCAATACATTGATTTTGTTAATGGTCTACTTAGTGTGATGCTTGGCTATTGTGATACTGATGTAGATAATGCAGTAAAGAAACAGTTAAAAAATGGTATCACCCTATCACTTCCTCACCGTTTAGAATTTGAAGTTTCAGAATTAATTACTGAACTTGTGCCCTGTGCAGAAATGGTTCGTTTTGGTAAAAATGGTTCAGACTCGACCTCTGCAGCCATTCGTTTAGCACGTGCCTACACAGGTAAAGAGCACATTATTGTTTGCGGTTATCATGGTTGGCAAGACTGGTATATTGGCTCAACAACTCGTGATCTAGGCGTCCCTCTTGCCGTGAAAGAATTAACACACCAATTTGAGTACAATAACTTATCATCGTTAGAAAAGGTTTTTATACAATACCCTGATCAAATTGCAGCTGTGATCATGGAGCCAATGAATGTTGATTATCCCAAGGATAACTTTTTATCTAAAGTAAAAGCATTGACCCATCAACATAATGCAGTGCTTATTTTTGATGAAACTATTACAGGCTTTCGCTTTGCTCAAGGAGGAGCGCAGCAACTATTTGATGTAATCCCTGATTTGGCCACTTTTGGCAAAGGTATGGCTAATGGCTTTCCAATATCCGCAATTACGGGTAAAAAAGAAATAATGCTCTTAATGGAGGATATTTTTTATTCTAGTACTTTTGGAGGAGAAACCTTATCACTGGCAGCAAGCAAAGCCACGATAAACAAAATAAAACAGCAAAATGTACTAAAGCATATTCATCAAATGGGCAGCCTACTCATTACAGAGTTACAAGCATTGATACTAGCAAGTAACACAGCCGACTTATTCTCTATAAAAGGTCATCCTGCTTGGTCTTTTCTAACAATTAAAAGTACAAAAAAAATAAGTCCACAGCAATTGTCTTCATTCATCCAACAAGAAATGCACAAGCATGGCATATTATGCAATGGTAGTCATAATATGTCTTTTGCTCATACCAAAGAGCATGTTGATAAATTACTCGCTGCTTATAAAGAAATTATCCCACTAGCAAAAGAAATGAATGAGAATGGAAATTTTGATGACTATTTTTATGGTATCGTCACCGAACCCGTTTTTAAGGTACGCTAAGCATGATCTGTGTTTTTCGTTGTGATGCTAATCAACAAATAGGTTTAGGGCACTTTGTCCGTTGCTTATCTTTAGCTAATGCTTTATTTAAGCGTCAGGCTAAATGTTTTTTCATTATGAGCAGTCCAAATAGCTCAATACAGAAAGCGCTAAAAGATAATCATCATCAACTACTAGTAGTTACTCATTCAACAACATTGGATCAAATAGACGATATTAAACAAAGTAAAATACTTATTGAAAGCAAACAAATTCAACCTGATTTATTTATAATTGATCACTATCAATTATCAGCAATATGGTGGAATGAATTTAGAAAACCAAAGATTAAGGTATTTGTATTAAATGACAGCAAGCAACTTATTAATAATGTCGATTATATCTGGCAAATGGCACCGTTTAATAAAGAAGAGATACAAACCCACTCGGAACCAATCGTATTTTCAGGATCTAAATATGCGTTGCTCAGAGAAGAGTTTCATCAAAGTACTCCTGTTTCCCCATCTAAAAATCTGCACGATAGTATTTTAATAAGCATTGGTGCTACGGATCCTGACAATACTGCAGAATTTTTTATTAAAAATATTGGCGAGTTACTACCAAATATTAATCTAACGCTAATGACAAGCTCACTAAATATCCATTTACCGCAATTAAGGGAAAATTTTTCCCATAAAAATATTCATTTTCAAATTGATCCAAAAAATATTGTAGAGGTAATTCAACAGCATAGTTTGATGATTACAGCCGCGGGTACAATGATGTGGGAGGCATTTAGTTTAGGTACTCCCGTATTACTCCTTAAAAACCACCCTAATCAACAAACTAATATCGATCTGATAACGCCCTCTTTAGCTGAATTATATATTGGTGAAGAAAAAAATTTAACTATGGTGAATATCATTAAAAAAATTAATACTTTATTAAAGTCCACAGAAAAACGCCTTGATATACAAGAAAAAATGCAAAAATTATGCGATGGTAGAGGGTGTGACCGTGTAGCAAAAAAACTAGTGGATATTCATAACAATGCTTAAAAAAACAACATCACATATTCTTGTCGTGGTAGCTCATGCCGATGACGAAGTATTAGGCTGTGGGGCAACCATTGCAAAACATACTGCCAACGGAGATACAGTTAGCTTATTAGTCATGGCTGATGGCGTAAGCTCTCGTATCTCTATGATTAATTCCGAACAACAAAACCGTGATAATGCATTAGCGCAAAGTTGTAATATATTAGGCATTAGTAATTATCACTGCCTAAACTTCCCTGATAATAAACTAGATACAATAGCTATGCTAACATTAACTAAAGCCATTGAAAGCATAATAGAAAAGTATCAACCAGAGCGTATATACACTCACTTTTCTGGCGACTTAAATATTGATCATCAAAAAACTAACCAAGCGGTAATGACAGCCACAAGGCCACAACCAGAGCATTGCGTTAAATCTATTTTGTGTTTTGAAGTCCCCTCAAGTACTGAGTGGAGGTTTGAACAACAGTATAGCTTCCAACCAAACTTTTTTAAGGATGTAACTGGTTACGAGAGTATTAAACTAAAGGCTCTGTACGCATATCAAGAAGAACTTAGAGCTGCACCTCATGCTCGATCAATTGAAAATTTAACACACTTAATGCAGGTACGCGGTGCAACTATTGGTTGCTCTTTTGCAGAGGCATTTTCAGTGGCACGTATTACGGAGTAAACTTTATGTTCTCAGAAGATTGGGATAATCAATATAAAAATAATTCACAAATGAGCATTTGGCCATGGTCTGATTTAATTTCAATGTATATGCGCTATGTCAACCCTAAACTCAAAGGCACTATTAACGTGCTTGAACTAGGTGTTGGCGCTGGTGCAAACATCGAGTTTTTTAAAGCGTTATCTGTTAATTATTTTGCCATTGAAGGAAGTCCTTTTATTGTTAATAAATTGCAAAAAAAGCATGGTGAATTTGGCAAAAACATTGTTGCTGGTGACTTTACTAAAGAAATTCCATTTACAGAGAAGTTTGATGTCATCATTGATCGGAGTTCTTTAACGCACAATACAACAGCAGATATAAACCATTGCCTTAACATGCTAAGAAACAGACTAAATAAAAATGGTTTTTTTGTTGGTATCGATTGGTTTTCAACTCAACATTCTGATAAAAAATTTGCAACAAAACAGCTAGATGATAATACTTTTACAGATTTCACCCAAGGCAACTTTTTACAAGTAGGCGATGTTCATTTTTCTGACGACACCCATATTAAAACATTATTTAATCATTACGAACTACTAGTACTAGAGCATAAAGTTCATCAACAATTTATCCCAAACACAGATAGGTATTATGCCACTTGGGATTTTGTCGCACAGCTGGATAAATGACATGCTTTCTAAAAAACTGCTTGAAAAATTTGCTGATTTATTTGCACAACTAACTACCTTTAAACGTAATCGATTCCATCCATTAGTATGGATAAATGGTGAGCCAGAAATAGGTGAAAATGTTT
>JQIA01002353.1_pt1 | contig 10102 bp, 8 predicted proteins | sample 811431 | NCBI WGS metagenome assembly JQIA01 (sample SAMN02998118, study PRJNA258478) | marine sediment metagenome | biome: marine; feature: seafloor; material: sediment; isolation source: oil-polluted sediment collected from 3 locations (0.5 km, 0.7 km and 0.9 km)... | place: USA: Gulf of Mexico ... | reverse complement strand
TAAATGAGATAAAAAAGTTTACGAAAGCGTTTCGTAACGTATTGATTTGACAGTAAAAGTAAAAAGCAAACAAGTCTTGTTAAATCAACTACATAGGATCTCTCTTCGTAAGCTATTTTTGGTCTTGTTTATTTATTCCAGCCTTTTAAGCTAATTCGAGCCGGGAATTGCTGTCAAGAAACGGATACTCAAAAATGATTCTCCGCTTTATAATTACTTTGACGCCCAAAGTCTGCGGGATATTGTAGGTGAACACTTGGAAGGAAGAAAAAACCGCCGTCTGTTTATTTGGTCGCTTATAAACTTTGACGAGTGGTTGCGGACTGTTAATATTGAGTAATGAGCAAAATGGGAATAAGTACCCGACCAAAAATATTCTAACAAAAGGAATTTGGCTGAATATCCTATTTACAGGCAGATCGGCGATTCAAAATGTTAAGATAATTTTGGTCGAGTACTTATGGCAAGAGAAAAGAGACAAAAAGACACGATATAAGATAGCTGAGGAACAAAGGTGAATAGCATGCATTCTGAAATCCAAGCTCCAAGTTGGTTATTTAATAAACTGCCTAAAAATATAGGTGGTGTCTATATTCAAAAGGGCCAATCTGAAGATGATAATCAAAACCATACTAATAAGGCCTTTAGTGAAAAATGGAACAACACAAAACAGTCTGATGATGAAGCTGATATCTGGAAAATCAAGCAGTTAAAGTGGTATCTAAGCCTTTATGGATATCAATCAGAAGAACAATTTGCACAGGAATTGAAAAAAAAACGTTTTGTATTGGATGCCGGGTGTGGTTTGGGATATAAGGCAGCTTGGTTTGCCCGTTTAGCTCCAAAGTCTATTATTGTAGCCATGGATTTTTCCGATTCAATATATAAAGCTGCGGATAGATATAAATCATATGAGAATATGATTTTTGTACAGGGTGATATAGCAGATACCGAGTTTAAAGATGAGATTTTTGACTTTATTAGTTGTGATCAAGTACTCCATCACACAGAATCCCCTCCCTGTACTCTACAAGAATTTTATCGTATCTCCAGTAAACAAGCAGTGCTGAATACTTATGTTTATGCCAAAAAGGCATTGCCCAGAGAGTTGCTGGATGAATATTTTAGGCATGCCTCCAAAGAATTGGATCATAGTGAAATTTGGCAACTCAGTGAGCAGTTAACCGAGTTGGGCAAACAGCTGTCAGCACTGGATGTTTCAATTGATTTCCCGGAGATGCCCGCGCTTGGTATAAAAGGAGGCAAACAGGATATTCAAAGGTTTATCTACTGGAATTTCCTAAAGTGTTTCTGGAATGAGGAGATGGGGTGGGAGCAGTCTGTTGCAGTAAATTTTGACTGGTATTCTCCGAGTAATGCTTTTCGGTATGATAAACAGGAATTTTTTGAAATGTGTCATAATGCTGGATGGGAAAATAAGTTTTTACATTCAGAAGAGGCCTGTTGGTCGGGTCGTTTTCAACATTTTTTGAGAGATTAATCCATGAATATTGTATTCCTTGGCTCCAACCTTTTCAGTCTGCTCTGCCTGGACCTAATTTTTATCTCTTCCAGATATAACCGTAAGCGGGGTCGTGACGGCGCCGGAGAAATTCAGCATTTCCTACCGTCCCGAGGGCGTGGTCAATGTGCTGCACGGGGATGTGCAAGGCTATTGCCGGAAGATAGGGTTACCTTGCCAGATTATCAGCCGGGGTATGAAGGACAAAGGAATTTTTGAAAATGTAAAAAAATGGCAGCCGGATATGTTTGTGGTTGCCGGGTGGCACCACATGGTTCCCAAGTCCTGGCTTGATTATGCACCTGCCTTTGGACTGCATGCTTCTTTGCTTCCTGATTACAGTGGCGGGGCTCCCTTGGTCTGGGCCATGATCAATGGCGAAAAAGAGACTGGAATCATCCTTTTCCAGTTTACTGATGGGGTTGATAACGGTCCCATAATCGGTCAGGCCAAGACCCAGATCAGAGAAGATGAGACCATTGCCACTTTGTACGCCAGGATAGAGGAACTGGGGCTTGAACTCCTCATGCAGTATCTGCCCGAACTTGCGGCAGGCAAGGCCAAACTTGAATCCCAAGATGAAAGCAAGCGCCACGTCTTTCCCCAGCGTGGGCCAGAAGACGGGGTAATTGATTGGAACTGGAGCGCAAGGGATATTTATAATTTTGTCCGTGCCCAGACTAAGCCGTATCCTGGGGCATTCACCACATGGAATGGCCGACAAATCAAAATATGGCGCTCCAGACCGGTCAGGGATGAACAGGTACAGTCTCTGTCAGTCGGCCAGGTTCTGAGCCATACCGGTTCCGCCCTAGTCAATACCGGAGCCGGAATCCTGGAAATAAATGAGGTCACGTATGAGCAAAAAGAAATCAGCGGAAGAGAGCTTACAAGACTTGTTGGGGGGGGGCGATACTGGGCACATAGAGCAAATGCTTGATCTTTTGGAAAAGCTCTGGCTTGAGCGCAGGCAACATGTCAATGAATCCTGGAAACGCACACTGCCCTTTGCAGAATACATTGTGGATCGCTGGGATAAGGCCAGAATCCTCGGGTTCGGTTGCGCTACGTCCATCTATGACAGTGCCCTGGTTTTTGGAGATGTGTCAGTCGGGGAAAATACCTGGATAGGGCCACATGTCATTCTGGATGGGGGGGGCGGTTTAAGCATAGGTGATAACTGCTCTATCTCAGCCGGAGTACAGATTTACAGTCACGATTCCGTCAAGTGGGCAACTTCTGGAGGTGATGAACCTTATGAATATGCTCCGACCTCCATTGGAAGTAATTGCTACATTGGCCCCAACACTGTCGTTTCCAAAGGGGTGACCATCGGTGATGGCTGTATCGTCGGGGCCAATAGTCTGGTGCTCAAAAATATTCCTCCAAAATCAAAGGTATCCGGGAATCCATGTAAGATAAATGAAACAACGCGCAATTAATGAGAAATTTGGAAAAATCAGCTTAATTGAGGCGGAGCATCCTGAAACCTGGGAAAACAAGATATTCCTGACTTTTGATATTGACTGGGCTCACGACGAAATAATAAAAGACACAATTGCTCTGGTTGAGCAGGCCAATGTGCCAGCAACATGGTTTGTGACCCATGACACCCCCCTTTTGAAAGCTCTGCGAGCCAATTCGAAATTCGAGCTGGGCATCCACCCCAATTTTAATTTTTTACTCAATGGTGATCCTTGTAAAGGAGCAAATGCCGAAGAAGTTGTTGACCGTTTATTGGAGATTGTGCCGGAAGCCAAAGCCGTGCGCTGCCACTCTATGACCCAAAGTAGCGAAATTTTACAACTTTTTCGAGACAAGGAGTTGACCCATGATTGCAATCACTTTATGCCAGAGCATGCTGGATTCGACCTAAAACCATGGTATCTCTGGAATGGACTGATCAAAGTGCCATACTTCTGGGAAGATGACCTATCCTTTATCTATAAACAGAAATTCAACATATTGGAATTAGTCAAACGTAATGGTGTTAAAGTCTTCGACTTCCACCCCATTCACGTTTTTCTCAACACGGAAAATCTTGATCGCTATGAACAGACCCGTCCATTGCACCATAATTCGTATGAGCTTATCAAGCATCAATATAAAGGGCAAGGCACGAGAACTTATCTCGTTAAACTACTTAAATTTGTTTGAAAAAACCGTATTGAAAGGAAAATATTGCTTATGAAAATTGCGATAATAGGAAGAACCGAAACTCACCGATTGGTTAACATATCAGCAACTAAGGCAAGCTTATTGAAAACACAATGCAATAACAGGTTATTATGAATAACATTTAACACTGCCAAAAGATGTCAATACAGCATGGTGTTTCACTAAATATTTTAAATACAAAGCATATTATTTACAGGGACTTAGATGAAAATTTCATATTTTATGATATTTATTTCATAAACCATGCGTTCTCTTTGGTAGTACGTTGGTTTAAACACCTTTATAAGGGAAATAAATTCCAATGACTCAAATTTCACATCACCTTATTGCTGAATTAACAGGACTTCAAGATTTAACGCCATTCTTATGCGATACACTTGGTTTGGTTGATTCAAATGTTCCAAAAACGCTAAGTTATGTAGCCTCTTCAAATTTTATTGACGAAGCGAATAAAAATGAAAATGTCGAAGCGGTAATTACATGCCATGAATTTGCCAAAAAAATTTCAAAAAGAAAAATTCTGATTCTTTATGATGATCCAGTTTGGTTATTCTGGACTTTGTTTAACCGTGTATCTTGCGACAACGAAATTTTAAATCCAACAATTATTCACTCTACAACTAAAATACACCCAAGTGCTTACATTTCAGAATTTGGCGTAAACATAGGTGAAAATACTATCGTTGAACCTAATGTGACAATACATGCTCATGTTAGCATTGGTAAAAATTGCGTGATTCGTTCTGGAACAGTCTGTGGTTTTGATGGTTTTGAGCACAAAAAAACAGAGAGAGAAATTTTGTCCATCCGGCATAATGGTAGTGTTACTATAGAAAATGGTGTTGAAATTGGCACCTTAAATAGTATAGCAAGAGGGTTTTCATGGAAAAACACGATAATTTCATCAAACACCAAAACAGATTCTTTGGTTCATATTGCACACGGTGTTAATATTGGTCGTAATTGTCTAATTACAGCTTGTGCTGAAATAAGTGGTAGTGTCGATATTGGGGACAATTGTTGGCTTAGTCCCAATTGCTCCATAATTAACGGTGTTTCTATCGGAGAAAATTCTTTGATCGGAATAGGTGCAGTTGTAACTAAATCATTCCCTGAAAACGTAGTGGTCACAGGAAATCCAGCTAAAATTTTAAGAATATCGAGATCGTGAGTATTTTAGAAACGAGTAGAAAATAACGTACCCTTTTCAGAATCCACTTTCTGCTGAAAGACGGCGATACCAGCGTTAAGAATAGGGGAATTTACGCTTGGGTGTATTGGTTAACGAGATGGATAAAATACTATAAAATTAATATTTTAATATAGATTGATGTAGATTTATGACATTGCCATACCAGGAGAACATTTCATATGTTAAAAATATTTATCGGACCACACGAAATTGCTGGTTACTATGCGAACCTTGCAAAAGGATTTAAGCAAATCGGTATAGACTGCGATTACCTCACATATACCCAAAATCCTTTGGGGTATGGTGGCGAAACAAAAATTCCATTGTTATTAAGGATAGCAAGATTCTTTAACCAATTTTACCGCAAGCCAAACAGATCGTTTATTCTTAAGGTCTTGATTTCGTTACCCGGCGGAGTTCTGACTATCATATGGGTTTTTTTCGCATTGTTTAAATATGATGTCTTTATTTTTGGTTTTGGTCACTCCTTGATTCCCAAATATAACTGGGACATTCCTTTGCTCAAAAAGATGGGTAAAATAGTCATTATGAATATCGCACATGGTTCAGATGCACGTCCATCTTATATTGATGGGGCGTATCAAAGTACGAATGAATCAAACCAACCAACCCCCAGTCTTTTGCGAAAAATAGCTTGCGACACAAAGAAACATATTCAATTTATTGAAAAAAAATCAAACTTTATTATAGGCGCACCTTTCAGTACATCTCAGTTTACTGACAAAAAGATAATTAATTGGTTTGCACTCGGGGTTCCGTTTGTAAAAAATAATAGCACTATTTCATCGTCTCCAATAAATTTTGAAACGGAAGATATGCCGAAGCAGTCATTGCGAATTCTTCACTCTCCAAGCCATCCGGTCGCTAAAGGGACACCACAAATTCTGAAAGCAATCCAAAATCTGAAAGAAAAAGGTCATTCAATAGAGTTTGTAATGCTTCACGGTAAACCTCATTCAGAAGTCATTCGAGAAATCCAGCAGTGTGATTTCGTGATTGATCAAATTTATTCCGATACGCCCTTGGCGGGATTTGCCACTGAGGCTGCTTGGTTTGGCAAACCAGCGGTCGTAGGGGGGTATGGTTTTGACTATCTAAAAAATTTTGTGTCTGAAGACATGTGGCCGCCCTCTAAAATCTGCCATCCCGACGATATCGAACAGGCAATTGAATCGTTGATTGTTAATCGGGAAGAGAGACTCCGTCTTGGCACCGAAGTTCTGGAATTTGTGCATGAAAAATGGAATGCGGCAGAAGTGGCACGGCGTTACTTGAAAATCATTGAAGGTGATATCCCTGATGAATGGTGGCTGGATCCTCGCTCAGTCACATATCTGGAAGGTGGCGGTCAACCGCTTGAGTACAGCAAGCAAAACATTCGTCAGATGGTGGAGCAGTTTGGCGTTGAGTCTTTGCAATTGAGCCATCGACCAGATCTGGAGCACGCCTTTCTCGAATTTGCCGGTGTTGATAAGCGCAACTGATGCTACGTGCCTTCTTAAAAGACAGTGCCATTTACTTTATTCCGGCTGTTATTTCAGGGGGGCTTACGCTGTTTTTAGTTCCCCTCTACACGCGCATACTCAGTCCAGCGGATTATGGTTCTCTTGATATGCTCATAGTTTTTGCCGGTATTGTTAAACTCACCATCGCCTTGGAAGTATCGCAAGGAGTGGCTCGGTTTTATGCCGGAGAGCCGAACCCTGATCGGAAGGTAGCCTATGCCTCTTCGGCATTCTGGTTCACTGTGATCTGCTACAGTGTCTTTGCGACACTGTCTTTGATTTTCACCAATTCATTGGCGCACTGGATCATGGGCCAGTCAGGCATGGAGACGGCGTTTCGGCTCGGCATTGTGTATATCTGGATCGACGGCATTTTCTATCTCATTCAGAACCAGTTTCGTTGGGAACTGCGCGGTCGACGCTATGCGGTGGTGAGTTTGCTGATGACCTTTGTTACGGCTTCCGTCGCCGTAGGACTGGCCTATGGACTACGCTGGAGTTTGGTTGGCTTGTTGATCGGCATGGCGACCGGCTCAGCCGCAGGTGTTGGCTATGGGGTATGGCATTTGCGACGAAGCTTTCGTTTTCGTTTCGACTTCGTTCGGTTGAAAGAAATGCTCGCCTTCTCCTGGCCTTTGGTGCCGTCCGGAATTGCGGTTTGGGTCAGTACATATGTGGACCGGATGATGATCAATCACCTCATGTCGATAGACGAGGTGGGATTGTATGGCATCGGCTTTCGAGTGGCTAGCATTGTAGGGGTGGCTATGGTGGGGTTTCAGGGTGCCTTGACGCCGCTTGTGTATACACATTACCAGAAAGCCGACACGCCCCGGCAAATCGCACGAATCTTTCGGCTGTTCATTGCACTGGCTCTGCTGACATCCCTGTCTATTACCTTTTTCGCCATAGACATCTTGCGGTTAATGACGACCGAGGCGTTCTATGGTGGGGCTGTGGTTATTGTGTATCTCGTTCCCGCCGTCCTGCTTTCACAGATGTATATTTTTGCTCCCGGAGTTGGTATCGCCAAGAAAACACATTTAATTCTTTGGATCAATATCGCAGGTGCGATCTTAAACGCAGGCTTTAATTTTTTACTGATACCGCTTTTCGGTATTGTGGGTGCAGCGCTGGCCACTATGCTCGGGTCTCTTGCAGTATTTACGTTGTATATGGCAATCAGCCAGCGACTCTATCATATACCTCATCATTGGCGGCCAATTTTCTTGTGTGTGACTTTAGCAACCATGATGGCTTGGTGGTTACCGCAAGGGCAACTGGACGACTTCACCCGCTGGTTGATCAACCTGCTGGCAATCGCAGTTTTAGCAATCTCCATCTTGGTCATGGGCTTGATACAACCTGCTGAATTACAACAGGCCATCAAGATTATACAAACACGATTACGCGCCAGCCCCTAGGAGGCTCGAAAAACTCTTCTGGGAAGTACACCACCGGTGTGCGGCAGCAGAAGCTGTCAGTTCCTGAACAAATGCTGTATGAATGGCTTGCTCATTTGATGAGATAAGATCAATTACAGGATTTAGGTTATATATGCTTAACACAAAACACCCCACGATCATCCACCGCTACTGGCTTCTAGCCCTATCCTTCGCAACAACCGGTCTCCTAATAGCCCTATACTCGGCCCAAAGCCACTATCAAAACTACACCGACCCCCTCTACAGCAGCTTCTGCGCGATCAGCAAATCAATCAACTGTGACACGGTCGCCCAAAGTCCCTGGTCAATCATGCTGGGCATTCCGGTTGCGTGGTGGGGTGTTCTCTTTTACCTCTTCTTTCTGCTGATCCTGCTGACCGAAAACCGGCGTAATCTTGCCGCATGGCGTGGATGGCTGCTGGTAATGTCAATCTCTTCGGCAGGTACGCTGGGGTTGGCAGGCATTGCAGTCTGGAAAATCAAATCCCTCTGCCTTGTCTGCCTTGCCACCTATACTGTTACTTTCGGCCTGACCTATATCTGCTGGCTCGGTCAACGACGGTGCAAAGAGGCTATTGATAAAGGTGCCAGCAATATCACTGCTGAGCTCAAGCCAAAGGACACGGTGCGCAATTACAGCATCGCCGCAGGAGTCTTCTGCCTCAGCCTGCTGTTGCTCTATGGTCTTATGCCCCGCTACTGGCTCCTTTCCGCTGCCGAGACCAGTGCCGACATCAGCAGACTGCCCCATGGTTTGACAGAGGACGGTCATCCATGGATCGGCGCGAAAAAACCGTTGATGACCATTACCCAATTTTCCGACTATCAGTGCTTCCAGTGCGGAAAAATGTATTTTCTTCTGCGGAATTTTTTGGCGGCACATCCGGATACACTCCGCCTTGTTCATCGCCATTATCCTTTGGATCATGAAGTAAATTCCATTGTTGTGCCGGAACCGTTTCATGAAGGTTCAGGAAAACTGGCCAAGGTTGCCATCTTGGCAGCCATGCGGGATAAATTTTGGCAGACCAACGACCTGCTTTATGGCATGATCCGCAGCGAAAGAGACAAAATTAAAAAAATTCCCCTCAAAAAAATTGCCGACAAGACCGGACTGAACATCAATGAGCTTGCTGCCGCTCTCACTCACCCTGCCATAAAAGAAAGGCTACGCCGGGATATTTGGCAAGGCATGAAACTGAAAATAACCGGCACCCCGGCTTTTTTGATTGACGGACAAGTCTATCAAGGCCGGATTCCAACGGGTATTTTAGAGAAAATCGAAGAGCTGCCGAAACAATGAAAAGACAACATTTTTTGCAGGTAGTGCTGGCAGTCCTTGCTCTCTGCCTTTTGGTGCTTGCCTGCACCCCGCCTTTCAGCCGGGATGCCCTGATTCACCACCTCCAAATTCCTAAGTTCTACCTTCAGCATGGCGGCATTTACGAGATTGCTGAACTGACCTTCTCGTACTACCCCATGAATCTGGATCTGTTGTACATGGGGGCCTTATGGTTTGGCAGCGACATCCTGCCGAAATACATCCACATGGCCTTTGCCTTTGCCACAGCCGTTCTGCTGCATTGGCACCTGCGCAGAAGGCTGTCAAGCAGCTATGCCTGGCTCGGTGCATTGTTTTTTCTCAGCATTCCGATCATTGTCAAGCTCTCGATCACCGTGTATGTTGATTTAGGCTTGGTTTTTTTCAGTACTGCCGCCCTACTGCTGCTCTTTCATTGGCTGGAAACAAAACAACGGCGATATCTCCTGTTGGCGGGCATCTGTTGCGGCTTAGGGATCGGCACCAAATACAACGGCCTGTTGGTGCTGTTTATTCTAACCTTTATGGTACCGCTGCTGTTTATCAGAAGTCAGGAACAACGAAAACATACTGAAAAAACTGCTCTGCCGGCAGTAAAGGCGGCAATGCTTTTCTGTTGTGCCGCGCTCTTTGCCGCGTCGCCGTGGCTGATCAGAAACGCTGTCTGGACCGGCAATCCTCTCTACCCCCTCTACAATAGCGTATTTAACCGGATCAATCCGAGCAACCCTGTCAATACGACAGCGGTTCAAACAGAACAACAACAAAAGCCCCCTGTTGATCTCAATAAAGAGCAAGCACAGCAGGACCGCCCAGTCCGGGGCGTTTTTGCCAGACGCTATATTTTATATCAAGAGAATATCTGGCAGCTGCTCCTGCTGCCAATACGGATTTTTTTCGAGGGACAGGACGGTGATC
>JQIA01002352.1_pt1 | contig 10103 bp, 8 predicted proteins | sample 811431 | NCBI WGS metagenome assembly JQIA01 (sample SAMN02998118, study PRJNA258478) | marine sediment metagenome | biome: marine; feature: seafloor; material: sediment; isolation source: oil-polluted sediment collected from 3 locations (0.5 km, 0.7 km and 0.9 km)... | place: USA: Gulf of Mexico ... | reverse complement strand
CTTATAATACTAGTGCTAAAACCGCTTTTGGTTTTGATTTTTTTTCAATTATTGCGAATGGTTATTTTACCCCACCGCCCGGCTGGGCGAATATCAAGTCAAACCATGTTGTAGTCAGGTTTGTTCCTGTTTGATAGGGCCAAATTTTCCCATCAGGTGTTCTGAAAATCATAGCGCCTGTTTCAAATGGGCTGGAAGGTCTTTGCCATGGCAAAAGTCTCATGATTTCAATCATGGGTGCGATGCCTGATGGCGCGGTTCCTGCACAATGAATACCCATTGCAGAGGACATCACACAATCAAGAGGATCGCCGGAATATTCGCTTACTTGCGCATAGCCCCAACTTTCAAACGATTGCAGCATGATCGATAGACGGTCAAGAATTTGGTCCTTTTCGCTGATTTTACACCATGTGGCAAAGGATATACGAATTTTCACGACAGGCTCTTGTCTGGCGAGTGTTGTCAGCTGTTCCAAAGAGTATTTAATTGGTTTGTTACCCGCATTTGTGGGCCCCAAAAGGGTTGCTGCGAATGTTCTCATCGCAACGGCCGCCGCACCACCACCTTCAATAAGGAAGGAAATACGGAATGGAATATCTGCCTCAACCAAGCGATTTAGAAGAATAGGGAACGGCATTGAATCCATTGGCCCCAAAGTCATATCCGCGCCGGCCCAAAGTAAATTTCCGATGCGTACAACAGATTTTCCTAAAACATTAGCTTCTGCGGCGGTGATTTGGTTTGGAAGGGTTGGCCATAGAATGTCTGACATATCGACGGCACTTTGCGGTGCGCGCGGTGGAATAGGATCACCTGGAAGGCAGGCACGCCATTTATCATTTGCACGATCAGGGAATAGGTTACTGCGCACAGCGTTAAGTGCATCATGCACTTCTAAAACCTGACATTCGATACCAAGTTCGTCAAATGCCGTTGTCATTGCGGAAATAAAACTTTTATGGCGCGTCCTGAGAGGTTCCATAATACCTAAAGGGTATTGTGCGTTTGCGGCTACGACCCATTCTTTTCCTTCTTCTTTTGCGTCTTCTCCGGCTCTCTTTGCTTCATTTTGTGTGAGGCAGGAAGGGCGCGTCCACAGAACAAAATATTGTTCTTCATGCGTAAGAAATTTTTCAAGATGACTGATTTTTTCGTCAAACAAGTCCTCAAGATCCAGACCAACATTATGCGCAGTAATGCGGCTGGGGTTTATTTGATCTGTTAGCGTTTGTCTTATGCGTGATGGATCGCGGACAAAATAAACTTGCATTGCATGTCCGATGCGGTCAAAACGTGCGCCAATTTTTATATTTGCGGAGTTGACGATGTTTTCATATTCTTCATCCCCGATGATTTGCTTGCTGCCCTCAACCTTTAGGTAGGAGACAAGAGAACCATCTGTAGAAACGAGGGTATGCTCATTTTCTCTGGTTTCAAGACGGATGAAAGAGGATACAGATTGCCTCAGTGCTTTTTGAAAAGGCGCTAATAGTTTGTCAAATAATTTCATAGAGGTCTATTTTGCTCGTTAATCTATATAAGGATAGTAGCGTATAAACGTTAAGATTAATACAGCAGAATTCTATAGTCCAGTACAGAAAGTACCAAATATAATAATTTTGTGTGCACTATGAAAATAAATGGCGGATTTAGGCGGCATTTTGGATTTGATGATAGATGTCAAACCACTTCTGAGGTGTCTTTCCACCAAATGGCCCATCTTTTGAGCGCCAATATGCCAAAATTTGTGGAAATTGATTAAATTCCAAGTCGGCTTCTTTAATGATGCGGCGATCAAGAGGGAAAAGTCGAATGCCTTCGATTTTAGCATCACGACCAGCATAATGCGCATCTGTAAGATAATCCTTCAATATAGTGGAGAGAATATAAGGGTCATCCGTGCCGATTCGCGCTCTTACCGCGTCACGTCGCTTCATAAGAGCATCCAGAGATTTACGCGCAGCCTCTGCAATGGGCCCTTGAGAGATACGGGCGACATATATAGCGCGTGAAATATGGTGCAAGTCGGCTTGCTTAATCTCCGGTAACCAAAGTAAAACGCCAGATCGCATAACGCTGACGGTATCTAGATTGAAACATTGGTGACAGAAAATACAAATTGTTTTGAGATTGTTCTCGGATAAATCATTTTTATTACCGTTTACGAACAGAATTTCTTGATATTTTTTTGCCTGAAAGTCACAGCATTGGCAAGTGTTATCATCACGCGTGAATATTCTTTGTTTCAACTCTTTAGAAAGAGTATTTTTCACGGAAGAAGTGGAGCCAGTTGAACTGGCTCCACCTTTTATTTCGTTTGAACTTCCACTTTGTCTGTAAAGTCCGAGTGATATGGGTATAGATCCCATTACCATCCTTACTAATTATGATGTAACGAAAGTTACAGATGTTAGTGTAGATGTACCAGCAGCTTGACCGGCGTTACCAACGTCGATTGACTCTAGCATTGCTTCTGTCAAGATTGGAAGTGCGAACAATGCACCACCAGCGATCAGACGGATACAACCTTCTTTCAAAGGTGTTTGTGCTGGGTTTTCAACATGATCTTTAATTTTCATGATACCAAGAACACAAAGAAGAACACCAAATAGGTATGCAACAGCTGAAATCAAAGCAGGTAGCGATGAAATAGATGTGTTGATGTTACTCGCGATTGAGCTAAAGTTGTTAGCAGCGTGTGCTGTACCTGATGTTGCCATCAGACCCATTGTCATTGCTGCGCCTAGTTTATAATATGATGTTTTAAACATAGTTATTTTCCTCTTACCAATTGTTAATTTACTTTATGTAATGATCATATCAGGTGTGCCACAATATTGCCACATTTATTTTCATTTTTTTTAAGTTTTATGAGAATGTGACGCCAAACGCAGTGATTCCAAGGGTTGTTTGGACAGCGTTTAATAATGGACCAAGGTTCACAGCGAGGGCACCACCAATAATATGTGTCATACCTGCCATTGTTGAGGCGCCTTGGCTGCCTTCTGAAACATCACGCATAATGAAGAGTCCGCGTACAAAGCTGATCATGCCGATAACGATCATGAATTTTAAGACAGCATTGATCACATTATATGCGGCGGCAGTTTCTGCGGCACTCATTGTACCCGTATATGCAAGGTTTGCCGTTGTTGCTGTTCGTCCCGAAATCCCGACACCTGTAAACAAGCTGGATGAGATGGCTCTTAAAATTGTCGTCGCAGACATTAAGAGGCCTCCGATAATAAACGTAGACAATGTCCCTATACCGCCTGGCCCTCTTGCACCTTCTTGTGCAGATTTTGTCAGTCTTGATATACCGATCATAATAAAGATAGTACCAGCACAAAAACAGAAGAAATTAAGTAATACATGTGATGGCCCAAGGATATCATCCATGAAACAGACCATCGCCTGATCAAGGGAGTTGGCCGTGCCACATGTTGGGGCCGGGCCGGTAAAGCCTGTATTGGCCTGATCAATCGCCTGAAGCGCGACGGTGTTTGGCGTAATACTGTATGCCATAGCCATGGTAACAACCGGTAGCGCAAAGAACGCTCCTGCCGCAACTAATCTTGAAATACCTTCTGAAAGTGCGGTTTGTGATGGGTTATTTACATGATCGCGAATCTTAAGGATCGCCCAAACACCTAAAACCAGTCCTATGAAATAAGCAACGGCGGTCAAGAAACCTGGCAATGCCATGCTGGATGCCAGTGTTTTACAAATAACAGCCCCAAGATCGGCTGTGATGGCAACAACACCAGTACAGCCACTAAAGCCTGTAAAAATTGTGCCTACTTGTGTTGAGTTGAACCACCCAGCTCCACCCAATATTGTTGCAATTGTTCCGAAAGTACCCATGCCGGAACCATTAATTGTATTATACATTGCATCGAAAGTCGTTGGTAGAGCCAATAGTGCGCCAGCCGTAATGTAGCGAATGACAGCATCTTTTAGAGGAACTCTGTCAGGATCTTCGACATGGTCTCTTGTTTTGTATAGCGCAGATACGGTTATAAGCATTCCAAGTAAATACGCGACTGTCGCGATGAGCGCAGGAACTCTCGTCGTTGAAAAAATGATTGAGCTTAAAATGGAGTTGAAGTTACCACCAACACCCGGAACATATCCGACAATACCGAATAGACCAGAAATTGAACCAACGATCCCCGCATTATATTCAAAACCACCAGTTGTTCCGCCATTAATTGTTGTGATGACAGCTTCTGTAATGATAGGTAGAGAGAACAAAGCACCACCGATTATAAACCTAATGATAGGCACTCTTATGGGTGTTTGTACTGGATTAGAAACGTGATCAACCGTTTTAAAGACGGCTGTTATGCCCATTAATAAGCCTGAAAGATACGCAAACCCTGCAATAACAGCGGGTAGTTGCGTTGTGGAAGCAGATATGTTTTGGGCAATTTGGCTCATATCATCACCGGCAGCAAAAGCACTATGTGAGAATATTGTGCAAAATAATAGTCCTAAAAATGCCGAAAATAGTTGCTTGCTTGTCAATGTTCTTCTCCTTAACAGACTTGTATACACCATTACAGCATATTTACGCGATATACTGCAAATTTTAAATTACATTTCACGCCTTAGAACGTATTTTATAAGAAAAAAGTTAATATTTCGGTCACAAATCCAGTATTTTAAAAAAATATAGCAAAATTATTGCAATATTTTCCCCTTGGTCCCGATAATAGCCCAACGACCATTTTTCAGCTGGATTGATTTTATGCGTCCAATACCTGGAAGTATGTCATTTACTTCTACAGATTTCATTTTTTTGCTATTTTTGTCATAGATGACAGCTCTTCCAGATTGTGCTGCGCGTACTGTCCATGCTGCTTTTTGTTGTGGCACGTCTGGTTTTTTAGCTGGTTTTTTATATACATTATTTGCCATTTTCGCAGGATTTTTGACAATTTCTTTGGGTGGAGGAGGAGGTGCTTTGCTTTCCTCTACTACAATTTTCTCAATTTTTTCTTCTTTAGGTGCGGGAGGAATGGGTAATTCTGTTGCTGAATCTTCGTTAATCGCCTCTGATTCAGGCATTTTTACATAAACCGATTCGGTTTTAGACAGCAACTCCTCTTCACTCAGTACTTTCGGGTTACCTTCAATGGCAACTTTGGTAGAGGCCGCCTCAGGCTCAATAGCATCTGGTGCTATTGTAAGTTGCGGAAGTGTAACTGTGTTGTTCACGGCGTTATCGGGCATAGGTGTTAAAATTGTGTTTTTGCCATGTGTTATCTGCGCGCCCTCAGTTTGTAACGGTATATCAGAATTTAATTGAGATTGAGTGCGTGTTGTCTCTGTTGGCGCTGTATTCAAATCAGCATCATCTGTGCGAGTGATCTCGGCTACAGGCGTTTTGTTAATTTTTATGATGGGTATTTGGTTTTTTTCAGGAAAGGGCATAAAAGAAGAATATGCAGCAAAAGAAATACCACCTAATAAGGCCAGAGATAAAATTGGTTTTAAGATGGATTTTGATTTCGTGCGAGAAGATCCTTGGTGTTTTTCTTTGGTCTCTACATCGACGTTATCTTCATGAGGTATCTCATCGTCAATTACGTCGTCCCAAGGATCATCTAAATCATCATCAAATTCGTATTCTTCGAAATTATTATTTGATTCAGTCATATTTCATTGTGATTAAATTCATGAATATCAGAATTAAATATCACCTTCTTCTTCTACAACGTTTTCTACAAAGAAAATACCAATAGGCGTGCCAGCAGCAATAACAACTTGAATAGGAACGTCGCCCAAATCATCTAGTATTTCACTGATTTCTCCTGCGGCTTCTTCAATACCAGAGGCAATTGCTTCCTCATCATCTTTTTCTTCTTCGTCTTCAACAACATTGTCACCAGCGACGACTACCGTTGAGTCGGTTTCTGCAACCGCAGAAGCAAAACCTTCTACAAAGGCTGCCGCAGCAGGGAAGATGATACGTTTAAAGTATCTGTGATCTATATCTGTTCTCATCGCGGCCAAGCCGTTATCAGGATCAAGAAGCAAGGCATCAATTTCATGTTGCTCACCATCTTCGTTAACAGCAATATCAAATGTTACGATAAGTTTTCCAAGGTCTTCTTCTAGCTCAAACTCTCCAAGTAGTTTCCATCCTTTTAAAGGGCCGCTCACCATTTGCGCGAGTACAACTGCTTCTACATCTGAATTCGCTTGCAACAACATTTGTCCGTAAACAATTTTACCTGCTGGAATAATAACGGCTTCTTCATCATCTTCTGTGAAACCGCCACCTTCGTCGCTGCCATCACCATCGCCATCGCCGTTGCCGCCGCTACCGTCAGCACCCGATTCATTTTCGTGAGTGATGAGCGTGACTGTGAATAGAGTCTTATCATCATTATTGGCCGTTAGTAGAGCGGACATTTGCTCTTCCATGGAACCAGCAAGCGCGTCAAGCGCTTCACCTTGCTGTTCAGCATTCAAAACAGTTACAGGCTCAATCTCTGTTTCTCTTATTTTCATTTCGCGCTCTATGCGCTCATCTTGAAGGAGTCTCCAACGGTGGAGAGGGTCTTCAGATTGTTCTTCTACTTCTGGCTCTGCCAAGCGTGTGTCTTGTGTTTGAACAGGAACAGGTATAGCACTTAGATTTTCTGAGATCGCGCGCTCTAGATCTGCTTCGTTCTGTTCTTCAACAGCTTCAATATACGCTGGAGAAAGTTTTTCATCTGTTCCTGGAACGGATGTAACTTCTGATCCGGCAGGCATTCTTGATTTTTCTTGTTTAACCGATTCACCACCAAACATAAACATAACGCCTACGATGACTAAAACACCAAGGCCAATGATGGCAATTTTCGCAACAGGACTCTGTCTAAATGATTCGGTCGCACTAGATTCTTGCGAAAACTCGTCAAAATCATCTTCAGAACCGATTATATCTTCATCCAAATCATCATTCATTTAGTAAATCCTCACGCTCAGTAAGATAGGCTCGTACCATACGACCTCTATCAGATAGTAAAATCACAGGTGTATCTTCCAGTGCATAGATTTTTGTGCCATCCGCAGATGTCACAGAACTATTCCAACCAGGAGACAGTAGAGTAAGCGGCGTTCTCACATATGTAAGGCCGTTATATATGTAAGCTGATGTACGACCATCAACACCGGACACGTCAAGCATTTCAGCATCGCCAGGAACAACGCCACCAAGGGCGATGGACATATCAGGGTCACCGGATGTAAGTGTCACACCACTATCAATAAGGGGTGTCGTTGCGCTTGGTCCCATTTTAGGAAGGACAGCGTCAAATCGGTAGTGCACAAGGTCTCTGTTTGTTTCAAACGTCAAAATAACCGGCGCATTCAATCCTGCAAGACGCATGGAGATGTTACCATGTGCAAATGCAGATTCTGGAGACACTCTGATTATATGCGTTGTTGTGTCGACAGTTGATTCTTGTATTTTGAAGTCACCAACCCAACTCATATCTTCAATCGGCCATGGCTGCCCGGAAGCATCTAGCATGCTGATCGTTGTGACGTAGCCATAAGCCATTTTCACAGTTAGTGGCAAAACACCAGGATCCAAAGAGATATTCTGAACTGTAAGCTCAGGCCTTGGATATGGGTGAACAGGTAGCTGTGTTGATTCGACCGTACGATCAAAATGCTCGAGCAATGTCCTGATTTCGCCGGGGCGAAGAGGAAGAAGCGTTCTTAACGCCTGATCAAAAGCTTCATTTCTGAAACTTTCCTCTATATCTTCTGTCGCCTGCTCGGGACCAAGATCATCGTCAAAGTTGAAAACATTATCTGCTGTCTTTTCCGACATTTGCTCTTCAGCTAATTCCTGAGAAAAAGCTGCGTTGCTAAGTGCCGTAGAACAAGCAAGAACCAAACCAAATCCCAATACTTTCATATTGAGACCTGCACATAGTTTATATGAAAAAATTCTGTAATCCATGAACTCCATTTACCCCAGATACTCTAAAATAACTCATAAACGATACATCGGATTTTTATAATTGTCACGCATTATCAACACAATAGCGAAAAAAATTCATACAATCCCTTATCTGGCTTCTGCGATCCATTGCTCTATCCCAACGCCGTTGGGGCTTTCGAGCCTTGGCACCCGAACAACGACTACCGTTACTAGCAGTCCTGTATTGGATGTTTTTGCACCAGACATGTATGTCAGGATGAGTGGAATTTGCACAACCCACTGATATCGACCAGCGACAAGGCCCTCAGATTTCAGGACAGGAGCACCCCTTGGTGCGGCTGTTATGATCTGTTGATTCACCTCGACCATTTCAATAATTCTTGATCTTTGAAGTGCTTGCGTAAAACTTTCCCAACCCCGTTTCGTAAAGTTACGTGATGATTCTTGCAGTCTTCTTCTATAGTCACTGAACCCGAATGTCATAACTTCGGTTGTGCCTTGTGCAACCCATGACATAAGTGATGGCGCGCTCAAGTTGGGCTGGCTGAGTGGCACCATAGGAATAAGGCGACCATCTTCGGTTGTTGCGAAATAGAAATGCTTCGGTTGATGAATCTTTATAACGTAATACATCGCACCTATCAGGCCAAGTATTACAATACTCTGTATAAGTGTCATCTTTAAAAGGCTGCGGTAACCGTCTCTATAGAATTCATTACGAATAACAACGGTTCCCAACCCTGACGTATCGTCTTTGGTGGGTTGTGCCGGGCTGCTGCCGGTTGCGTCTTTTTGCTTTTTGGATTTTTTCAGCATTTGAACCTTCTTGGAAGTCTGTATTTAAATAAGTTTACATTTATGACACTACACTGTGTAACAAAAAAAAGTAATATACAATATTCCAATTATATATTTCTTACTTTTAATAAATATTTAAGTGCTTTCCTCTGTACGCATGTGCTATTGTTAAGTGCTATTGATATGTACGTGTTGTAATTATTGCAAAAATAATTGAAATGGTTTGGAAAATGATGCAGCATGGGACGGTTTTATAAATATGAGTTTGATTAGGTGTCCTTAAATATGATGAGTGTGTATAAGAAGAGTGGGAATACATCAGGGGCTGTTTTTTGCCGCGTGTTGCCCTTTGCTCTGCTCGTCTTTGTTTTTGCGGGCATGCTTTTTGCGCCAAATTCTGCATATGCAATTTGTTGTGCCGAGTGTCGAGATAGTGATTGTGATGCTGCGGTTGATTTCATTGATGAGGCGCATGAGGATATTGTCGATCGTGTTAATTCGGAATTTGATTACGACCTTGAAGCATTTGAAGATTGGCTGATTGAGGTTATGTTTAAAACTCAATTTTTACCTGCTACAGCGGATATGGCAACGCAGATGAGTGCCGTGGCTATGCAATATACGCAGGCCATCGGCATGTTTCTTGATGCTCAAAATCAAATGGATACGCAGCGTTTGTTCCGAAAGCTTCAATTTGAAGCGCATCAAGATTATCAACCTAGTCAGGATTTTTGTTGGTTTGGTACGAATGTAAGAAGTTTGGCTGCAACCGAGAATATTGGGAAGTTTAATAGTCTGGCTTTATCCCAAATAGCTTTGACGCGCCAACTGGGTTCGGTTAGTGCTGCTGGTTCCCTTGGTTCCGGGGATGATTATAAGGCGCGGTGGAATCAATTCGTTGATACTTATTGTGATCCTCGCGATAATAATAGACAAGTGGGCGGTACAGGGCTTGATCTTGCTTGTGACCGAAATGGTAAGGCATCGGGAACCGCTGCCGGTGCTAGAGATAGTCAGCGTGTTAACCGTGATATAGATTATACGCGCCTCATTGAAGAGCCGAGAACGTTAAATGTCGACATGGCAGATACGACGCTGGATGTTACGGCACAGCCCCTTGATTCACTTATTATTGGTTTTATTGATGAGCCGGGAGATGAAGAAGATGTTCTTGCTTTGTCTAAAAATCTGTACGGCCATAAAGTTTTGTCCAGAGGGCTTTCCCGAGCGCTTATGAAAACGAGTAGTGCGCAGAAATTATATTTGGCATTGCGTAGTGTTGCTGCAAAAAGGGGTGTTGCGCAGGCGAGTTTTAATGCGATTGTCGGTTTGAAATCATCAGGGACGCAGCATG
>JQIA01002351.1_pt1 | contig 10116 bp, 9 predicted proteins | sample 811431 | NCBI WGS metagenome assembly JQIA01 (sample SAMN02998118, study PRJNA258478) | marine sediment metagenome | biome: marine; feature: seafloor; material: sediment; isolation source: oil-polluted sediment collected from 3 locations (0.5 km, 0.7 km and 0.9 km)... | place: USA: Gulf of Mexico ... | reverse complement strand
AACCACATGCCCCATGACTTCGATTTGGATGGGGTAGGTGCCTAGTGCAACCGGTGTGGTTTTAACAATAATGTCTTGTACTTTTGCGTCGTCTATCTTCTCTGTATGCGCTTCATTCTCGATGAAATAATAGGCAATCGCGCCAGCCGCCGCTAAAATTATAAGGACGATGACGGTTCTAACTGCGACGGATAATGTTGAGACATGTTCTTCAGTCATCTTTTGCGTCTTTCACAATTGTTTCACTGTTACTGTCATTTTGTTCGAGGGGCAAATTCGCCGCCCAGCTTCGTCCACCAAGGGCGCGATATAGGCTAACCCGCTCTTTCGCTTGTCTTAGATGCTCTCGTGTGATTTGTTGCACCAAAGATTGCGTGTTATTGAGGCTGTTCAGAACATTAACGTAGTCACTGCTGCCGTTGGCATAGCTGAGCTGCGCTTGTTTCAATGTTTTATCAGAAGCCAGAAGCTGATTATTCAGGGCGGTTATCTTTTGATCCTGATAAATATTACGCACCAAGGCATTTTCCACCTCAACCACAGCATTCAGGACTGTTTCGCGATAGGCGTGATAGCGTTCATCGGCGATGGCCTCTTGGCGAAACTGTTCTGCCTTCCTGTTGCCGCCATCAAAAACGGGGGCGGCGACGCTCGCGGCCAAATCAAGCAGCCATGTATTGAAGAGACTGTTGAGCGCGGTTGCGCCGGTTGTATATGTTGCCGAAATATCGAAATTTGGTAATCGGTTAGCCCATGCCGCTTTGGTTGCCCATTGTGCGGATCGCAGGCGCAGCCACGCAGCAATAATATCAGGACGATTTTCCAGTAAATCCGAAGGCAAGCCTGTAAGAGGAATTGGCAGAGCCTCGGGCGATGTTTTTTCGCTTATAATCAAACCCTTATATGGAGTGTCTCCAACCAGAAGCGTAAGATTGTTAAGAGCTTGCTTTTCGGCAGAGAGAATATCGGGCAAGCCGGCCTCTGTTTGCGCCAAAATCTCTTCTTGTTGAAGAACGGAGAGGGCACTGGATGAGCCCATTTCAAAGCGTTTTTGTTGTAATTCTAATACGGTGCGATTCACTTTAATTTGCTTGCGAAGCAGTGTCTCTTGTTCCAGTAACGATAGAATATCCAGCCAGTTTTCAACAATAGAGGCACTCAGCGTGATATGTGCGGTGTGCAGGTCTTCTGCGCTGGCTTGTGCTTCTAGTTTCGCGGCGGTGTGGTTGGCTCGGTTCTTCCCCCACAAATCAAGTTCAAAGCTGGCTGTGCCGATCACTGCATAATCGGAAGAGGGCTGGTTGTCACCTTTAAATGTGCTACGCCCTCCTGTGATATCAAGGGTGGGCAGGCGTGATGCGCGATCTTGTTTGGCTCGTGCATTTGCCTGATCCAAACGCGCGCGGATTTGGTTGATATCAGGGTTTTTTGCAAAGGCCTGACGCATAAGAGTATTCAACTCTTCATCCGCGTATAATTCCCACCAACCAACGTTCATAAGTGGCTGTGATGACGGCGTTTCATCGTTTGTTTTTACTTGAATATTATAAGGATGATTAAGGTCAACCGCGGTTTTTTGGTCATGCGTTGGCAGGTGTTGACACCCTGACAGGATGAAAACAAGCATAATAAACGCACGATGATGTGGCTTGCCTCGGAGCATTAACGCACCTGTATTTTGTTCTTTTGAGTAATACGTATGTTGTAGCCTGTATCCTGCGAAATTAAAATATTTAATTTGGTGTGAGTGGATAATTGTTTATGTGCACAACTATCCGTGCCCAAATCTAAAGAGTTTGTTGCAGTTCGTTGTGGCTTGTTTATCCTTGAGTCATCAGATTCTATTGTGATGTTTTGAAGAAAGAAAAACGATGTTCTCGCGTTTTGTAATTTTGAGTTTATGTTGCTGTGTCTTGGGGAGTTGCGTTGCTGTAGAGCAAACGGAGCGAGTAGGCCTATTAGAAAAATCCTTTATAATAGAACCCGTTATCGTAAAGCGTACAGGTTCTACATTAGAAGCATGGTGGAGCTTATTTAATGATCCGGTTTTAGATCGTTTGGTTTCTTCGGCTGTAAACTTAAATATGCCTCGTCAAAAAGCCCCCGACACTTTATTGAATGATGATATTTCGTATAGTGCGCTTCGTCGTTTCTATAGAGATCAGAAGGCGGTTTTGATTGCTGATGTTGCACAGAGTTATATGCTCTACCGTTATGTTCAAAACCAACAACAAACCCTTGATGCGTACATCTCTGATCGTAATGAAATTGTTGCGGTGTTCATGCGGGATAATGGGGATACAAAAGCCCCACACTTTGTTCGCATACAATCAGAAAGTAATGGTTTGGGGAAGAAGAGCCTGTCTATCGACCGCCAGAAAAAGAAAATATCGCATAATATTACGAAATTAACCAAATTATTGCCGGAATATGTATCTCAAGTTTTAAAACAGCAGGTCAATATTCCGCGCGCTGATATCACGCCTGTCTTGGTGTCTTCCGCATCCATGATTGCGATGTCACCTGATGTGGTTGCGGCGCGGTTTTACTTTACGCAGAAGATGAACAATGCTGTGGCGTTCTCTGATACTGATGGTATTTTCCCTGACACGGCGATGAATGGTTTTTACGGGGTATCCGATGATGTCTATGTGAACAACAGCGCGCGGTGGAGTGTTTCAGTTGGCCATGCTGTGAAGACTATGAATTTACAGAAATTTGAAGATATTTATGCAGAGCAGGAGGTTTATAATGATTTCCGCAACCACCTTTTTGATGCCGTTATGAATATAGAGCGTTTGATCGTCTCTTATGCCCATATTCAAGAGCAATATATTGTTCTGCGCAATGCCGCTGTTTCAACGGAGCATAATTATGCTGTGTTATCCTCACCTGAAGGCAGAGCGGCCTCTTCTCAAATGGCTTTATTATCTGCTCGCATCGATGCCTATGACGCTGAAATGGCGGCATTACATGCGGAACATGAAAAGGCAAAATTGCTGATAGAAGTGTATGAGAAGCTAGGGGTGTATTAGAGCATGCCGCTTAGGAATATTAATTATGTTTTGGCGGCAGTGGTCTTATGCCTCGGCATCGGGGCTATTTCTATGGCGTATCGGGCAACGAGCAACCAAGAGCCGATGCCAAAGCAAACAGAGCTTGAGCATAAACAATTTCAGTCATGGGCATATGCATGCTGGCAACAGGATGGGGCCGAAGAAAAATCGTGCAAAGCCTCTCAAAAAATTACAGATGATAACGGTGTTACTGTGCTGCACGCAAAAATTTTCTTGGTTAAAAGGGGCGATGTAATGCTGCCGCGTTTGCAGGTTATTGTGCCTCTTGGCACGTTTCTGCCTTTGGGGCTTTCCGTACATTTAGCGTCGCAAGAGCCTTTCACCGTGCCTTTCCAATTTTGCAATGAAGAGGGCTGTTTCATTAACCTTGATTTGGCGGATGATGTTGTGCAGATGTTCAAGCAGAGCCAGACACTGGACATATCCTATCGCCATGAAAACCGTGAATTAATGAAATACTCCATTATTTTAACAGGCTTTTCTGATGCGCTGTCTTATCTTATCGCTCGTTTTTAACCTGATTATAAGCCAGCAAAGCAAACAGACACGTTCCACCGATAATATTGCCTAAGCATGCCGCAACCAGAAAGCTTGCACCCTCCATAATCGTGGCTTGGCTTGAAAGGATGAGTATGAATGTCTCAACCGATCCGGCAACAATATGCGTGAAATCTCCGATCGCGATAATATAGGTCATAAGCATAATAACCCAAAATTCTCCGCCGCCATGCGCACTGGGTAACATCCAGACAAGGCAGGCAATCAAGAACCCTGCGGGAATAGCCATTTCAAAGACATGGACGAAATCCTGATGTACCGCATGACTTGAAATATCGATGAAAATTTCAAGAAGCCCCGGTGAGGTCATATTAAATTTAGTAACCAGCAATGCGGCGATAAACGTACCGATGAAATTTGTTAGAAGAACAATGCCCCATAGTTTCAGTGTGCGTACGAAATTACGTTGTGTGCGTTTTTCCAGTAAAGGCAAAACCACAGTAATTGTGTTTTCTGTAAATAGTTGGAAACGCCCGATAATAACAATGAGGAAACCAAAGGTATATCCCAAATTCTCAATCAGGAAATAATCGCCCTCAGCGGGGAGGTGATGCCTGAGGTATCCTTCGCAAAATAAAGAAAAGCTGATGCATAATCCAGCAACAAACCCGGACCATCCCAAAGAATGCAGAGATCTTGAAAGTTCTTCTTCACCTTCTGTTGATATGATTTCGTAAATTGTGGGTGAAGTTAAGCGTAACTTGTCTTCGATATCATCGGGGGAGATGCTCATAAATAGGCCTTATATTGTAACGTGTAAATGCTCTGCCCACTTTAGGTTGGGTCGGGCTATTTTGTAAACCATAAATAAAATATAGGAATCCAGAAAAAACTGAGCGTTAATGTGCCTTTGATGCTCTGATAGGCAATCCACGCCCAAAACATTTCCTTTTTGTTGGGCTTTTTTAAAAACTTCCGAACATCAAATGTTCTTTTTTTCTCTTGGATATCAGTCATACGTGCTACCTTCGAAGTATTACTCACATAATAGCTCAATTAATGTCAATCCTCAGAGTGAAAGAAAGTTAAATGATCCGTGTTAAAATATTGAAAAAGTCTTTTGTAATATTATCTCTGTTGTTGGCATTTTCTGTGGGCAGTGTGATATCGCATAGCGCGCATGCACAGGTGTTTAATTCCAGTAAGAAAAAAACAACGAACGTGTATAAACCGATTCCAAAGAAGCAACCGCAACCCCATAAAAATGCCGATAATAAAAATAATACTGCGCCAGAGAATGAAACCAAAACGGCTGCAAAGCCAGCCTCTGAAGCTGAAGCAACGTCGGCTCAGGCAGCCCCATCTCAAGCGGCAGCATTGCCTAAACTTAATAGTGTTGTATTAGGGCATGTGAAGGCGGTTACATCTGCTTGCGTCGAGAAATGGGAAGACCAAACCTGTATGAAGGCTCTGGCCTCTATGAATGTGACATTGGCTTCGACATACGCAGAGTCTTTGCACAACTCAAATAAAAGATCCTATATGGGAGGGTTAAAGAATCATTGCGCGGCGTCCACTGCAGCATTGCAAGTATCTGTTCCCGCTTATGCGATGCGCAGTGCGATGACAGAATGTGTGAATTCTATGACAACGATTAGTCAGAAAACATCAGTGTTTCCTGACCCGTCTTTAAGCCAGCTGGCCGTTAGTGCGGTTCTATGTATCGCGAAGAACAAGGCTTGTAGCGAGATTGAGCAAGGCTTGCTTGCCGCAGCACAAAGATAGCTCTTTATAAAAAGGTGAGGCTTTAAGGCTCTATCTTCTTAGATAGGATAGTAATTCCTGCGATGGTCTGCCATCAACACGCAGGCCTGCTGCTGTTTGAAAGGCTTTGATTGCATCCATCGTCATCGGACCACTCATTCCATCAACTGGCCCCGGATAAAGCCCGCGACGCATCAGCTCTTTTTGAACTTGAGACGTCATATAGCTTTGTGCATTGGAAGATGCGCTGCCGCCACCATAATTAATTTGTGCTTGCGTGGGTGATCTTTGTAAATTAGCAACAATGCGGTTCACTTCATCAATGCCTATCCCCAAAGAGGTTGCCAGTTGATCAAGTGCGGATTGAGCCTCAGGGCTGCCTTGATCCGCTGCGGCTTTATACCAGAGCAATGCGTCTTCGGGGCGGGTTTCGCCCAATAGGCCATTTTCGTAAATCAAGCCAAGGTTATATGCGGCTTCTGTTACGTTTTTATTGGCAGCCATTTGAAAGAAATATGCAGCGCGTTTAGGGTTGTAGGAAACACCAACCCCTTCGATATGGGCAATACCAAGGTTATATTGAGCCTCGGGATGGCCTAGTTCCGCGGCATCTTCATATAAGGCCATGGCGCGGCCAATGCTTTGTGTCACGCCCAGCCCTTGATGATGCAAAACCCCAAGGTTATATTTCGCGTTGGCGATGCCGTTATTGGCGGCTTCTTCAAACCATAGGATAGCTTTATTCAGGTTTTTTGGAATTTTCCCGTGTCCTGCAACATATATGGCACCCATATCGTGCTGTGCTTCGGGTACACCTGCAAAAGCTTGGCTTTCTATTTTCTTTGCGATATCTGTTAGGTTTCTGTCAGGCTTGATACGGCGCTTTAGCGCAGCAATGTACGCATCATCTATAACGGGACGTGTTATCTTTTTCTGAATCTGTGTCGGGGCTGCTTCAGGTTGCTTGGGCGCTTGCTGAACAGCTGTCGGAGGGCTGCTTCTGTCTTCTATTGTTAAGCTTTCGGGTTCAATCTGGTTTAGGCGGTGTGCCACACGTTCAGGATCACTGTTTAGAACGGCAAGCATTTGTGCATCATTATGGATGTCCAGTGTTTCTGCGCCATCGATGGTGTTATCAAAATGGGCAGCAGCTGCATTTCCGTTGCCATTGTCACTGCGAGACATATCCTCATCGCTGTATCCTTTATGGATAGTAATGCCATAGTCGCTGTCAGTGACCGGAATTTCGGCGGCTTGTTGGATTGCTTGCTCGTATATCTCTTCTGCGGTTTCTTCGCGCGTATAGGCCTGTTCCTGTACTGCATTCGCTGTATTAACATCATGAGAAGAGAAAGAAGCACCAGCCGCAGGCGTTACATCATAAGGGTTTTCGTAAGATGTATCACGGGCGCTCTCATATGTTTCATCGCTATACTGCGTTGTTTGGGCATAATTGGTTTGGTTCTGTTCCTGCTTCGTGGTTGATGAGGTATGCAGAGAAATTGTTGGCGGCGGCGCGGCGCGGGAATTGTCCGCTAATTTTATCGGGGCAGGGTGTTGCGCTTCGCTGAGTATCCAACCTAACAACAGAACCACAACCATCATCAGGGCTAAACTTGTTCCCTGAACACGTATAGATCGCCGCCACCACGGCAAAAGGCCTTCTTCTTGCAAGCGTTTGTTTAAAACACTTGGGTCTGTTTGTAGAATTTCATCTGTGACTTGTGGCATGTTCACGCCAGCCACTGCGCCTTGATCGGTTAGTAAAACCATAGCCTTTGCATTCAGGGCGTCGCGAGTTTCCAAGACGGCTTGTTCAATGCGGTCAACTTTGCGTAAAATGCGGTTGCGATCCTCGATCGCTTTGTCGATTTTCCTGTCTAGCTTAAGATAATCCGATGTTGCGTCTTCTATCTTATTATCCAAAGCCTCGTTGCGGGTTTCCGTTTCACTGACGCGCTTGGTCAAAGCAACATAGACGGCGACATTATCAACCATCTTTTCGCCTTGTGCCTTTTGTTGAACTTCCAAAGATTTCTGACGTTTCAACAGCGCATCATCTTTTGATTTTTGCAGGGCGACTTTTTCTTTTAATGTCTCTAAAGAACCTTCACGTTCTGCATTCTTACGTTCAAGCTCTTGCACAAGGTTCTTCGCTTCCTCAATTTGCTTCAGCGTGTTTTTAACACTGTTCTCAACGCGACTAGTCTTTTTGCTGGCTTCATTCTGTTTATTGGCAACTTTCTGTTCAAGATCAATATAGTTCGTTTCTTGCGCAGATGCCTTGCTTTCCAGATTTTTTATCGTGGCTTTATATTGTGCCAACTGTTTCTTGAACGTTGCACCTTCTGCCTTGGAACTTTGCAGTTTTGTGTTGAGCGATTTCAGTAAAAGCAAAGTTTGCATTTGCACATTGTCACTTGGCATAACAGGATCTTTTGTTGGCTTTGTGCTGCGTGTTTTCGGCAAGTCATCATTATCTGCATTTTTGAAAAAAACGCGCCCCTCGGATGTTTTTGTAAACCCCATAACTAACCATCCTTTCGGGAATTGCTCCCTAGAATCAAAAAACTCGAACTTAATATGGTATATAGTTAATATGTTTTGGAAAATTAAACCAAGTATTTTGCCTCTCCTCCCTGTTTTATCTTCTGGATAAGTGGAGGAAGAGCGTGCGCTATTTAATCATAAAGGTTTGCTTGGTTTTTATAAGTTCAGCACATCATCATGGGTGCTGGCGGCAATTGTCATGACTTCGCCAATAATATCAGCAGGTAAGCCCAGTTCCTCCAATGTTGCCTGAAGGTTCTCTGCCACAGCGGTAAAGTGATTGGTGTTTAGGCCTTCTTCTTTAACCAAACGCTCATGTGCTTTACGCATTGAGGCACCGGAATAATTAGGCGCGCCGCCAAAGGCATAGGTTAGGAAAACCTTTTGCTTTGCGCGTTGGCGCTTCATATCGGTGTTTTTGAAAAAATGCTTGATGCGGTCATCCGCCATTATTTTCTTGTAAAACAAATCAACAGCAGCCTCAACAGCAGGCCTTCCGCCAATTCGTTCGAAAAGTGTTTGTTCTGAAACTGTCATTTTATTTTTCACTTTTTTTTTGCGTCTGCGTTATCGTCGCCACCCATGAATGCGGTTATTTGCCCATTCATATCAGTTGATCTTTCGGAAAGATTTGCTGCCAGATCCAATAATTGCGTCGCGGCGGCACCTGTTTCGCTGGCAGCTTGCTGGATACCGGATGTGTTGCTTGAAACTTCCGTTGTTGCTTTGGATGCTTCTTGCACATTGCGTGATATTTCTTCGGTTGTCGCGGTTTGTTCCTGAATTGCTGCGGCAACTTCGGCGCTGGACTCTGATATCGTGCCAATCGTTTGCTGAATAGAAGCAATGGCCTCTACCGCATCTTTTGTGACTGTTTGCATGCTTGTGATTTGCGTTTGGATTTCATCCGTTGCCTTCGTCGTTTCAGAGGCAAGTGATTTAACCTCGCTGGCAACCACTGCAAAGCCTTTACCGGCATCACCCGCTCTTGCCGCTTCGATTGTGGCGTTCAGGGCAAGCAGGTTTGTTTGCTCGGCGATATCGTTGATCATTTCGACAACGTTCCCGATTTTTTGCGATGCTTCACTTAGCTTCTGGATAACATCCCTGGTTTCCTCTGCTTTTACAACGGCTTCTTTAGATGTTGTGCTGGCATGGTTGATTTGTACGGTGATTTCACGGATGGAGGCTGTCATTTCCTCTGCTGCTGCTGCCACGGTTTGAACGTTGGTTGATGCTTCTTCTGCTGCAGCAGCCACGGCCACACTTTGCACGGATGTTTCCTCTGCTGCTGCGGCTAGTGATTGTGCTGTTGTTTTTACTTCCTCTGATGAGCTGGATACAGTCTTAGATATTTCAAGAACATTTTGCGAGAGTTCTTCTTGCGCGGTGATCACAGACCAACTGGCCATTGCGCCAATATAGTAACCACTGTTATCCATAATGGCATCGACATTAAGGTCTAGTGTCTCCGTGCCAACTTGAATTTTTCCTTTATAGGGCAGGTTATTCGCATCGCCCAAGAGTTTACGTTGATGCGCGGGGTCTTTGTGGAACACATCAATGCAGGTTCCTACTAAGTCATCGGCTTTTATGGGTAACTGGTCTTCAAGTGTACGTAATGTATCAATACTTGTTTTGTTGGCGTAAGTGATTTCAAGGGTTCTCGGATCACACATCATGATGTTGATCGGCATGTTATCAACCATGATCTTCAGTTGCTCGCGCTCTGAACATATTGACCAGCTAAGTGCCAGTTTTACAATTTTTTTACCGGAATACATAGCTTCGATATAAAGGTCCAGCATGTGCGGCCCAAGACGGATAATTGCATTATGCGGAAAATTCGATGGGTCGGCCAACAAGCCGCGTTGGTGGGAGGGGTTCTTATGAAACACATCAATGCATTGCCCAACAATGTTATCACCGCTGACGTTGCTTGGAAGGTATTCCTGCACCAAATTAAGTGTATCGACACTGGATTTGTTCGCATAGTCAATGACGAGGGTTTTAGGGTCACAAGTCAGAACGTTTAAGGGCAATGCATCTAGTATTTCTTGATAATCAGAGTTAGATGATAGAAAAGGAATTGATCCTAGCATTGACGATCCCATAAAGATTCTCCTTGGGTAAATTTTTTTATTTTTATAAATACATTCTGTACTCTAATCCTTTATTTGTAAGGTCGGGGAGAAGGCAAGTCTATGGGTTTTTTATTATGGGACAT
>JQIA01002350.1_pt1 | contig 10118 bp, 6 predicted proteins | sample 811431 | NCBI WGS metagenome assembly JQIA01 (sample SAMN02998118, study PRJNA258478) | marine sediment metagenome | biome: marine; feature: seafloor; material: sediment; isolation source: oil-polluted sediment collected from 3 locations (0.5 km, 0.7 km and 0.9 km)... | place: USA: Gulf of Mexico ... | reverse complement strand
GCGTTTTCTGGGCGTATTCCGATACGTCCTATACCAGCTGCGGCAAAAATGGCACCATTCCAATCACTATCTTCTACCTTTTGCAAACGGGAATTAACATTACCTCGCAAATCTACTATAGTATGTGTAGGGAATCTGTTTAGCCATTGAGCACGCCTCCTTAAACTCCCTGTAGCAATAACAGCATCTCTTTGAGATAAGAACTCTTCATTATTGTTAAAAACCAGAGTGTCTCTAATATTTCCACGTTTTATTACGGCAGCCTGAACAATGCCTTTTGGCAAAACGGTTGGTACATCTTTTAGAGAATGCACAGCAATGTCAATGTCATTATTGAGCATTGCAATATCAAGCGTTCTTGTAAAAATACCGGTAATACCTAATTCGTATAAGGGTTTATCTAATACTAAATCGCCTGTAGATTTTACAGGAACTAACACGGTTTTGTGACCAAGTTTTTCTAGCATTTGCCGTATAGCATTTGCTTGCCATAGTGCTAATTCACTATCGCGAGTACCAATTCTAATAATTTTAGACATGTTTTGTGGGTTCTAGCTGAAATACCTTTTTTATAAGTTCTAGACTTTCGTTTGTAGGTATATCATTATCTTTTAAATGATGCGCAAAATGATTTGTAATCTTCTGAATAATATTATTGCTTATAGTTTCAGCTTGAGTTTCGTTAAAATCAGACATTTTTTTACGTTGTGTCTCAATTTCACTGGTTGCAAAGTCATTTAGCTTGTTTTTTAAAGCTTTTATTGTGGGTGCAAATTTTCGTGTCTCAAGCCAATTATTAAATTCGGTTTTTACCTCTTCAATAATACCTTCAGCAATAGGGATATGCGCTTTTCGCTTTTCTAAAGTTTTATCGGTAAGTTGGGATAAGTGGTCTAAGTGAACCAATGTTACATTCTCAAACTCTTCAACATTTTCATTGACATTCTTTGGAATAGATAAATCTAAAATAAGAAGATCTTTAGTTGACTGAATAATGTGCTTATCTATAGTCGGATTCTGAGCGCCAGTGGCAACAATTACAATATCAGATTTGCTAATCTCTTCCTGTAATTCAGAATAATCTTTAACTATTAAATTAAACTTTCCAGCAATTTTTTCGGCCTTTCCTTTAGTTCTATTAATTAAAGTAATATGCTCGTTTTTGGTGTGTTTCACTAGATTCTCGCAAGTGTTTCTACCTATTTTCCCTGTTCCGAAAAGCAAGATGTTTTTACTTGGGATATCCTCAACGGTCTTAAAAATGTACTGTACCGAAGCAAAAGACACTGAAGTTGCACCTGATGAAATTTCAGTTTCAGTTTTAATTCGCTTGCTCGCCTGAATTACAGAATTCACTAAACGCTCAAGAAATGGATTGAGTAATCCTATTTTCTTCGAGCTTACAGCTGCGCTTTTTAATTGCCCGATGATTTCAAAATCGCCTAAAATCTGACTATCTAAACCAGAACCAACACGAAACATATGCGATATAGATTCTGCATTTTTATAAACATAGGCCACTTTTTGAAATTCATCAACCGTGCCTTTAGTGTTATCACATAATAATTTTATGAGCTGAAATGGGTGCTCAGCAAAACCATAAACCTCAGTTCTGTTACAAGTTGAGGTAACAACTAAGCTCTCAATGCCATTTTCTTTCCCCTGCTGTAACACATCTAACTTTGCTTGGGCATCTAAACTAAAATGACCACGTACCTTAGCATCCGCTTTTTTATAACTTAAGCCAATAGCGTAGAAATAAGTTCCTCTTGAAATATTATATTGCTTCATTTACCTGACTTGGAATTTCAGGAAACAAAAATATATAGGTACTCTCTAAAAAAATAACGCTGAAAGAACTTTAAGTATCGTTTGTGGTTTTTTAATGTTATTTTTTATAATTATATGATATTTATCATATTTTTGCACTATTAATAAGGGTTTTTAAGCAATTAACTTAGAATGAATCTAAATAACAATAATGATAACGCATCTAAAAGTGACTTTAAAAATGTCGCTCAAAGTTCATTTGTAGAAACACAAGTTGAAGAAGGATTTTTAGTATTGACTTTTCAGAATGAAAACAAAGACATTCAACGGCTTACAAAGGATATAAATAGTGAGTATATCCAATTTCATTTCTGTATAAAAGGATCTTGTAAGTTTAATTTTAATGCAGGGAACTATGCTTTAGATATACTTGAAGAAAATTCATTATTGTTATATAACCCTCAGCGCGAACTACCGATTAATCTCGATATCAACCCTAATTCCTGGCTGATAACGGTTTTAATTTCCATTAAGAAATTTCATGGATTGTTTTCGCAAGAGGCTGATTACATCCCGTTTTTAAGTGATGATAACAAGGATAAAAAATATTATAAGGATGGTAAAATTTCACCATCAATGGCCATAGCCCTAAATCAACTCATCAATTACAATCTTAATCAGTCCATTAAAAATCTTTATTTTAAAGGAAAGGCCTATGAATTGTTAAGCTTATACTTTAATAGAAGTGAAGATGCGAATATTGAACAATGTCCTTTTTTGGTTGATGAATCTAATGTGATAAAAATTAGAAAAGCAAAAGATATTGTTATTTCCCGAATGGCGGAACCACCAAGTTTACAAGAATTAGCTGACGAAATTGGGCTGAGTTTAAAGAAGCTTAAAGAAGGCTTTAAACAGATTTATGGCGATACAGTGTATAGTTTTTTGTTTGATTATAAAATGGAGGTGGCACGTAAACTGTTAGAGTCTGGCGAGCATAATGTAAATGAGGTTGGTCACAAAGTTGGCTATAGTACATCTAGCCATTTTATTGCGGCTTTTAAAAAGAAATATGGCACTACACCCAAGAAATATATAATGTCTGTATCTTCGTAACCCTAAATAATTATATGAAAAAAGGCGTTTTATTAGTAAACCTAGGTTCTCCCGATAGTCCAGAACCTAAGGATGTCAAAAAATATTTAGGAGAGTTCTTAATGGATGAGCGGGTGATTGACGTACCGCTTTGGGCAAGAACATTACTGGTTAAAGGTATTATACTTAATACAAGACCAAAAGCTTCTGCAGAAGCATATAAAAAAATATGGTGGGAAGATGGGTCACCCCTTATTGTTATATCCGAAAGATTACAAAATAGGATTCAAGAACAAGTAGATATTCCTGTCGGACTTGCGATGCGCTATGGTAGTATGACCATTAAAAATGGCCTTCAAGAGTTGGTTGACAGTGGTGTTGATGAGGTGTTTTTAGTACCATTATACCCGCAGTTCGCCATGGCAACCACCGAAACTATTCTGGTATTGGCAGAAGACATACGTCAACAATATTTCCCAAACTTAAAAATTGAGTCGCTTCCAGCATTTTATAATAAAGCCGATTATATAGAAGTATTATCCAATTCAATTCAAGAATCCTTAAAAGGTAAGACTTTCGAGTATTTATTATTTTCGTATCACGGTGTGCCAGAGCGTCATATTAGGAAACGAGATATTACTAAATCCCATTGTAAAATTGATGGTAGCTGTTGTGAAACGGATTCAAAGGCACATGAGTTTTGTTACCGTCATCAATGTTATGAGGTCACAAGATTGGTTTCTGAAAAACTCCAACTTAAAGAAGGTTCTTTTTCTACATCTTTTCAATCACGTTTAGGGTTTGACCCTTGGTTACTACCATATACAGATAGAACTATTGAACGTTTAGGGAAAGAAGGTGTTAAAAACATGGCCATTGCAACACCTGCTTTTGTGAGCGATTGTCTAGAAACACTTGAAGAGATTGCCATGGAGGGCCAAGAAATATTTCAGGAAATGGGAGGCAAGCAATTTACAACGGTACCTTGCTTAAACGACGATAAAGCGTTTGTAAACCTGTTGGCAAAATGGGTGAATGCCTGGAAATCCGATAAATAAATGTGAAACTTAGTTAAAATTGTGTTCAACTAAGTGAGAATAGCATTTAATCCTTACATTTATTCGCCTATAACCAAACCAAAAATTAACATGCGATTATCAACTATTTTTGCAGCAATAGCCTTATTGCTGATTAGTCACACTCAAATTGAAGCTCAAAACATAAACGAAGACCAATACGATGCCTTAGAGTATCGACTTGTTGGACCTTTTAGAGGCGGCAGAAGTGCAGCTGTAACGGGGGTGCCTAACCAGCCAAATCTTTATTACTTTGGTTCTACTGGTGGTGGAATTTGGAAAACAACCGATGGCGGACGTGCTTGGGAAAATATTTCTGACGGTTTTTTTGGAGGAAGTATTGGCGCTATTACCGTTTCAAAAAGTGATCCCAATGTGATTTATGTGGGTGGAGGTGAAAAAACGGTTAGAGGAAATGTGTCTTCTGGATACGGTGTATGGAAAACTGTGGATGCTGGTAAAACATGGGCCTCTTTAGGGTTAAAAAAATCTAGACATGTCCCAAGAATTGCTGTACATCCAACAAATTCAGATATTGTGTATGCTGGCGTTATGGGTAATTTGTATAAACCAACTCAAGAACGAGGCGTTTACAAAAGTACTGATGGTGGAAAAACTTGGCGCAAAACACTTTTTGCAAATGAAAATGCTGGTGTTGTCGATTTAATTATCGATCCTAAAAACCCGAGAATACTATATGCTTCTACATGGCGTATTAATAGAACGCCTTATAGTTTAAATTCTGGTGGAGAAGGCTCTGCACTTTGGAAAAGTACCGATAGCGGTGAAACATGGAAAGAAATATCTTCAAATAAAGGATTCCCAACAGATACTTTAGGAATTATTGGTGTAACGGTATCACCAGTTGATAACCAACGTGTTTGGGCAATTGTTGAGAATAAAGAAAAAGGGGGCTTGTATAGAAGTGAAGATGGTGGAGATACTTGGGCTCAAGTTAATAGTGAGCGTAAATTGCGTCAAAGAGCTTGGTACTATACACGATTGTATGCTGATACCAAGAATGTAGACATGGTTTATGTTTTGAATGTACGCTATCATAAAAGCACAGATGGCGGAAAGACATTTAGCACCCATGGCGCTCCGCACGGGGATCATCATGATCTTTGGATAGCACCTGAAAACCCTAATAGAATGATTATTGGCGATGATGGTGGAGCACAGGTTACTTATGATGGTGGAGATACTTGGAGCACCTACCATAACCAACCAACCTCACAGTTTTATCGTGTAACGACAGACAATCATTTTCCTTACCGTATTTATGTTGCACAACAAGATAATTCTACAATAAGAATACCACACAGAACGGATGGAAGGTCCATAAGTGAAGACGATTGGGAAAGTACTGCAGGAGGAGAATCAGCACATATTGCTGTTGACCCTGAAGATAATGATATTATTTATGGTGGTAGCTACGATGGTTTTTTAACAAGAGTAAACCATAAAACAGGAACCGTAAGAGCAATTAATGTTTGGCCAGATAACCCTATGGGCCATGGTGCTGAAGGTATGAAATATCGTTTTCAATGGAATTTTCCTATTATATTCTCAAAGCATAACCCCAACAGATTATATACATTTTCACAAAATGTACATGTTACTGAAAACGAAGGCCAGTCTTGGAAAATAATAAGTCCAGATCTAACTAGAAACGATCCTGAAAAATTAAAATCTTCAGGAGGGCCTATAACTCAAGACAATACCTCGGTAGAATATTATTGTACCATTTTCGCTGCTCAGGAATCTTCAATTACAGAAGGTTTGTTGTGGGTTGGTAGTGATGATGGCTTAGTGCATGTTACTAGAAATGGTGGAGAAACATGGGATAATGTTACTCCAAAAGGAATGCCTGAATGGATGATGATAAACAGTATTGAGCCAAGTGCTTTTGATGCAGGAACCTGCTACATTGCTGGCACAAAATATAAAACAGGAGATTTTGCTCCATATTTATATAAAACAACCGATTACGGAAAATCATGGACTAAAATCACCAATGGCATAAATCCAGAACATTTTACAAGAGTGTTACGCGAAGACCCAAAACGTAAAGGGTTATTATATGCTGGAACCGAAACAGGAATGTATATTTCTTTTAATGATGGAAAAAATTGGAAGCCGTTCCAGTTAAACTTACCAATTGTTCCAATAACGGATCTAACGATTAAAGACAATAGTTTAATTGTCGCTACTCAAGGACGAAGTTTATGGATGATAGATGATTTAACAGTGATTCACCAACTGTATAGTGCGAATCAAAAAGCGAATATCTTATTTATGCCAAAAGACACCTACCGAATGCGAGGAGGTAGTAGAAAAGACAGTAAAACAACGGGAACTAATTTGCCTAGTGGTGTCATTACCTATTTTAATCTTAAGGATTATGATGAAAAAGACGAAGTGTCTTTGACGTATTTTGATACCAAAGGCGATACTATTAAAACGTTTAAATCCAAAAACAAAAAGGAAGATAAGCTAGAAGTAAAGGAAGGTGCTAATCAATTTGTTTGGAACATGACTTATGACGGTGCAGAACGTCTTAAAGGCATGATTTTCTGGTGGGCAAGTTTTACAGGGCCAAGAGCTATCCCAGGACAGTATAAAGTAAGTCTTAACGTGAATGGAGAAAGTATTACACAACCTTTTACAATTCTAGCTGACCCTAGAGCAGAAAGTACTTTGGCTGATATGAAAAATCAATTTTCTTTTATTAAAGATGTAAACGAAACCATGGATAATGCTCATAAATCCATTAAAAAAATCAGAAATATAAATGAGAAATTAAAGGCATTTGCAGAGCAGTATAAAGATAATGAAGAAGTGAAGGACTTAGTGAAAAAAGCTAATGATTTAAAAGATCAATTTTCTGATATTGAAAAGGCTTTGTATCAAACTAAAAATAGAAGTGGTCAAGATCCATTAAATTTCCCAATACGATTAACCAATAAATTGGGTCATTTAAATTCGCTAGTAAGTATGGGGGATTTTGCACCTACAGAGCAGGATGTTGCGGTGAAAAATGAATTATCCCAACAAATTAATGACCAGCTTAAGGCATTTGATAATTTGGTAGATAATGAGATTAAAGCCTTCAATGCAGCCTTCAATACCAAACAATTAAACTATTTATTTGTCGAAGATTAAAACCTCTCGACTCCGCTCGAGGTGACAGGGGTCGTTTTTATTTATCACCTACTGTCATATCGAGCGGAGTCGAGATATAATTATTAAATGGAATTATACAACTATATAAAAGCACTACACCTCATTTTTGTAATCACATGGTTTGCCGGCCTGTTTTACATTCCTAGATTGTTTATCTATCAAATCGAGGCCTTTTACAAACCCTCCCCAGATAAAGAGATTTTGGGCGAACAATTAAAACTTATGGCTAAACGCTTGTGGTTTATAATTACCTGGCCATCTGCAATATTAGCTACGGTTTTTGCTGTTTGGTTATTGGTATTAATGCCTTTTTGGTTGGAGCAGGGGTGGATGCATATTAAATTAGGATTTGTAGTATTACTTATTTTGTATCATTTAAAAACACATAAAATATTTAAGCAATTACAAAAAGATAATGTGAGATATACGTCAAAATTTATGCGCTTTTGGAATGAAGGCTCTACACTTATTCTGTTTTCGGTAGTATTTCTAGTTATTTTAAAAGATAGTATCAATTGGATTTTTGGAGTTATTGGGATTTTAGGATTGTCAATACTTTTAATGCTTGGTATAAAATGGTATAAGAAAATTAGAGAAAAGAACCCGAAAGCTTAATCTAAATCTTCAAATTTCAAAAGAGAAATGCTTGGAATTTAATTTTTTATTTTTGAATTTTACCAAAAGGGTGTTTGGTTTAATTATTGCTATATTTCGCTATAAAACTATTTGATGGCTTCAAAAAGATTGTCTTTACGTTCGCGTATTTTTTTATATATGATATTACTGGTTGTGGTGGCCTCTATATTAATTGCAGCCGTAACCATTTATCAATACAGCCAACAATCTAAAGATTATCACAAACAGCGTTTAGAACGTAAAGAACGGCAGATATTGTCTAGTATCGATTACGTTTTACGGGAAACCACCTATGAGAGAGCTTCAGATAAACTAGGCTTAATTTTTAAAACTGACATCTATAAAATCAGAGATAATTTAAATGTTGATTTTAATCTTTATGATTTAGAAGGGTCTCTAGTAAAGAGTTCTAACCCTAGTTTTGAAAACGATTCTATTTCGAAATGTCTTACACCTGAAATTTTAAGCAATCTTAATCAGAGCATAGGGAAGCGTTATGTTGAAAAAAACGAGCAATTGGGTGGCGATTTTCAGTCCTCATTTACTGTTTTTTCAGATTATAATGCTAAGCCTTTAGGAATATTAAACGTGCCTTATTTTGAAGACGATTCGTTTAACGATGCAGAACTTAAAGCCTTTTTAATACGCTTGGGCTATGCCTATTTTGTAATGCTACTTGTGGCTATTGCTTTTGCTTATTATGTGTCTAAATATATCACACGCTCGTTAAAAACGATAAGTGATAAAATGAACGAAACACGTTTAGAAAAACGCAATCAAAAAATAGAACTAATAGGTGCGAGTGAAGAAGTTTCAGCATTAGTAGAGTCTTATAATAGCATGATTGATGAATTAGAGGAAAGTGCAGTACAGTTGGCAACAAGTGAGCGTGAACAGGCATGGCGGGAAATGGCAAAACAGGTGGCTCATGAAATTAAAAACCCATTAACTCCTATGCGTTTGAGTGTTCAGAGTTTTCAGCACAAGTTTGATCCAGATGATGCTAATATTCACCATAAAGTAGATGAATACACTAAAACTTTAATACAGCAAATAGACACCCTGAGTTCTATTGCATCGGCATTTTCAAATTTTGCTAAGATGCCAGCTCAAAAAAGTGAACGGCTTAATGTGGTTGAGGTTATTGATTTGGCTTTAGATATTTTCACAGAAAACGATATTACATTTAAATCTCAGAACAAAGAAATAATTGCGATGTTTGATAGAACGCAACTGATTCGTGTTGTAACTAACTTAGTAAAGAATGCAATTCAATCCATTCCTGAGGATAAAAACCCAAAGATTGATGTGGAGGTATTTCTTGAAAAGAATGATGTTATATTTACTGTTTCAGATAATGGGATTGGAGTTACAGAAGAGAATATGCCTAAGGTTTTTGAACCAAAATTCACAACCAAAACAAGTGGAATGGGATTAGGCTTACCAATGATTAAAAACATTGTGGAAACTTATAAAGGAAGTATTACTTTTGTCTCTAAAGAAAATGAAGGGACAATTTTTAAAGTAACCTTCCCAAAAGAGTAATTTATTCTTGCGCAGGCCGGAATCTCATCAAAGAATAATCAAATTATTTATGTCACCTTGAGGTCACCGATGCTATCGGGACAAAGGTCTTTTTAAAGCAACATCATGAATTATAATAACATCATATCAAATTCCCAAGATGGAATTACAACTATAACAGTCAACAGGCCATCAAAATTAAATGCGCTTAATATTGAGACGATTAAAGAATTACATAGTGCTCTTAAAGAGGTAAATGAGGACAAAGAGATAAAAGCCATTATCATAATTGGAAGTGGTGAAAAAGCATTTGTAGCAGGAGCAGATATTAGCGAATTTGCAGATTTTAATATTGAAGAAGGCAGGAACCTGGCGGCACAAGGTCAGGAAGTGTTATTTGATTATATTGAAAACTCACAAACACCGATTATTGCAGCGATTAATGGTTTTGCACTTGGTGGTGGATTAGAATTAGCTATGGCTTGTCACTTTAGAGTGGCAAGTACAAACGCTAAAATGGGATTGCCAGAAGTATCGTTAGGCGTTATACCCGGTTATGGGGGGACACAACGGTTGCCACAATTAGTGGGTAAAGGACGTGCTATGGAAATGATAATGACCGCAGGAATGATTGATGCCAATCAAGCGTTAGCTTATGGTTTGGTAAACCATATTAAGGCTCAGGAAGAGTTACTGACTTTTTGTAAAAAGTTAGCCGAAAAAATTAAACGGAATTCGTCTGTAGCTATTAGCGCTGCTATCAAAGCTATTAATTCTAATTTTAAAGATGGTGTAGATGGTTTTGAAACTGAAATTGATGAGTTTGGCAAC
>JQIA01002349.1_pt1 | contig 10118 bp, 5 predicted proteins | sample 811431 | NCBI WGS metagenome assembly JQIA01 (sample SAMN02998118, study PRJNA258478) | marine sediment metagenome | biome: marine; feature: seafloor; material: sediment; isolation source: oil-polluted sediment collected from 3 locations (0.5 km, 0.7 km and 0.9 km)... | place: USA: Gulf of Mexico ... | reverse complement strand
TCCGATCTAATTGAAGCTGCCAGAGCTGGCGAATCTGGCCGAGGATTTGCTGTAGTTGCTGACGAAGTGCGAACTTTAGCAGCCAGAACACAATCTTCAACAGAAGAAATAAACAGTATGATAACCCGCCTTCAACAGGGGTCTCGCCAGGCAGTTGAATCCCTAGTTACAAGTCAGAAAATGGCTAATAGCGTTGTTGATGATTCAGCCTTAGCCAGTGAAGCTCTCAAAAATATTGACCATGTTGTTGATGAAATAAAAGACATGAGTATGAGTATCGCTACTGCTGCGGAAGAACAAAGCCAGGTTATAAATGAAGTTTATGGAAATGTAAGTCGTATAAGCGAGGTATCAAGTCAAACTTCAGCAGATAGTAGCGTACTTAAAAAGTCCAGTAATGATCTTGAAAATATGTCACAAAGTTTAAAATCCATGCTAAACCACTTCAAGACCTAAAAGTGTGTCTTGATAGTTTCTTGACGAAACAATTGTATACTAGTATAAAACACATTAGAAAAACTAAACTTGCCTACATGGAAAATTGACACATGATAAATTTTAAGCACTGCGTAGCACTTCTTACATTTTCGCTATTGTCTACACCATCAGCCTTTGCCGAGTGGACTCAAGAGTTCGCACTCACTTTAGACTCAGTGAATAATCTTTCAGGTGGCATCCAAAAACAAAGCGTGGTTCTTGGACATGTCGATGCAAGCTGGGCTTTTGAGAATGAAAAAAGTTCGGCCAATATTTATTTTATAGCCGATGCCGGTGGCTCTCCTTCTTCCATTATTGGAGATTTACAAGGTACAAATAACATTGAAGCGCCCTCCGGCATAAAACTTCATGAGTTTTGGTATCAGTATGATTTGAGTGATACTTTCCACGTACTTGGAGGTCTTTACGACTTCAATAGCGAGTTTAGCGCCCTGGAATATGGTGGTATTTTCCTTAACGGTTCTTTTGGAATTGGTGTTGATATATCACAGGCCGGTCCTTCTTTATTTCCTCAATCTGCCGTTGCTATTAGAGCCTTAAAAGAACTTCCGAATGATAAATACTTCTTACTCGGTATTTTTGACGGTGTTCCCGGCCACCCGGAACATGAACATTCAACACGTATCCATTTAAATAGTACGGATGGTATTTTCAGTAGCGCTGAATTTGGTATGGCAACGGATTTTGACTCTGAGAACTACATCAAAGCAGCCATTGGTTTCTGGCACCATAGTGTGGATACAGAAAATCATGAAGGCAGCAGCATTAACAGCAATCTTGGAATTTATATGATTGCTGAGAAAAGATTTAATGAGAAACTAGGCGGTTTTATTCAATATGGCTGGGCTGATGATGCCATAAACCAAGTTGATACATACTTAGGCATGGGTATCAATTACTCCGGACTATTTAATAAAGAAGACACATTTGGACTAGGTCTTGCTTATGCACATATCTCGCCTGACTTTATCAAATTCAATGCAGATATTACCGATGCTGAAACAAGCATTGAGCTTTCTTATACCATTCCGTTTAATAGTCACCTAACTATCCACCCGGATGTTCAATATATTATTAACCCGGGAGCCGATAGTTTATTGGATGATGCTTTTGTATTCACTCTTAGGCTGGAATACTCACTATAGCCTACACTCACTGATAACCACCCTAAAATCCCGGGTGATTAGTGACACTATTATTCAAATCCATTTGAATATATCATTTCTGTGACACCTAAAACTGTCACTAAAAGTGGATCGGTACAATAATTTTGCGAAAAGTCGGCTTGGGATACACAGGCTACAATATGATGATCACCCGCGGTTGCTGGAATACCAAAGCGATTGTTATCGTGTGCTCCACAACCACCATCCTCATGAACCACATAAGTTGAGTCATCCACTAAAAAATAAGAACCGGCCCTATTTATTTGAAGATAAAAACGAATCGTAGCAAAGTCCGTACTACCGCAACTTGTATCTCCAACGCTATTGGTTGTTAACAGGTTTGCATAATTTAACTGCGGAGTTGAATCGCCAAACCAGAACCCCAATTCAAATGATTCATTTGCCATTGGCGTATAGTCTGATACAGGAACCCCTGGCAACCCGCCTCCAACACTATTAATTTCAACTCTAATAGTATCCGTATCCGTAGCACCAGAATCATCTGTGACAGTAAGGTTAATATCATATATTCCTAACACCAGACTAACATTAGGGTTTACCCCATTGGCATTAGGATATCCAGGAATGTCCCATACATATGAAACAATACTGCCATCATCCGTTGAGCCACTTCCATCTAGGCGAATACTTTCCATACCATTTTCATCGCTATCGATCACTATTTGATCAGGCCCTGCATTAGCGTTCGGATTCGACCCCGCCACCTGCCCGCATGTTTCTGCAACACCTAGGGCATGAATCATATACATCCCTTGTGCATTAGTTTTATCCCAACCTACAGAGTCTGTATAGATAAAATCAAAACTCGTTGCCACATCAAGTTCAGCTGCAATTAAGCTGCAATAACCCAAAGAAGGATCAAGCTCATACGCTCTCATGTACATATTTAGTGCAACGGTACGAGCATTAGAATATACCGGCTCACCGGGAGTTGTATTTAAAGGCTGGCAACTATTAAAGTCAGACGTCGGACAATTAAAATTAGTTTCCCATGACGGAGAGTTCATATCAAAACTATTAGCAGTTCCCCCTGCCTGATGCTGATAACTTACTCGTGCAGTGTTGATTAATGCCTGCCTTATAGTTGGCGTATAAATTGAAGCAGGGAAATGGTCAATATAACCTCTAAAAAAATCATCATGCATGGAAGCCTGCATAAATAATTGATCACTGGTGCACGGTGAAGTACTTCCCTCATCGCCACACATCAGGCCAGTCCCCATGTGACGACTGGATAAAACACTCATTGTTTCATCAAGAGCATTTTGACAAATACTACTTTCAGCAGGATCCTGAGAAAACATCACACAATAGAGTGGCATAAAGTAATAGCCTACTGTTTGCCTAGTGATCTTATACATATCGATGAAGGTATCCATTCCCGTAGGGGAATATCGTGCATTTACCGTCCTCCCTCCTGCTTCAAATACATCCTGCAATGCCCCACTGGGCCGAATCAAATAACCTTCATCCATCCCCATGACATATTGTTTATCATCTGTTGTTGTTCTAAAAAATCGATAATACTCACCATCCGCCTGTCCACCGGCACCAAAAGTTAAACCATTACGGTAGTGATAATCCCTGCGGCCGGAGTTAATCACCGAAGTTTTCAGGAAAAGTTGTTGTTTCATAAACACATAATCCCAAAACCACTGTGGCTCTCCTGTCCTAAACCATTCTAATACCTCAACTCTATCTGGAGCCCAAAAATTAGGTCCATCCATAACAATGGTATTGGGAGAGATATTGGGAGAAGAATCATGAACAGACTCAGGCCATAGCATCGCTCCCCAGTGCTTTACCTGATCCCATTGAATATTGATGGTGTCAAAATGCAACGCATCTATTTTGGTTCTATATTGCTGAACAGCCACACTAGTTTGAGTGGGTAATCTTGACATGACGGAAGTGCTATTTGTATAGGCTGGCGTTGTATGTATGAGCAAAGCTCGAGATTGTTTAACGTGCTCACTTTGCTGTAGGCTTTGAATATAATTACTATCACTACTTTGCGCACTAAAGCTCACCAGACCAAAATTCCAGCGAGTCTGTGCCTCACCAATGCTACTAGTACTGCTTAAAAACTCTAGAGTAATAGAACTATCTGTAACGGATAATGCCTGAGGCTCTCTATACTCCATCCATGGTATTTGTATTGCTACCGTTACGCTATTATCAGAAATTGCAGCGATAGGCCTTTGGTAACTTTCAGCAAAATCTATTTCCATTCCACTTTGCTGAATTGAAGATTTCCTCCACCCACTGGGGTTCAATGTATTTCCTCTCTGTTGCTCTACTCTTTGGCTCGCATTTGCCACCCCTGGAGTTGAAAAAACCTGGGCATCATTGGCAACCCATAAAGTTTTTGCGGCTGCAGTAAGGTTAAGGTCAAAATTCCAACCAGCAGCACCCAAATCAATTAGATCAAAATATTCATTAACTACATCATCCGTTAAACCTCTCACACAACGATTACGAATGTCATGTTCAATTAAGACCGTGCCTTCGCCTTGGGTAAATGTCAGCCTGCTATTAAAATCAAGATCGAAAGAACCACCGGAACAAGGGTTTGGGACTGTCCCTGGAAATACTCCTCCGATATGTATGACTGTCTTGATTGGGCCTGACTCCTCAATTTCAATGGAAGAGGCAACTCCATATATTTGCTGACCATTATAAGTAACATAAGGACCATGATTACCATTCGCGTTTAATATTTCAACTCCACCCATAATGACACTACTAATAATATCCACAGCATTATTTGATAGCGTAAAGCTTGCAACTCCAGTATCAATCGTTGTCTGATCTCCGGTCGTTTGCACTTGCAAAGGAGTTAATGGCGCATTATCAACAACTGGATCATCATAGCGTCTTAGGGTAACAAAGTTTGTGCTATTCGCAGCAACAATGGTTTTTGTTGTTATCAGTAACCATTGAATTGGAAGTGAATTATTATATGGAGTCCCATTCCAGCGGGAAACCACCTTAAATTGTGCTGGAACCCGTTGCCCTTGCTGATCAACCAGCCCATAGTACGATGGGTCTAGCGATGATGTTGGGCCGGAAATAGCAATTGGTACGGAAGCAGATGCAACTTCATTCGTTCGAACAAAGGTCTGGTCATTCTGAATATCCAATATGGCAACATCGACACTCTGGGCAAATGAAATATTACCAAAAACCAAAAGCGCAACCGAAAATAAAACCACCCATACTATTTTTTTCATTCGTTTCAACACCCATCTGTCATTCATAGAGTGCTAACGCACACAAAGGGTAAAAATTTCAATAGCATAGATAAACGGTAGTTTTATAGAAACAAGAGGTTATTTGACACAACGATGCGTTTTTTATAATCAGTCATTCGTTACCGTCCATAAAGACGGTAACAAATTAGTTTTTAGGCTGCCTTCTAGCCCTATAAACTATAAATATAAGCACACATAAAATAACACTAAAAGCTGCCACCCAATAATGCCTTTTAGCTGATGTATGAGAAAGGTTGATCTTTGTGTCCGGGCGACCTAACAACACATAAGCGCTCCAATCTTTTGCCGCCCACCCTTGTTCCCTTGCTGTTAATTTCGCCATGCGTAAGGCTTGTGAAACATTCATTCCTTCCAGCAATCCTTGATAAAACCATTTATTAAACTGGTATGCCAGATCATCCCTCACATCACGAATAGTACCAATAACGGAACGGGCTCCTGCTTCGATAAACGACTCTGCAAAACCTGAAGCCAAACCATATTCTCCAGACATACCTCCTTTTGCCGAAGAACAAGATGCAAGCACCACTAAATCAGCGGGTATAAACATATTAGCCACTTCACGAGCTTGTAATAAACCATCATTGAATACATCCTCCCCTAATACTAAAGATGAGAAAGCCGGTGCCAATGGGTTATCAAAACCATGAGTTGAAAAATGTAATACGCCTCTAAAACCCTGCATAATATTTTTCACAGCAGTTTCCGTCGCCTTATTTTCACTCAGATGACTGACATCTGATGAAAGCTGGCCTAGCCATTGCGCCTCTTTAGCGGTAAAGCGCAAACTATATGGTGAAACAGACAAATCTCTATAAGCCGTCCGCCAATGGCTTGCAAGTTCAAGTCCTGTTTGTGAACGTGAAATCATATGTAAACTATGATGGCTTTCACGCATTTTCTCATCCTGTTCAATTGGAGTTTGCTCATTTAATAGAAGATTCCTCCAACTGGATATTACGACTTCTGTTCTTTGTACCAGAGGCTCACCACTTGCATCTGGCAACAAGTCAAAAGGAATAAAACGACTATAGACATCCTGAATAACATATAAACGATCAACTTCCGAAAGGCCATATGACAAAAACGGCTCTAGCAGAATATTTCTTAAATCATAGGCACTTTCTATCCAGTTCGGCTCATCTCCATCCAGTAAATAATTAAGCTGGATAGACTTACTTCTGAGCTCTTCCGGCTCTATCCTTAAATTAAGAGGTTTTACCGTGTCGTGGCTAATAAAAAGCGCATAATAGCTCGAAACTCCAGTGGCAAAAGCAATAACAGCACTATGTTCATCAAGCCCTTTTTGAATAGCTTCTATCTGCGGTTGTTGTGCTCGATGTAATATCTTCACCTTTTGCAGTACATCTTCTTCTATAGCGGGTTGTGATTTAGGCAATGACATGTCTTTTTCATTATCTGATACCTGTGCTTGATTGGTATGACGCTCAAGTTGTGCCGGTTGGGAAGCCAGGTTCGCAAACCAGAAAAAATCAAAAATACGTGCTGCTGATAATGTGCCTTGTTCTTGAACAATAACTTCCAGCGCATTTTTTAACACCCCTTGCGGAAGAGTTGAAAACACATTTCCCCGGAGGTTGATTTCTTCTTTTAATTTGTCTAATAAACGCAAATAGGCATCAACCGCATCATGATTTCGTCCCTCAAGATGGTATTCCTGCGCGAGCATGGATTCATCAAGCCAGGTGTGCTCTTTTTTTTCCGCAAGATAAGATGATAAGGCCGAAGATGCCATATGGACATTACGGTCTTTCAAGTAGCTTTCAATTTGTAACACCTCAAAAACAACATGAGTCGCCTTGGGAAGGACATTAACAGCCTCAGCAATATACTCTCGTGCTTTATCTGTTTCACTCAGTGCAAGCTGGGAGTTTATCAATAGACCGTAATACCATTCCAACTCACTAAAGTCCTGAAACTTAGAACTATCTATTCTGTTTAATATCTCCAGAGCAGATTGAAATTTCAACTGATCAAAATAGACCACAGCCTGTCGCATAGTTGCATTTTGATACATAGCATCTTCACCAATATCCCAGGCAAGAGACTGTGCTTTCATCAATGTTTCGTTTGCTAAAGCTATTGCGCCAACATTTGCGTAAATAAGACCTTTCGATAGTAAAATTTTCACCCATACTCTATTTTGTTTACTATCGTAAACATCTAAAACAACATCTGCTTTATCAAAATATTTTAGTGCCTCACCATACATTCCACGCATAGACAAAGTAACGCCTACATTAAAATAGGATTCAGCAAGCAATTCAAAGTTATTTATCTGTTCCGCAAAAGATGCTGCACGATAATATGAATTTTCAGCCTGTTCGATCTTCTGTTGATAGAAAAAAATATCACCTTGCCATAAAGCGTGCTGTAATTTCTCAGCCGCACTCATACCTGGCGAGTTGGTAGGGTGTAGGTGTAAGTCTAAACAAACCTGCGCTTGATCTAGATATCCTAATTCAATTAAGTTAGAAACAGAGTGGCAGGGATCGATATCGACAGCTGGCTGAGCCTGTAAAAAAGCAAGATTAAAAGTAAAAAAAAGGCCTACAAGAGGCCTTATATAATCACTCAACAACAAATTCAAAGAAGGTCTCCTGACCAATAACATGCCAATGGTATGTGCCCTGAGTGATTTTATTTTTTGTTGGTTCCGGAATGTAAAAACGTGGATTAATTTGACCTTGGCTTTTCCATACAACATGGCCAGAAGAATTCAATAACTCAACCTTTTGCTCATTCTGTTGAATGGCACTAAGCTGCAGGTAATCCGGTGCTGATGCGAGTCGCTGGCTTTTAGTTGGGTAAATTTGCATCGTACCCGCACTGCGAAACTGATCTTTATCTTCAGAATCATCATAATTTGGAAGCGTGCTCATATAAGTAATACTAAAAACCATAAGCAGTACAACAATAAAACCTAACTGTTGAGGTAACACTGATTTTATGATCGCTTTTTGTATTCTACCGAATAAGCCTTCTTTTGCGGTCTCGGTTATATTTTGAGAAATAAGCATGCGATATTTTTGTGCAACTGCTGCATCACTCGCAACCATTTCAATAAACCGTTCTCGCTCTCCCAATTCAAGACCACCTGATGTTAAAGAGTTTATATATTGCTGGTCCAGCCAATCCAGGTCAGAGCTTTGCCACAGGCTAGGCTCTGAATCAAAGCACTCCTGAATCAATTTATCATTCAACTTCATAAGAATATCCTGTTTTCTTAAGCATCTCTGCCAGCATGCTTTTTCCTCTATATATATCATTCCGTATAGATGCCATGGTATAGCCGGTCAACTCTTGAATTTCATTGAGCTTTACCCCGCGAAAATACATCAATAACAACTGACGTTTTCTCTGCGGAAACTCATCCATAGCTTTATACACAACATTGAGTAATCCTGACATTTCTGCACTGCCTTCCGGACTACAGTCCTCTGAAGCCTGACTATCTTCTTCAAAAACAGACTCTGACCGACGTTTATGCTGTCGAATGATATCTATCATCACACTCATCACCGTTCGCTTGGTATATGATTTATTGATCTTATCTTTACCAACACGTTCTTCAGCACGCATCAGTTTAATAATTGATTCCTGACAAATATCATCCATCTGATCACGTAAATATCCCGGGCAGCGTGATGCCACAAACTGACGAATCCACACCATTTGTTCTTTTCTTTGATTATCCGCTAGCATTCACATTATCTTTAATAGGTATTCCCCAAAAATCCTCATCGCTTGTAACTTAATACCCCTTATTACCCTACTAAACGTTGAGATGAGAATAACTTCTCATTCCGTATAATAAAATTATTTTCATACATAACACATATTATTTACTTTGTCTTACACCCGCAATATAGCGACAGAAATGAAATACTATGTAAAAAAGAACATTTAAATTCTGTTAACAAAGCCCTTTGTTTACAATATGTGAACTGCCTTGCAAAAACAGTTCTTCATCACAAAGTCGATTCGGACTTAATCTTGATAATACTGATCCAGATTCATTTGCAAATTATCGCTAATACCGTAAATATCAATATATTCTTCATTTGATAAAGCTTTTATCTTATTGCAATCAGGAGCTTCTGAGGCATGACTATAATAGCCATCCTTCAATAGCTGAGAATTCAGAGCCTTGTCCGCAAGCTCAAATGCTTTAATCTCTCCCTGCTCTTCAATATTATTGAAGAACACATCAAAAGGATGCGAAAAAATCGGCATCAATTCATTCTGCTCTGCAAAACAAATTAATGACTTCAGTATTTTTTTCTTACTTAGCTGAATATCTTTAAAGCTTTCAAAGTCATTATTCCTTTTAGCCAGTTTGGCTTGTAAAGAGTAACTAACCAGTATTCCTAAATTAGATTTTGATTGCTGTAAAACAGAAATCATATGCTGACAACTAGTTAAGTATTGTGGTGATTCACATAGAGATACAATCCCACTAAATCCTCGATAAGTGCTACGGCTCAATAAAAATGAGAAGACAGCTAAATTGGCGGATGCTGCTGATTTATTGCTTTCAAAAATCACCTTAACCTTATCATCCGGGTAAAAGTCAGCAAACTCACTATTCCGAATAGATTTATACACTTCATTTTCAATCTGTTCTTCGGTTAAGAATGTTTTTTCATATTTTAACAGTGCGGACTTTAGCTCTTTTGCGCCAATACCATAGTACTCACTATAGTAGCTGGTTTGAGCGATTTTATTGAGTACCGGCTCTATTAACTCGGCATCATGTGACATCACCACTCGATCCAGTTTTTTCAGGTAATACAGTAGGTTGCTTGCATCATGGGCAATTGACTTTTCTCTAACACCTCCTGCAACACAACTTTCTGTTATCGCTTGTTCACTGCATAAAAAAACTAGCGCATAGTTTATTCTTTTATCCAGATGGTCCTGCTGTAATAATGCTGATGTCAGTTCCTTTGCCGTATGAATAATATTGTAATCCGCTTCAGATAACTCATCCCCTGTAATACGAATCAATTTCAAACTGTTTTTCAATGACAACAATCGGCTTAGATCATCATCCTCCTCAAGTAAATAAGCATTAAAGCCTTTCCTCCACTTAACGTACTCATTTTGTCTCGCGTTACGCGACTCTTCACCTGGG
>JQIA01002348.1_pt1 | contig 10125 bp, 7 predicted proteins | sample 811431 | NCBI WGS metagenome assembly JQIA01 (sample SAMN02998118, study PRJNA258478) | marine sediment metagenome | biome: marine; feature: seafloor; material: sediment; isolation source: oil-polluted sediment collected from 3 locations (0.5 km, 0.7 km and 0.9 km)... | place: USA: Gulf of Mexico ... | reverse complement strand
GTTTTAACGCTTTGATTTTGGATTATCGCACATGGACTACAAGCAACGCTTAACAACAGTGAGGCTTACTTGGGAGCAGATTATGTTGTTATCACTATTCCCACCGATTATGCCCTTGAAATCAATTACTTTAATATTTATCTCCTGATTACCCTCTTATCCATACTTTAGCGAGTATTGCTACCCGCAAGCCTAATATTAGTTCATGAATTATATGGCCGAGATAAACATTTATTTACTTTCGCTGATTAAAACAAATCTGAAAGAGATTAACTCATGTTAGTATGAGCTATCCCCTCCAAAGAAATCATATTAATCGTTATAACTCTCAATTGGTGGGCAGCTACACACTAAATTTCTGTCACCATAAACATCATCTATTCTGTTTACTGTTGGCCAGAATTTATCTACTTTAACGGCAGGTACTGGAAATACTGCATCAGCAATGCTGTAGGCTCTATTCCAGTTGGCGTCAGTGATATCTGCCAGTGTATGTGGTGCGTGGTGTAGTGGGTTGTTTTCCACCGTCCATTCGCCAGACTCTACTTTACGCACTTCATCACGTATGCATACCATAGCTTCGATAAATCGGTCTAACTCAACTTTCGATTCAGATTCTGTAGGCTCTATCATTAATGTACCGGCAACAGGAAATGACATGGTTGGCGAGTGAAAACCGTAGTCAATTAAGCGCTTGGCGATATCCATTTCAGTGATACCGCTTACGTCTTTTATTGGGCGTAAATCAACAATACATTCATGAGCAACACGGCCATTTTTATCGGTGTATAAAATAGGGTAATGCTGACTTAATTTAGTGGCTAAGTAGTTGGCATTGGTAATGGCATACTTGGTTGCTTGCGTAACGCCTTTTTTTCCTAACAAAGCGATGTAAAGGTAAGTGATTGGTAAAATACCTGCGCTTCCAAAGGGTGCGGCTGATACTGCGCCATTGCCTTGGTTGCTGTCGATAATATTCACTAAACTATGATCAGGTAAGAAAGGGGCAAGGTGTGCTTTAACACCTATAGGTCCCATACCTGGGCCACCGCCACCATGTGGAATAGCAAACGTTTTGTGTAAGTTAAGGTGTGATACATCGGCGCCAATAAAGCCTGGTGATGTAATGCCTACTTGCGCGTTCATGTTTGCGCCATCAAGATAAACTTGGCCACCGTTATCGTGAATTATGTTACATATTTCTGAGATAGTGGTTTCGTACACTCCGTGGGTTGATGGGTAGGTGATCATAATACAAGCAAGGTTGTCAGCTAACTCTTCTGCTTTGGTTTTTAAATCATCCATGTCAACGTTGCCGTCTTTAGTGCAGGCAACGACGACGACTTTCATACCAACCATTTGAGCTGTGGCAGGGTTAGTGCCGTGTGCAGACGCAGGAATTAAGCAAATGTTACGATGTGAATCTCCACGGCTATCATGGTATTTGTGAATAGTGATAAGCCCTGCATATTCGCCTTGTGCGCCAGAATTAGGCTGCATTGATACTTTGTCATAGCCCGTAAGCTCAACTAGCCAAGTGGCTAATTCATCAATCATTTGCTTATACCCCATGGCTTGATCTTGCGGTGCAAACGGATGCATATTAGCAAATTCAGGCCAGCTTATGGGGATCATTTGCGTAGTGGCATTTAACTTCATGGTACAAGAGCCTAATGAAATCATTGAGTGATTCAAGGCTAAATCTTTATTTTCAAGACGTTTGATATAACGCAGCATTTCCGTTTCGCTGTGATATGAGTTGAATACGGGGTGAGTTAATATGGCAGATTCACGCACAAGTGATGCAGGAATAGAGCAATGACCCGAAGCGGTAAGTTGCTCATCAAGCGCGCTAACATTTAAGCCGTGATCAGCACCCAATAAAATAGTAAATAATTGTGCTACATCAGCGCGGGTTGTGGTTTCATCAAGCGATACGCTGATTTGAGCTTCAATATCGGTACGTAAATTTACGCCTGCATTCAAAGCACGCTCTATGATTTGAGCTTTATTTTTAGTGCTAGTATTAAAAGTTAAGGTATCAAAATAGTTCGCATGAATAGCGACTAAGCCTTTAGTTGCTGTACCTAAACATAAAATATCAGCAAAACGATGAATACGTGACGCAATGGTTTTTAAGCCTTTAGGCCCATGATAAACCACGTAAAAAGCTGCCATATTGGCTAATAAAACTTGTGCAGTACAAATATTTGAGTTCGCTTTTTCACGGCGAATGTGTTGTTCGCGTGTTTGCATTGCCATACGCAATGCGGCATTGCCACGAGTATCTTTAGAAACACCGATAATTCTACCCGGTAAAGAGCGTTTATATTTATCAGAAGTCGTGAAAAAAGCGGCATGAGGGCCACCATAGCCCATTGGTACACCAAAGCGTTGGCTTGAGCCTATAACCGCATCAGCACCTAATTCACCCGGTGCTTTTAACAGCACTAAACTCATAATATCAGCGGCAACGGCAACAATCGCTTTTTTCTCGTGTAGTTTGGCTATTAACTCGCTTATGTCGGTTACTTCACCTGTTGCGCTTGGGTATTGAATTAAGGCACCGAAAATATCGTGTGCTGCGGCTTCGTTAGCAGGGGCGATAACAACGTCAAAACCAAACATATCGGCACGCTGCTTTACTACATCAATGGTTTGTGGAAATACATCGTTTGATATAAAAAAAAGGTTAGATTTTTTATTTTTAGAAACCCGTTTAGCCAGCGCCATTGCTTCTGCGGCGGCTGTGCCTTCATCTAATAATGAGGCACTTGCTAATGGTAACCCTGTTAGGTCAATACACATTTGTTGATAGTTAAGTAACGATTCTAAACGCCCTTGGGCAATTTCTGGTTGATACGGTGTATAAGCGGTATACCAACCCGGATTTTCTAAGACGTTTCGGCTAATAACGCTAGGCGTTAAAGTTGGGTAGTAACCTAAACCAATATAGGACGTATTCACTTTATTTACGTTGGCAATGGCTTTTAAATCAGCCAGTGCTTGTACTTCGGTTTTGCTCTCTCCAATATCAGGTAATGCTGACAAACGAATATTGCTAGGAACAATTTCGTCAATTAAGGCATCAACAGAATCTGCGCCAAGATCATTTAGCATCGCTTGGGTTTGCGTTGCACTTGGACCAATGTGACGACGAATAAAGTCTTGAGTTTGCTCTAATTGTGTTAACGATATAGCGTCTGTTGTAGTAGACGATAGTTGAGAGTTCATAGCGGTTTCACTTAAATAATTTTACAAATAAAAAGAAAGCCCCTAATTAATAAGCATAATTTATGCATAATAACAGAGGCTTACTCATTGATTTTTCATTTTCTTTTTCGATTTCAGTTTTAGCGCAGACAATGCCGCATAAACGTGATTAGCGACGCTAAAAAATTACTCGTCTTCTATAGCGTTCTTATACCCATCAGCATCAAGTAAATTGTCTAATTCACTTGGCTCTTCAACCTTTATTTTAAATAACCAGCCATCACTGTATGGATTTGAATTAACTAATTCAGGTGAGTCTTCAAGATCTTCATTCACAGCGACCACTTCACCTGTTACGGGTGCGTAAATATCTGAGGCGGCTTTTACTGACTCTGCAACACAAATATCATCACCCGTGCTTACTTCATCGCCTACATCAGGCAATTCAACAAAAACCATATCACCTAAAAGATCTTGTGCATGCTCGGTTATGCCAACAGTAATTGTTCCGTCACCCTCGTTGCGTACCCACTCGTGAGAACTTACATATTTCAATTCTGAAGGAATGTTGCTCATGTTTATTTTTCCTATTGGTTAAATTCTTAAATTTATGTGATTTATAGCATAAAAGCTATTATACCCAAGTTACTTCAATATGCGAGTTTCAGGATATCAGCGCGATTGATGATCAAAATGCGAGTAATGAATACAATAACGCTGCAATGTTAAGTATGACGGGTTAAAAAACTTTTTTGCCATTACGGACAAAACTGGGTTTGGTCACTTGCACTTTTACCCGTTTTTTACGCATTTCAACGTCTACCGTGTCACCAATGTTTACACTACGTGGCACGCGCGCTAACGCAATACTGTGACCTAAGGTTGGCGAGAAAGTACCGGAAGTAATTTCACCTGTTCCAAACTCAGTTACGACCACTTGATGCGAACGTAATACGCCTTTTTCTGTTAGCACCAAACCAACTAATTTGGCTTGGTCGCCTGCTGCTTTTTGTGCCGCTAATACATCACGGCCAATAAAATTACGATCCGTTGGTTCCCAGCTGATCGTCCATGCCATGTTTGCGGCGATGGGCGAAATTGTTTCGTCCATATCTAAACCATAAAGGTTCATGCCCGCCTCTAAACGTAACGTATCACGCGCACCTAAACCACATGGGGCAACACCAACCGCTAATAATTTTTGCCAAAAGTTTTCGGCTGCGTTATTCGGTACAATAATTTCATAGCCATCTTCGCCAGTGTAACCGGTGGTTGCAATAAACAACTCATCAAGTTGTATACCAAAAAATGGTTTCATGTTTTCAATGGCTGCATTTTGTTCAGCGGTTAATAGTTGCGCTACTTTTGCTTTCGCTTCAGGGCCTTGCACGGCAATCATGCCAAATTCGGGGCGTTCACTAATGGTGACCTCAAAGCCTGTGGCCTGTTTATTCATCCAAGCTAAATCTTTTTCACGGGTTGCTGAATTAACCACTAAACGGTAATCCGTATCAGAAAAAAAGTAGATAATTAAATCATCAATTACGCCACCTTTTTCATTTAACATACCGGTGTAAAGTGCTTTACCTGCAACGGTTAACTTAGCAACATCATTAATAACTAAATGGCGTAAAAAGGCTTTAGCATCGTTACCTTGTACATCAACAATGGTCATGTGAGACACATCGAACATACCTGCATGTTGACGAACAGCATTATGCTCTTCTATTTGAGAACCATAATTAATGGGCATTTCCCAGCCGTGAAAATCTACCATTTTAGCGCCAGAGGCTAAATGTTGTGCGTGCAGTATCGTTTTATTGGTCATAGTGTTTAATTGGTCAGAGTATTTATTGAGAAAGTAAAAAATAGGAAATAATGGCGGTAATTATAACTGCTGGTGTATGCTGATTCAACAAACAATAAATTGAACGTTGAAATTTAAAACGGATTAAAAAGATAAAGCCAAACGTAGTCTAGGTTGCCTAGAATGTAAGCTAAGTTGGCTGCTTCAAGGTTAATTTTGGTAAATCGCTTTTTAAGCCGAGTGCTTGTTCAATCATTATTTTTTTCGCAGGTTTAAAATTATCTAACAGGGTCATGCCTATGCCGCGTAATAATTTAAAGCCGGGCTGCTGCACACTAAACGTTTGTTTAATCGCTTCCATCGCGGCTATCATTTCGGTTGCTTCTGATTTGCGGTAACGAGAGAATGCTTTTAACATTTTTTGATCGGCAATATCTTGCTCTGGCGCTAATTCACTCAGGGTTTGTGCGAGTGCGGCGACATCAAGTAAACCTAAGTTCACCCCTTGACCTGCTAAGGGGTGAATGGTGTGGGCGGCATCACCAATAAGTACCATGCGGTCTTTAACAAAATTTTGCGCTAAACGCATGGTTAATGGGTAAGTAAAGCGTTCACTTATCAGGGTGATGTTGCCTAATTTACCGTCACTTGCTGCGGTTAGCGCTTTAGCAAAATCAGCAGGGGGCAGGGCGGTTAAGCGCTTGGCTTCCTCAGGAGACGTTGAATAAACGATTGAGCAGGTATTATTGTTTGTTGGAAATAAAGGTAAAAAGGCTAATGGCCCAGTAGGCAAAAAAACTTGCCAAGCGGTATTTTTATGACCTTGTGTGCACTGCACCGTTGCTACGATGGCGTGATGATCATAGTCGCGAGTGATCATAGTCGCATTCATTTGCTTTCTAACCCAAGAATTTGCCCCGTCTGCGCCAACCACTAATTTGGCTATTAAGGGCAGGGGTGTTGAATTATTTGCGTTATTTTCTGTGGGCTCAACAGTAGGTGCAAAACTGGCAAATACTTCACTGTCGCCAACGGCTAAGTTGGCAAGTTTACTTTCAGTGAAAAAAGTAATCCCGTCATCTACTTGCGCTTTTTGCCATAAGGCATTGCGAATAACGCCATTTTCAATAATCCAACCTAACTGATCATTGTTCGGGAAACAGGTTAAATCGTTTATTGAAAAATCTAACTTACCAATGCCTGCTTTATCCCAAATATGCATGTGTTGGTAAGGTTGCAGCCGAGTAGATTCGATACTTTCCCACACGCCTAAGTTTTCAAAGAGTGTTTGACTAGCCATATTAATGGCGCTAACACGTGCTTCTGGCTTTGGAGTTAATGTTGACACAGGCAAAGTGTCAGCAATGGCAATGTTTAGGTTTGTTGTTTTTCTTAGTGCGAGGGCTAAACTTAAACCAACCATGCCAGCGCCAACAATTAATACATCAAATTTTTGCATTTTTTAATACCCCATGAATTTATTAACTAAGGTGTTTTTTATCGGCGAAACATAATTCATCACTTTTAAAGCAATATTCCGTCCTATCACTAAAGGCGGTAAGTCGTTTGAAAATAACGTTACTAACGAATCGGTTAAGGTAATCACTTGTTGTTGATCTTGCCTACGCTGTTGTTCGTAGTGGGTTAACAACGAAAAACAACCAATATCTTGGTTGGTGTTTACTGCTTTGGCAATTAAATCGGCCATTAGTTTTACATCACGCAAACCTAGGTTAAACCCCTGTCCTGCAATAGGGTGAATAGCATGAGAAGCGTTACCAATAAGTGCCATTCGGTGATACGTTTGCTGCTGCGCTTGTAATAACACTAAAGGGTACACATCACGTTTACCCACATAAGTAATTTCGCCAAGCCAACGACCAAAAGCGTGTTCAAGTTGTTTGTTAAATTGTGCGTCGTTTAAAGCGAGCATGGTTTCACTTTGTTCTGGTGTCATCGTCCACACTAATGAACAACGGTTTTCATGTTTTAGTGAAGAAAGCGGTAGCATGGCTATAGGGCCAAATTCGGTGAATCGTTCAAAGGCTTTATTATGATGGGGTTTTTCTGTCGCAACATTGGCAATAAGTGCAACTTGCTGATAGTCACTGTGATTAACTTGAATACCCGCTAATTGCCGGCAAGGAGAGTTAGCACCATCGCAGGCAAGTAGTAAATTAGCGGTTAACGTTTGCGTAGAGTTCAGTTCAACATGTACTGTTTTAGTGTCATTTTCTGATTGCCAAATGATAGTGCTAATTTTATCAGGGCTAAACCAATGAATGTTGTTTTTAGTGGCGAGTTCTTGTAATAGGCCTTTGCCAATAGCGGCCATACTAATGACATAACCCAAAGCCGCAACGCCGTGTGCTTGTGCTTCTAATCGTGCTTTACCGTAATGACCACGATCAGAAATATCAATTTTTTCAATTGGGCAAGCAGCACTCGATAAATGTTGCCAAGCATTTAATTCTGCCAAATAAGCAGCGCTGCCATGAGAAAGTGCGAGTACTCTTTCATCAAATAATGGCATGGTGCCTTTGGGTTGTTCGTTTTGCTGCCTGAGTTGCTGAGGTGAAGCATTCGCTTCAACGATTGCAATAGATAATAAACGGCCATCAGCCTTCGTTAGTGTTGATAAACTTAATGCCATTAAACAGCCTGACAAACCGCCGCCAGAAATAATAATGTCAAAATTCTTTATATCATTTTTCATCATGCTCACTTTTACGTTTACTTACTGTTTGGTACTTATTTAATAGCACCCATCAATGTTTCAATATCGGTAATTGTTTCAGGCGAATTAACCGTTAAATTTTCATGGCCTTGCTTGGTCACAACAATATTATCTTCAATACGAATACCGATGCCACGCCATTGTTCAGCGATATCCATATCATCTAACGGCATATATAACCCTGGCTCAATGGTAAGTACCATGCCGGGTTCAAATGTACGACACTGCTCTTTATTATCATTCATATGATAATTACCAACGTCGTGTACATCTAGGCCAAGCCAATGACCTAAACCATGAATAAAATATTTTTTACACGCTTTGTCTTTTACTTGTTGTGATAAATCGCCTGATGATGATTCATCTGGCAAAATGCCGAGTTCAAGTAGGCCTTTAGTTAATATTTTGTTGGCAATGTTATTTAACGTAGCAAAGGTAATACCGGGTTTAATCGTAGAAATAACCTGTGTTTTTGCTTCAAGTATCAGCTGATACAAAGCTTTTTGTGGTTCAGTAAATTTGCCATTTACCGGGAAAGTTCGGGTAATATCAGCGGCATAGCCTGATAATTCTCCACCCGCATCAATCAGTAATAATTCATTGTTAACTAAGCGATCTTCGTTTGCGGTGTAGTGTAAAATATTGGCATTATCGCCACCCGCAACGATAGTAGAATAAGCAGGATAACGAGCGCCGTGGCGAGTAAACTCATGCAAAATTTCATTTTCTATTTGATATTCAAACAAGCCTATACTGGCTTTTTGCATTGCGCGAGTGTGAGCTAAGCCTGAAATAAAGTTAGCTTGTCGCATCACTTCAATTTCATTATTCGTTTTTATTAAACGTAATTCAGTAATCAGTGGGCTAGCATCTACTAAGGTATCAGGCACTTTAGCACCTTGGCGAACCGTGCTACGTAATTGCGACAGCCAAGAAAAAACGTGTGGGTTAATCGCTTTATCATCAAAACAAAAATATACTTGGCTTAATCCATTTAAATATTGCGGAATTAGATTGTTCATTTCATCAAGCACAAAGCTTTGCTCAAAATTATACTTGGTACAGGCTTGTGCTTGCCCTACACGCCGGCCATGCCATACTTCATGGTTTTTATCTTTAGGTAGTGAAAACAGTATGGCTTGCTTTGTGTCATTTTTTTTTATGAGCACCAATAAAGCATCTGGTTCGTTAAACCCCGTTAAATAATAAAAATGTTTATTTTGACAAAAAACATACTCGGTATCATTACTACGAGTAACTTCACTAGCGGCAGGGAAAAAGGCGATGCTATTATTTGCCATTTTGGCAAAAAAATTATCGCGGTGAGTTTTGAAGTCACTTAAAGGTAAATTGGCAATACCAGGTAGCTTGGCTGAATGCGTAAAATCAGTTGAATTAGTCATAATGAACTCTGTTGGTGCTAAATATTTTGATAAAGGACGCTAAGGGTTAAAGTTAATGAATGATTTTATTAACTGGATTGTTGAGATTATTTGATGTAGCTGGTGAGGCACCTAATTCAGTAAAACAAAGTAATGCTGAAATTCGGACATATTCGCTGATTTCAAAATAAGCCTGTTCAGTATCTTCATCTTCTTCCATTTCATCTGAAAGATTAGCAATTTCAGCGAAGTCTACTAGTATTTCTTTTATTTCATTTGAAGTCACTGGGCTATCTTTTTGCTGTAAACCAAAGCCTAAATTAAAACCTTGCACCCATGCTCCTAAGGCATGACCACGCTCAACTAGTGTATCGTCATCATCGGGTAACATTGGCTGAAAAGTATAGGCATCATCAATAATATTTTCCCAAAGTTCGCTAAACATTTGCTTGAAACATGTTTTTACTGGAGTAGGGAAGGCTTCGTTATTGTTAAATAAATCAGTTAACATAACTAAATAACCTTGATCTTCAAAAGCAAAGCCAGCGCAAACTAACCCCGCTAATACACCATGAATTTCACTTGCATGAGTTTGTACATTTTCACTGGTTAAAATAGCTTGAGTTGAAGCGAAAGTTAATTTTTCGTGCTGGTGTGATTGCTGAGGCATAATGATTTCTTAAGTTAAAATGAGAAAAAAAATATCGTTCTATCCTATCATTGTAGCAGAGAAAGGCATTAGTAAAAAAGCGGCAATAAAGGAATTTAAGCGGCACGTTAATGTGTTTTTTTAAGTAGACTATACGAGATTGTTGATTCAGTAGACAATTGACTGAGTAACAACTTTCAAACACTGGCGCTTGAATTATTACTGATGAAGTCTGGCGGGTATAACAACAGCTTTATTTGTTTTTGATGCACACAATGTAAAGTGAAGTAACAAAACAAACTAGAGGATTTATGTCAAGTTGTTTTTAATGCTATTG
>JQIA01002330.1_pt1 | contig 10128 bp, 7 predicted proteins | sample 811431 | NCBI WGS metagenome assembly JQIA01 (sample SAMN02998118, study PRJNA258478) | marine sediment metagenome | biome: marine; feature: seafloor; material: sediment; isolation source: oil-polluted sediment collected from 3 locations (0.5 km, 0.7 km and 0.9 km)... | place: USA: Gulf of Mexico ... | reverse complement strand
CAAACTCAGACCAACCACCATCAACAAATTGATCAATAGTTGAACTAGAAAACGTTCCCTCTAGATCAAGCTCCATAAAAACATGTTCTTTATTAACACCGCTATATTTATCTACAGACTGAATGCTAGCTTGCACTGATTGACTATTAACACTACCTGACATTGTGCTTTTAATAATACCTTGCTCGTTAAATGCTAGTTTACCTTTAACAGATTTAACTTGAACAAACGGAAGGTTTAAATCAAACTCATTCCCTACAGGTTCAACACTACCTAACAAAATGATATTCGATCGGGGTTTTAGATTATCTTTACTAGAATTTGATTTTTTAGAAACCTGTTCGTTAGAAACCGGATCACCTGATAACGGGACTGTTAACTCTATTACTGTTTTCATTCCCCCCCGGAAGTCCAAGTTTTCTAATCCACTAGAAATAAAATCTAGCGATGACTCTTTTAAAAAGGCTCTAGCTTGATTATCCAAACTATCAACATTTAGGTTAATGTCTAAAATTGAATCTTTGGAACTCATATCAACTATACCGATCGATGAGGAGGTTAATTGATTACCTAATGATTCAGCAGAATTCACATTAATTAGCATTCCATTCCCTTCAAACAATAAGTTTGCATTGGCTTTGGTTACTAAAGGCCATTCTGGTAAATATTGATAAGTTGCATTTTCAACTTTTGCTAAAACAGCAAACACTCCAGAATAATGAGGGTAAGGAAATTCATTTAGAGGTCCACGCAAAATGATATTTGTATCCAAAAGCTTTCCAGATTTAAGACTAGCGTCAAGATATTCGACCAAACTATCGGACATAATACCCGTAGGCAAATACCGAAACACTTGTGAAATATCACCTCTCCTTATTTTCGCTTTAAGGCTTAAATTAGGTTTGCCATTATTAAAATAAAATTTAGCATCCGTTCTTAAATCAAGATCGGAGTTCACAAATATTAGATCGTAGATATTAAGCTCACTAAAGCCGTCACTTAAATCACTCATTATATTGGCACTAAATGTTTCTATTGGAATTGATTCTCTGAATAACTTGTCAACATTTAACTCACTTGAATCGCTTCCGATTCTGCTTTGCATCAATTGTTTCTCAAAATCAAATAGAAGCCAACCATTTAAGTCTGAAAAAGTAGGGATGTTAATTTTTCTTTTCACTTTCAAATTTGAGAATCGCAAACTAAGCGGTGCACTAGTCCATTTAAATTTATTTTTGACGAAATTTATTTTGAAGTGTTCAATTTGTAATGACGCATTATTTTTCTTTAGCCAATTAATGCCACCTAAATTTTCAGATAGAGCCGATGGCAAATAATTAAGAAACGGCGACAAATCTAGATCCTTTATCATAATATCCCATGAAATATTTTCTTTTTCTTCATGTAAATACTTGAAAACTATTTTGGAGGATTCATTTTCCTGTTTGTTTTCTATTTCCAAATTCATGTTTTGGTTTGATGTGTTCACATTTTGATTACCAATTATTAAATCATGTAATACGGCATATCCATGGTGGTAATCCTCGTTACGCCAAGATAAAATGGTCGACAAATCGTTACTTCCAGTCAAATTAATTTGAGCATCCATTGTTTGCCAATGTCGACTTTGCCATCTAGCCCACATTTCTATTGTTGCAATTGTTTTAGTATTAGGCTTTAACTTGGTACTACCTACATCAGATGGTTCTCCATCATTTAGTAATTCATCGCTTCTATTTTCACCGTCTTTAACTAAGTTGTTTTTATCAAAGAAGTGACCTACTTTTGGTAAGCTTGCTAAATCAATTTCATCAATATTTAAGTACAGATTAGTGTAGTCAGGATTTTCTTCATTCCCATGAAAGACTTCAGCAACTAGCTCGATTGAGTTTGAATGTTTTGTAGATTCTGTAATATGCTTTAAATGGCCAACTAATTGATGATTGTCAACATAGCGTTTTACGGTTAGATCATCTACGTCATAATTGAAACTGGAACCATCCAATGTCATCAATTGTAATTTGGAATTTATAATTTCAATTTTTTTCTGAGCGACTAACAATTCAAAAAAACGTTTACTTGTATCTTCAATTTGACCGTCATTAGTAGGAAGAGCTTCGGGATTTTTCTTTAAAGTCGAAAACGTATTTAATTTAATACCTAACTTTCTATCAATATAAAAACGTATGTTGGCACTTTGTAATAATATTGCATGGGTAGAATATTCACGGTTTAGAATAGATGAAAGTAGATCAAACTCGATAGAAAGAGAACCAACTTCAAAAAACTTGAATGTTTTATCATCAGAAAGTAGAGAGAAATTGATCAATGATAGACTAGGACCACTCGATGACCATTTAGCAGAGATCGAATCTACCTCAATATCTATTTGATAATTATTTTCAATCCAATTAACAATTTCTAACTTATACCGATTAACTTCTGGGAGTAATAATTCAAGCAACAAAAACAGTATTGCTAAACTAATAATACAAAAAGCAAAAAATAACCATATCTTGTTAACGACATAGCTGAGCAATCTAATAATGGGTGAATTATTAGTTTTCTTATTTGACATAACGTCTAACCGTCGGCTTATGATGACGGTTATGTTTACAGTAAAACGACATCAAATTGCTCTTGAGTATACAAAGGTTCAGCTTGAAACCTTACTGGTTTATTAATCATTGATTCAAGTTCCGCTATATGAGCAGTTTCTTCATCCAACATTCTGTCTACAACCTCTTGTGACGCTAAAACCAAATATTTTTTTGCATCATATGCCATAGCTGAACGATGTAACTCACGCAATATTTCATAACAAATCGTTTGTGCTGTTTTTATCGTACCTCGACTATCGCAAGTGGGACATGTTTCACAGAGTGTATGCTCTAAACTTTCTCTGTTTCGTTTTCTCGTCATCTGAACCAAGCCAAGCGACGAAACTTCTGAAATTTGAGTTTTAGCACGATCTTTTTCGATTGCTTTTTCAAGCGTGCGTAAAACTTGCCTCTTATGCTCTTCTTCTTTCATATCGATAAAATCGATAATGATCATACCGCCTAAATTGCGTAACCGAATTTGACGAGCCAATGAAGAAGCCGCTTCCAAATTAGTTTTGAAAACAGTGTCTTCTAAATTTCGATAACCAACAAAAGCGCCAGTATTCACATCAATCGTTACCATAGCTTCTGTTTGCTCAATAATCAGATAACCACCAGATTTCAAATTCACTTTTCGTTCTAGTGCTTTTTCAATATCATCTTCTACATTAAAAAGATCGAACAACGGCCTTTCGCCTGTATACAATTCTAAACACTCACTTAGATCAGGAGTGAATTCATTTAAAAACTCTAACAATTTATTATGAACCAGTTCCGAATCAATGCGAATTTTTTCAACATGCATAGGTGCTAAATCTCTAACAAACCGTCGAGCAAGATCAAGGTCTTCATGTACCAAACTAGGCGCTTTAGCCTTTTGTATTTGGCTCCCGATTCTCTCCCAGAGTTTATTCAAAAAGGTCACATCAGCAACTAATTCTGAAAACTCAGCGCCTTCAGCGGCTGTCCTTACAATATATCCATGCAAATCATTAGCCGAATCATTTTTAGAGTTTAACTTTTTATTTGGAGATTTATTTAATTTAAATTGCTCTCTTTCGTTAGTGATTATTTCCTTTAATCTTTGACGCTCACCTTCATCATCAATACGTTGAGAAATACCTATGTGCTGATTATCAGGCATTAAAACCAAAAAACGCGAAGGTATCGTTAAATGTGTTGTTAAACGCGCACCTTTTGTTCCTAACTCATCTTTAATGACTTGAACTGTAATTGTTTGCCCATCGTGTAAAAGCTCTCTAATATCTTGAGCGGGTATGGCACTATCTTCTATCATCTCAGTTTCTGAAGTCGGCAGTATTTCGGCGGCGTGTAAAAAGGCTGAGCGCTCTCGCCCAATATTTATAAATGCAGCTTGCATACCGGGTAACACTCGAATCACTTTGCCTCGGTAGATATTACCGACAAGTCCTCGACTTGATGCTCGCTCAATAAAAAGTTCTTGTAACATCCCATTTTCTAAAACGGCCGCTCGACTTTCCTGAGGCGTTACGCTAAATAATATTTCTTCTTTCATTTTCAAATGTTTCACATTCTCTATTTCTAATTTCGGATTGCTTGTTTCTAATAATTAACTCTATTAAGCAATTGATTCGTCTCATATAACGGCAAACCAACGACCCCAGAATAACTTCCTTCAATTGACTTAATATATTTTGCGACATAACCTTGAATCGCATAACTCCCGGCTTTACCTTTCCACTCATCAGTTTCTAAATATTCTTCAATATCAATTTTTTCTAGTTTCATAAAACTAACATTAGTTATTGAATCAATGGTTTCAACTTTGGTGTTGTCTTTTCCATTAGTAAATTCTTGATTAAAATTATTCCTATCAGTTAACTTACTAGCTATTAAATTTGGTGCCACATAAATAACACTAACGCAAGTAATCACCTGATGAGTTTTACCCGACAATTCCGTTAGCATTTGATAAGCATCTTGACGATTTTCTGGTTTACCTAAAATTCGACTACCTATTGCTATACTGGTATCTGCAGCTAGTACTGGATAATCTTTTAGTTCTTGATTTGATTTTCGCTTTAATAGCTGCCTCTTTATTAACCAGCCAACTCTAGCTTTTTCTATCGACATTCTTCTCACATAATGAAGTGGTTTTTCATTATTATTGACCGATTCATCAATTTCACTGTCAATAATTTCAAAATCAACATTAATCTGTTCTAACAGCATTTTTCGTCGCGGCGACTTTGAGGCTAAATATATTTTACTCATCGCATTACTTCAATCAAAATAATTCTTTTCATAAACTGTTTATTACTTTCAAATTCATGTCTACTTTATTCGTTTTTACAAAAATTTCGACGTACATCACGTAAAATAATAAAAACCCAAGGCCAAAGAATAAGTGATGTAAAAACCGGAAACCAATATGAAAAATCATAGCTAATAGGCTGAATAAAACTTCTTAGTATTAGCCCTAACAGCATGTGGATACCAATAACGACGCCAATATTAACTGATTGTTTCCACCGTGGAAAAAGTCTTAACCGGTGATATAATAATTGAATCAAATAGGCGACTAAGGCTAATGTCATTGCGTGAATGCCGAATAACGTTCCATATAAAACATCAGCGACTATGCCAACCGACCATCCAATCAATACACCAATCCGATTTGGCATCGCCATGACCCAGTAAATTAGAACCAATGCCACCCAGTCCGGTTTAAATAAATTGATTCCATCGGGCAAAGGCAAAATACTTAAAAATAAAGCCGCTACAAATGATAAAAAGATCGCAAAACTACCTGTTGATTCATTTTTGATCATCTTTCTCACCTCGCTTTTGAACGAGTCCGTTAACCGACTCATTTAAAGTCCAAACTAAAAGTACTGAGGATAATTGGGCAAGTTTAGCCGTCGGTTTAGCTGTGATTACTGCGTAAGCTTTGCCTGGATCATGGATCACTTGAGTCACCGTAGCCACGGGGTAACCCTTTGGAAATTTTTGACCTAAACCAGATGTTATCAAAGTATCTCCTACTTGAACATCGGTGGTATCTGTTACGTTAGTTAAAAATAATTGGTTGATTTGTCCACTGCCAGCCATAATTGCTCGGGCATTATTTCGCGCTACTCGTATTGGGATCGCGTGACTGGAATCCGAAATCATAATCACTCTGGAGGTAAATACTGAAACTCCAATGATTTGACCAACAATGCCCTGTGCATCAATTACAGTTTGGCCAATATAGACCGAATGGTTACTTCCCTTATCAATCATAAATTCCAAATTAAATGGGTCACTATCAATTTGGATAATTTCAGCTAATAAACGTTTTTCTAACGTTTCATTTTGAGTCCCTAATAAATTTCTTAAACGCGCATTATCGACCTGTAAAGATATAAATTTTTGTAATTGAGATTTTAGAATTTTTGATTCAGCTTTTAACGCCTGATTTTCTTGGCGTAATTGTGATCGACTCATCATCGATTCACCGCCCCATGAAAAAAATTCTTGCGGTATATCCGCTAAATAAACAAGCGGCGTCACGAAAGTTCCTATAGTGGAACGAACACCTTTTAAATGCTTTTCGTGGTGATCAACAAACATTAGAACCACAGATACAACCACAACTACAAATAAGCGTGTTGTGTGGGATGCCCCTTGAGAAAACAATACTTTGATTGACTTACCCTATTAAAAAGAAGCCTTCCAACAGGAACACTCTACATTAGGGATATTTTAGCTGAATTTGCCATTTTACTCAAAGAATTAAGCGTTTGAAACGCTGTTTTTTAAGTCTTAGGTTCACGTGATAAGTGATTGATTATCTGATTAATTTCAAGATTAAATTAACCTTTTCTAACAAAATTGAGAGCAGGTTGAGATTGTGCCGGTTTTATTACATTTAGTTTACTCGCTACACGCTTAACAGCCGAACTTAATGACCAGATTTCGGCACTTGCAACTGCATCCGTCCACTCATAAACACTACAACCTTCAGCAAAGGAATCCATATAAGCCACTCGAAATGAAATGATATTTTTGAAAGCTGTTAACTTAGAAGTTTTATTCACCTGTTCAATCACCTCTTGAGAAGATTTAACCCGTTTACGAACTCGGTTCCAAACAATCTTACAAGTTAGATTTTTATTATACTTTATGGCTTCATTGATCAGTTTTTCGAAGGACGTAAACGACCAAATTTCAACCGATGATGGCGCTAAAGGAATAATGATAAGATTTGAAGACAATAGCATTGACCTAACCAAAGAATTTACATGGGGTGCACCATCAATCAAAATATAATCATATTCATCTTTGTGATGACTAATAAGAGAGTTTAATTGAGATGGAGTTGAAGCCGTTTTGATATCCAAACCGGTTTCAACATATAGTTCATCCCGTATGGCATACCAAGCGCTTAAAGAATATTGCGGTGGGTCGCAATCAATCATGAGTACTGTCGCATTTTGAGAAAGAGTCACTGATAAATTAGCGCATAAAGTACTTTTACCGACGCCACCTTTGGACTGTGCTATACCTATTATTTTGGCGACCATGTAAAACTCCTAAAATCCGACTCCCGCTCTTAAAGTTATGGGAGAGTTAGCTAATCTACTGATAATGTAGGAGTTTTTAGACAAAAATGCAATAATAATTACTCAAAAAAAATGATTGTTGACTCTATTGGCTTTCAAGTTTCATCGCATTTCTATCTCTAAAAGGCGCTGTTTACGCCAGAGACCGCCACCATAACCGGTTAATTGGCCATTTTTACCGATCACACGATGACAAGGAATGATAATTGCAATCCTATTATCACCATTAGCACTTGCAACGGCTCTCACAGCTTTAGGGTTTCCTATCGAAATTGCTTGCTGTTGATAAGAGCGTGTTTCGCTATAAGGTATTGTTTTTAACGCATTCCAAACTTGTTGTTGAAACTCCGTCCCTAAAACATCTAGTGGCACTTTGAAATCATTAAGCTCGCCTTTAAAGTACTCTCTAATCTCTTGATTTAATTGATTAAAAAAGGGGTTTTCGCCGGTTATAAATTGAGCGTTATGCCACTTGGTTAATCTCTTTAATTGAGTTTCTAACATCGGTCGGTCAAAAAACTCTAGTAGACAAATACCTTTATCCGTCGCACCAACGATCATAGGGCCCAAAGGAGAAACGATGCGATTAATGGTTATGATACTTTTAGTTTTACTGGCAATTGGCGATATTCCAACGAGCTTTTTAAAAGCGTCAGAAAATCCGCTTAAAGAATCATATCCAGAATCCATTGCCGCTTGAGTTATTTTAGATTCATGTTTGATCAATCCAATTGCCTGATTTAATCTCAACGAACGTAAATAAGCCTGAAACGTCATATTGTGATGTTTATTAAACCATCGTCTTAAAGTTGCAGGTTCAATGCCTCGCTCTTTTAACTGCCAATCTTTAATTCTGAAATTTTCTGAAGTGGCAGCATCTTTAAGAAGCGATTCAATCCATAGTGGCGTTTCGCCCAAAGGCTGTTGAGGTTTACAAATTCGACAGGGGCGAAAACCGAAGCTGAGGGCTTGATGGCTATCAATATAGTATTCACAATTTTGCTCTTTAGGTTTTCTTGCGGTACACGAGGAGCGACAAAAGATCCCAGTTGTGACTATTCCTGCAACAAAAATGCCTTCGTAAGCAACGTCCTTGTTGCAAAGGGCTTTGTACATTTCTTCTCTTGAGGGTAGAGATTTTTGCATCGATTGCGTTGAATGCATAGTTTTCGCTTTTCGTTAACTCAGTATTATCGCAGATTATGCAATAGAGAAAACCTGTTAACAGCCGTTTTTTGAACAAGTAATTTATTTATTTTTTAATCAATATCCAAAATAACGTATTGAGCACCTGAACCGGGTCTATTAACCAGTACAGGAACACTCCCGCTTTCTGGTAAAGATTCAATGATTCTTTTAAACTCAATCAAGTTACTGGTACTACTCAATTGAACCGATTGAATGATATCACCCTCTCTAATTCCAGCATCCGCTACCGAACCTTCCTTTACTTGAGTCACCATAACGCCGTTGCGGATATTGCTTCGTTTAATGATTTCGTCAGGGATATTTTTGAATTCAGCCCCTAACCAATCCTCTTTATTCGATTTAGGTAGCGCTGAATTTTCGGCAACTTGTTCCCCGATCCTAGAGCCAATAGTTACCTTTTTTGTAAGCTTATCACGACCTCTTACAATGTGCATTTTAACTGAGTCACCGGGACGATATCGACCAATGACAAAAGGAAGTTCGCTGTGATTCTTGATCGCTTTTTTATTAATTTTTAAAACGATATCACCCGCTTTTAATCCAGCTTTATCGGCTGGTGAATCCGGCGCTACGTGATTAATTAATGCACCTCTCGATCGTTTCAGTCCAAACGACTTTGCCAGTTCATAACTAACCTCTTGATAATTAACACCTAAATATCCTCTAACCACAGTACCATCATCTTTTAATTGACCCACTACATCCATTGCCAAATCGATTGGAATAGAAAATGATAAGCCATTTGATCCGCCAGAAGTACTCAGTATTTTAGAGTTAATTCCAATGACTTTACCATTCATATCAATTAATGGACCGCCTGAATTTCCAGGGTTAATAGCAACATCCGTTTGTATGTAAGGGATATATTGCTCACCGACACTTCGACTTTTAGCGCTAACAATGCCTGCTGTTACCGTCTGTTCATAACCAAAAGGTGCTCCAATTGCGACAACCCAAGATCCAACTTTAGTTGCTTCGATATCACCTATTTCAAGAGGTTTAAGATTTTCCTCGGATATTTTTAAAAGCGCTATGTCAGTTTCAGCATCCGTACCAACGATTTCAGCCTCTAAGTCATTGCCATTATGTAGCCTAACGAATACCTTATCGACACCTTCTACTACATGATTATTAGTAATCACATAACCATCTTTTGAAATGATAAAGCCTGAACCGCTAGGGCCTCGACTACTTCCGCTTGATGGGCGCCGTGAGAAAAAACTTCTCTGCCTCACTTTTACCGTGGTTGAAATACTAACGACACTAGGTTGAGATTTTTCAACTAATTCTACAAAATCGGGTAGTTGGGCTGAAATAGCTCCTTGTGAAAACAAAAAGAACGTAGTGGATAACATAACTAATATTGATTTAATTAAAGCATTCGAGCGATAAGATAAATAGCTAAGCGATGTTGTTGGCGCCAAATGAATCATTTAGTTTCCTCTTGAGGTAATTACAGGTGTTTATATTGATGTATCTCGATAGAAAATTTTTAGGATTCTATCGGACTAACAATTCTGACCATCTTAACTTGGTATTGTTCATGATATTTGTTCTTATGATTGTAATATTTTGTGATCAAAAATCCAGTAAACAAACCTACTATTGCAAAAATTATTGTAACAAATTGATTTGATTCACTTTTAACCTCAAAATATTCAAATGAAAACTCAGTGGAAACTAATTCACCGATTAAAGAAAAGACAAAAAGCTGAAATGAATGAAAA
>JQIA01002347.1_pt1 | contig 10129 bp, 8 predicted proteins | sample 811431 | NCBI WGS metagenome assembly JQIA01 (sample SAMN02998118, study PRJNA258478) | marine sediment metagenome | biome: marine; feature: seafloor; material: sediment; isolation source: oil-polluted sediment collected from 3 locations (0.5 km, 0.7 km and 0.9 km)... | place: USA: Gulf of Mexico ... | reverse complement strand
GAACAGATACCGGTGATTCAGCGGGCTGAGATGCTTGCCGAGCTTATGCGGTTGAAGAAGTTCGGCATTGCCATTGCCGGAAGTCACGGTAAGACGTCTACCTCCTCTTTAGTCGCATCGATTCTTGATGAGGCCGGGTTGGATCCTACTGTGGTGGTGGGCGGCAAGGTGGACTGCTTCGGCGGCAGTAATGCCCAGCTCGGTGAAGGCGAGTTTCTGGTGGCTGAGGCCGATGAGAGCGACGGTTCCTTTCTTAAGCTTTCTCCAGTTATCGAGGTGATCACTAATATTGATCTGGAGCATTTGGACTATTATCGGGATCTGGATCATATCAAGGAAACATTCCTTGAATTTGTGAAAAAAATACCCTTTTATGGAGTTGCGGTTGTCTGTCTTGATGATCAAAACCTTGCAAGCTTGCTGCCTCAGATTGAACGGAGAAAAATTACCTACGGTCTGAGCGAACAGGCTGATCTTCAGGCGACGAAGATTTCTGTTCAAGGATGTATTAATGAATTTTCGGTTGTATACCAGGGGAAGGAGCTGGGGAGAGTTCGGCGTAACAGTCCGGGACGCCATACCGTGTATAATACCTTGGCTGCCATAGCTGTTGCTCTTGAACTGGAAATAGAATTCCCTTTGATTGCCTATGCGATTGAGCGTTTTGAGGGGGTACAGCGGCGACTGGAGGTCAAAGGAGAAAAACAGGGGATTCTGGTGATTGATGATTACGGTCATCATCCCACGGAAATCCGGGCAACATTGGATGCAGTCAGGGACGGTTGGCCGGATCGGCGTCTTGTTGTGGTTTTTCAACCCCATCGCTATACCCGTACCCAGGGGCTTTTTGAGGAATTCGCAACCGCATTTTATCGGGCAGATGTTCTTATTTTAACCGACATCTATGCAGCTGGTGAAGAGCCTCTTGAAGGAGTGAGCAGCGAGACCCTGCTTGATGCCATAAAGCGGCACGGCCAGCGGAATGCCTTTTATCATGCTGATCTATCCACCCTTCCTCACGGCTTGCTTGATTTTATCTTGGAGGGGGATCTGGTGCTGACCCTTGGAGCCGGGAGTGTCGTCCAGATTGGCGAACAGCTGCTTGACCTGCTGGGTTGAAACGAGGATGAGATCGTTATGAATCAGCAGCAGTGTGCAGTCTTGGCAGAGTTGACCAAGGATTGGTCGTCGACAATGCAGTTTGAGGTACCTATGGCCTCATATTCGACCTTGCGAGCAGGTGGAAGAGCTGCGGGTCTGATTGATGTTCATACTCTGTCGGAATTGCGAGGATTGCTTGTATGTCTGCACGAACAACAACTTATTTTTCGGGTGATTGGTCGCGGTTCCAATATTTTGGTGACAGATAAGGGCTTTCTCGGAGTAATGATCCGGCTGAAGGGTGCGCTTGAACAGGTTGGTCTTGTAGAGGTTTCTGAGGAAAACTCTGGTGGTCTAAAGACAGAGAAGGTAAAGAAGACCGAGGGCGGAGAGTCGCTGGTCAAAGCAGGAGGCGGGTGTTCGCTGGGTAGGTTCTTATCCTGGTGTACTCAACAGGGGATGTCCGGCTTGGAATTTATGACGGGTATTCCCGGCTCTGTGGGTGGTGCTGTCTGGATGAATGCCGGGGCACTGGGCGGAGAAATCAGTGACAGGTTGCATTCCCTCGAATGCGTTGATGCCTGTGGCCGTGTTATCCAGGTGCCGAGATCGGATTTTCGGTTTTCTTATCGCAGGGCAGAACTTGCTGGCAGGGATATTGATGCATTGATTGTCGCCTCTGCAAACTTCAGATTGATGCAGGACGAGCAGGACGAAATACGTTCTCGTTGTACTGGTTATCTGGCCCAGAGAAAGGGGAAGCAGCCGACCGGGGTGGCCTCGGCAGGTTCGTTTTTTAAAAATCCGGCTGGAGATGCTGCTGGCCGGTTGATTGAAGCTGCTGGCCTGAAGGGGCGTTGTTGCGGAGAAGCCATGGTGTCTCCGGTGCATGCCAATTTTATCGTCAACACCGGGGGCAGTACGGCAACAGATATCCTGACGTTAATGAAGCAGGTGCAGGAAATAGTTTTTCAGGAATTTGCTGTCAGGCTGGAGCCGGAAGTAGAGATTATCTAAGAATTTTTTGAGGGAGCTTTTATCTCAGCCCGAAGAATAAGCCCGAAGAAAAGTGGGAGAGGAGCAGCGTTTCGTGGCTCGAAAAAAAATACGATATAGGCGACAGAGTGCAGGACGCTCTCCCATGCTTCGCCAATTTCGCTCCAATTATATCCGGCCACCTGCGCAGTTGCGGATTCGGGTTAATATGGGGCGGTATCAGCAGTCGAGCTCTACTGCTCGTAAGCCTGAATGGAATATCCAGCTCATCAGAAAGAGCTTTCTTTTGCTGATGTTGGTTCTGCTGTTTGTCGGTGCTGGTCGTTGGGGATTCCGAACTCTGGAGCGTTCAGGTACTTTCTCGGTGCGTCGGGTCACGGTTGAGGGTAATCGGATGAGCAATGAGGCGCAGATACGTACCCTTGCGGAGATTAAGCAGGGAGATCAGCTCTTCAGTGTTGTCAGCGAGGAAGTTGTTGAGCGTGTCCGGCAACACCCCTGGGTTGACCAGGTGGAGGTTGAGCGTATTTGGCCGGATACCTTGACTATAAGGGTTCATGAGCATCGTCCGTTAGCGATGATCAATATTGAGGGTGGACGTGAAGGCGGACAGCAGGGATTATACTATCTTGATCATCAGGGGATTATTTTTGCGCCGGTGGAATCTTTGCAGGATATTGACTATCCTGTTATAACGGGTTTTGCCCTCCCTGATGGAAGCGGAGAGATTCTAGGGCTTGATTTGGGAGAGGGTGCAATGGCGGAAGATGTGTGTGATTTTTTGCACGTTGCTGCGCGGGGAAATCCGATTCTGCCGCTGCAATCCATCTCTGAAATACATATGAACCGTGAAAAAGGAATTATTGTTTATCTTGTTGAACACCCCTTTCCTATTTATGTAGGATATGGTAATATCAAAAAAAGATATTATCAGCTCGTTAAATTACTTGAGCGATTTTATCGAAAGAAAAGAATAGAAGGGATTGAGGAAATACGAATGGATTATCATCAGGGCCGTATTCTTGTGGCCAGGTCAGAGCCGTAGGCAATGTGCGCAATGGAAGAGCTGGATATAAAGGTTGCTGCTGAAACGGAAGAAACAGAGCAGCCTCAAGAAACCGAAAGAGTTGAACCGAGTCGCGGAACCGGAGAATTGGTTGCCGGTCTTGATATCGGTACCACCAAGATATGCGCTGTGATAGGCGAGGTTTTTGAAGACGGTTGTGTGAACATCATCGGAGTGGGAACATCGGCATCTTCAGGAATGAAAAAAGGTGTGGTGGTCAATATTGAGTCAACGGTCAAGGCGATTCGTCAAGCCATTGACAGCGCTTCGGACATGGCTGGCTGTGATATTGAGACAGTGTATGTCGGTATTGCCGGAACCCATATCAAGGGCTTTAATTCTCCCGGAATTATCGCCATTAATAATGAGCAGATCAGGCAGAAAGAAATTCAGGCGGTTATTCATGCAGCGCAGACAGTCAAGATCTCTGATAATCAGCAGATCATTCATGTCCTGCCGCAGGAGTACATGGTTGATGATCATACCGGTATTCAGAACCCGCTGGGAATGACCGGGGTTCGTCTGGCAACCAATGTTCATATAGTAACCGCTGATGTGACCTCTTTGCATAACCTGGTCACCAGTTGCAGTCGGGCCGGATTGAATGTTGCCGAGGTGGTCTTGGAGTCCGTGGCTTCTTCGCGGGCCGTGTTGACTTCCGATGAGATGGAACTGGGCGTGGCCCTATTGGATATCGGTGGCGGCACCACGGATCTGGCTGTCTTCTGCAACGGTACGATTAAGTACACCTGGGAGCTGGCTTTAGGTGGCAATAATTTGACCAATGATCTCTCCGTGGGATTACGTACTCCCTTGCAGGAAGCAGAGATGCTGAAGTATAAATACGGTGGAGCTGTTTCTTCTCTGGTCAAGGAAAACCATATCATTGAGGTGCCCACTGTCGGTGATCGCAAGGCCCGTAAGGTTTCGCAGAGAGTGATGGTTGAGATCCTGGAGGCTCGAATGGAAGAAATTCTCCAGGTGGTGAATAAGAAAATCTGCGGTTCTGGGTACAGAAACCGAATTAATGCGGGGATGGTTATCACCGGCGGTACAGCCTTGCTGGCCAATGTGGTCGACATGGCTGAGCAGGTTTTTGATATGCCGGTACGGGTCAGCTTCCCTAGGGGCGTTGGTGGAAGAATAGAAGATGTTGAATCGCCGCGTTGTACGACTGCGGTCGGTCTTGTTTTATACGGTTGTAATGATAAGGAAATCGTGCCGGTTGAACATGAAGGTGTTGTGAGCCGGTTGCGGAGTTTTCTGAGAAATATGATTTAGTACTGGAAAAGATTCTGTGACGGCTTTATAGTAAAACTATAAAAAAGAATCATTGTATTATACCATAATTTCATTATTTGATTTGTTGCGGGAGCAAAATGCTTGAGGGGGAAGGCATGTCATATAGAATGGCAGAAGAAGAATCAGTGGCGACTATTAAGGTGGTCGGTGTCGGTGGTGGCGGGGGAAATGCCATTAACACGATGGTCGATAATCGGCTTACCGGGGTCCAGTTTATTGCCGCCAATACTGATATGCAGGCTCTGGAGAATTCAAAAGCGGATATTCGTATCCAGCTGGGGCCCAATATCACCAAAGGCATGGGTGCCGGAGCTGATCCGTCCATGGGACGAGATGCGGCCCAGGAAAGTCTTGATGACTTGTCCAACGCGCTCGCTGATGCGGATATGGTTTTTGTCACAGCCGGTCTTGGCGGAGGTACCGGTACAGGAGCTGCACCGATTATCGCCCGACTGAGTAAGGAGCAAGGTGCCCTGACCGTTTCCGTTGTCACCAAGCCTTTTTATTTTGAAGCAAAAAAGCGCATGCATAATGCCGAGGCTGGTTGGGAGGAGTTGAAGAAAAACTCTGATACCATTATCACGGTCCCCAATGATCGCCTGTTGGGCCTCATGCAAAAGAATTCCACCTTAGTCGATATGATGCAGATGGTGGATGATGTCCTGTTGCAGGCTGTCAAGGGCATTACTGATCTCATCAATTTGCCTGGCCATATCAATGTGGATTTTGCCGACTTGAAGACCGTTATGAAGGAAGTCGGTCCGGCAATCATGGGCTCGGGTTCAGCTTCAGGAGAGAATCGCGCCAGCGAGGCTGCTAAGCGGGCTATTGACAATCAGTTGCTCGAAGATGTGGGGATTGACGGTGCCTTGGGCATTCTGATCAATATCTCTGCGACCAGCTCCTTGACCATGGGTGAGTTCATGGAGGCCTCTGCCTTGATCCAGGAAAAGGCTCACGAGGACGCCAATATTATCATCGGAGCCCTGTTTGATGACAACATGGGTGATGAATTACGCGTGACCGTGATTGCCACGGGTATTGCTAATTATGAGGATTCTGCTGATACCATTTCCGAGTTTGACGTGGTTGGTCGTGCAGGCAGCAAGAAGGTGAAAACGCTCAATGTGGCTGATAAAGGAGGGCTTGAATTGGAACGTCCGCCGCATAATCAGCCGATGAGCTTTGCCCGTCCTAATCCGGTACCCAAGGGATTACGGCCTATGCCCACACCGATTTTTGATGAGCAGAATGACCTGGCGGAGTGGGATGAACCTGCGTATATCCGGAAAAAAGCAAATTAATACTTTCTTTTTCTTTTTGCGGGCTGCGTTGCGTGTTCCCGTCCTGCGCATGATTTGCCGCTAGTCTTTTTTTGTTGTGCACCCCCTGCTTACAACAGAGACCGGTACGGTCCGCAAGAAATGGAAGGGCCGCTTACCGGTGGCCCTTCTTTATCCCAATACCTACCCACTTGCTGTTTCCAATCTCGGGTTTCAGCTTCTTTATCGCCTGCTGAACGATTCGGAAGAGATTGTCTGCGAGCGTTTTGTCTATCCTCAAGAGCGGGAGCCTTTCCGTTCCTTGGAGTCCAGTCGTCCTTTGGTGGATTTCCCCCTTATTTTCGGATCAATCAGTTTTGAACAGGATTATGCCCATCTAGCAGCCATGTTGGTCGCCGGAGGCGTGGCCCCCTATGCGGCAGACAGGCCTGGGAAGATTGCAGCAGGCAGTCCTCTTGTGGTGCTTGGCGGGGTGGGCGTTTTCATGAATCCCGAGCCCTTGGCCTTATTTGCTGACCTGATGGTGATCGGCGAGGCTGAGCCCGTGCTGCCCCGGCTGCTGCCTGCGTTGGCTGCGTTGACAGATCGGCGTGAATTGACAGAAATCGGGGCAACAATCCCTGGCTGTTATGTCCCGTCAGCATATAGTTTCAGGTATGATAGCGATGGGCGGGTGCGTGAGATCTCAGTCAGTGAGGGTTTGCCACAGCAGGTTCGTCGGGTTGCCTTGGAACAAAGCGATTTGGCGGCTCATTCCGAAATCCTTTCTCCTGAGGCTGAATTGGGGATGTACATGACCGAGTTGGGGCGCGGGTGCAGCCGTGGCTGTCGTTTTTGCGCCGCTGGTTTTATTTATCGCCCTCCTCGGCTCTGGTCAGCTGATGCGGTGTTGGACGGTCTTGGTCAGCGACCTCCTGAGGTCGATCGAGTGGGATTGCTGGGGATGGAAATGGCAGACCCCGAGCTTCTGGATAGTATTGCAGGTTTTTTGCAGACCAATGCCTGTTCGCTCTCTTTTTCCTCATTGCGGGCAGACCGAATTTCCCCTCGCTTACTTGAACTCCTCTCTCATTCTGGCCTGAAGTCGGTTGCCATTGCTCCGGATGGTTGCTCGGAGCGATTACGAGGGGTTATCAATAAAGGGCTTTCAGAGGATGATCTGATCGCAGCAGCTATTGCTTTGGTGGATGCCGGAATCTACACCCTGAAGCTTTATGTCATGGTTGGCCTGCCCACGGAAACCGAGGAGGATCTGGAAGAGTTTGTTCAGCTTGTTCAGAAAATTCGACAAGAGATCCTCCCGATCGGGCAAAAGAAAGGACGCCTTTGCGAATTGATTCTTTCGGTAAACTCCTTTGTCCCCAAGCCGTGGACACCGTTTCAATACCTCTCCTTTGGCGGACAGGAAAGAGAGCGAGCTTTGCAGGACCAGGACTGTACGGCGGCAGTGCTTAATTTGAAGAAGAAAATTAAATATTTGAAAAAAGCCTTTGCCAGGGTAGATAATCTCCATATCAAGGTTGATCGACCGGATAAGGTGCTTTCTCAGGCGGTTTTTTCACGAGCGGATCGCCGTATTGGGCCTGCCTTGCTTGACATCGGTATGGGGAAGGCTACCTTTAAACAGGCTATGAAGAAACATAAGCTCTCCTCCTGGCAATATGCGGTTCGCCCGAGGGAAAATGATGAGCTGTTTTGCTGGCAGGTGGTTGATCAGGGCATTCAGGCGAGGTATCTTGCTAAGGAGCTGGAGCGTTCTTTGACAGGCCGAACCACTCCGCCCTGTGACCCGAGTCTCTGTCGTCGTTGCGGAGTGTGCGGAGATGATGAAAGTTAGGATCTTTTGTCGTTTTGTCCGGTTGTCGAGATCGGATGGACAAAGCGAATCTGTCTTTAAGGGAGAAAAGGAAGGAGAAGAGCAATGAAACCATCAGTACAAAAAAAGGCGATCCGCAAGATACGAGGACTGGGACTGGCAGTTGGATTAATCAGCACCGGTATGCTGTTCACCCAGGCTCAGGCTGCTGCCTCCCTCGACCCTTATTTGGCTGGCCAGATTGATCTGTCCTTTGGTTTGGAAGCAATGAGCGGCGATATCACGTCTTCCATAGGTGGTGAGATCAATCATGTTGATGGGCACAATGAAAGCACCTTCTTCCCTATCAGTGAGCTTGAGTGGCCGATGGATATCCTGCTGGCCCGATTTCAGGGTTCTCTGACGCTAAATCCCATGTGGCGCATAAACGCTACTCTGAAAACAGCTGTTGATGATCCGGGTGAAACGATGATTGACCGTGATTGGTTTTCTGCGGGCGGATCAGCGGATATCTACTCGGAAAGCAGTATTTCTGCCTTTAGCGCCTTCATTCTGGATGTAGATTTTGAGTGGACCTACCTTCAGCAGGGACCTTGGAGTCTCTCTGCTGGCGTTGGTTATTTGCATCAGGATTTTGAATACGAGGGAGACTTGATCATGCAATACTCTCCTACCGGTATTTCAGGGTATAATTATGTCGGTAACGGATCGACCGGCATTACCTATGAAAATACCTTTTCTATGATCTATTTTTTGCTGGGCGCTGATATGCAGTTGACCCCCCAGCTTGACCTCTCAGGAAAATTTTCTGTCGCGCCTTTAGCCTCTTCCGAGGATGAACTCTACCATGTTTATTATAATAAGGTATCTGTCGGAGATATGGACGGTACCGCTTATATGTTTGAGGTGAGCGGTAACTTTCGGATTTCTCCGTGGTGGTTTGTGGAAGTGGGAGCGCAGTATACCAACATCTCTGTTGATGGAGATCAGTATCAGGTCCTTGGTGGAAAGCTGCTGGGGGAGATTGAGCAGGAGGTTGTCAGTGAGCAGGCTTCAGGGTACATCACCATGGGATATTCCTTTTAATGTGACGCCTTCAGTTTTTTGAGCTCTCTCCTGAATTCGTATCAGAATTGATTGCCGTTTTTCGTCTCCCATGTTTTGTTTTTCATCTTTCATCTTTCATCTCTTATCTTTGATTACGTGCAATGTTTCGCACGCAACGTGTTCGTTGGCTTTGCTCGTTATATTTCAGGAAGCTGAAAGCATATTGTTTCATCTTCCCCATCCATTTCCTGCACCTTTTTGATCTCGTAGTTTTCCCGTAGCCAGGCTACCAGCTCTGTGACAAGATATTCAGGCGCTGATGCACCGGCTGTGATTCCTACTCGCTTGACATTATGCAGCCAAGTCGGATCAATTTCTTCAGCATGGTCAATAAGATAAGCCGGGATATGCTTTTTTTGGGCAACCTCACGCAAACGGTTAGAATTCGAGCTGTTCTTTGAGCCGACAACCAGGATGAGATCGACTGATTCGCTGAGCTTTCGGACAGCCGCTTGGCGATTACTGGTGGCAAAGCAGATGTCTGTTCGAGAAGGCTCTGTTATCTCAGGGAACTGTTTGCGCAGGGCTGTCAACATTTCTGCGGTGTCATCAATGCTGAGCGTGGTTTGGGTCACGTAGCCGACCCGATTCTGGTCTTTAACCTGGAGCCGCTGGACCTCCTCTGGTGAGGAGACCACGTGTACTGAACCGGCGGCATGGCCACAGGTCCCTTCAACCTCTGGATGCCCTTTATGGCCGATCACTACCACATCATAATTTATTTTATTTAAGCGGCTGACGCGACGATGTACCTTGGAGACCAGGGGGCAGGTTGCATTGATGGCACGGAGGCCCAAAGTTTTCGCCTGCTCTTTGGTGTCCCGTGAAACCCCGTGGGCGCTGAAAATGGCTATCGAGCCTTTGGGGATATCCTCAAGCTGCTCGACAAAAACAGCCCCGTTTTTCTCTAATGCCTTGATCACATGGGTGTTGTGTACGATCTCGTGCAGGACATACACCGGTGGCGTGTAGGCTTCCAATGCCTTATTCACCACGTTGATGGCTCTGTTGACACCTGCGCAGAATCCGCGCGGTCGGGCAAGAATGACCTCCATCTTTGATTACTCCTTTTTTTCTGTCTCTTGTTCAATCTTTTGTTCCGTCAGTGGCGGCGGGGCGCTTGTCATCGGTTTGACGAGGCCGGACTCTGCACCAAGTTTTCGGACAGACAGCATAAAGGTGGAGGGCATGGGGAGTTCCCGCTCTTCGTCGAGTAAACCCAGTTCCTTGGCAAGCAGGAGGCAGGGAATGGAATGAATCCCTTCATGATTATCGCAAAGGGTCTGCATGCGCAGGCTGTCCGTGATATGGGGGATCAGTTCCACCAGCCGGAGACTGAGTTCTCGTAATTCCTCTTCTATAAGTTCCCGATGATTACGGGCAAAGAGGTTGACTTGGGGATCAAGCGCGTCGCTGCCGTAGAGGTTATTAACAACGGCTCCGGCTAGTCGAATGTTG
>JQIA01002346.1_pt1 | contig 10134 bp, 6 predicted proteins | sample 811431 | NCBI WGS metagenome assembly JQIA01 (sample SAMN02998118, study PRJNA258478) | marine sediment metagenome | biome: marine; feature: seafloor; material: sediment; isolation source: oil-polluted sediment collected from 3 locations (0.5 km, 0.7 km and 0.9 km)... | place: USA: Gulf of Mexico ... | reverse complement strand
CATCACCTTCTGCAAAGGAAACAATTGCTTCTTTAGCTTTTTGATGAATAATATCTACAGCATTATATAAATATAATTGTGACATTGCAATTTGTCCTTTTTGACTGTCTTCACCAAAACGTTTTATATTTTTACGAGTACGTAAAATGGCACTTTCTGCTAAATATATTTCAATCAAAACATCTGAGGTAGCCAATAATATTTGTTGGTGTTCCTCTAGTTCTGCACCAAATTTTTGAGCGGCAGCACCTCCAACCATTAAGAAAACTTTTTTAAGTTTTGCAATCATTGCTTTCTCTTCAGAAAGGAGCTCTGAATAATCAGGTGTTTCAAAAGATGGTATTCCAGTGAGTTCTTCTACAACAGCTTGTGCAGGACCCAATAGATCTACATGACCTTTCATCGCTTTTTTCATCAGCATTCCTACAGAAAGCATTCTATTAATTTCGTTGGTGCCTTCATAAATTCTTGTGATTCTTGCATCTCTCCATGCAGATTCCATGGGGGTTTCTTTTGAGAACCCCATTCCTCCAAAAATTTGAATTCCTTCATCAGCACAACTTTGAACATCTTCAGAAACAGCTACTTTTAAAATTGAACATTCAATTGCAAATTCTTCAACCCCTTTTAATTCTGATATTTGATGTGATTCTCCTCCAGCTTGTCTAATTTCTATTCTGTTTTCAATATCTTTTGCTGCTCTATACGTAGCAGATTCACCTACATAGGTGTTGGTTGCCATCTCAGCAATTTTTGATTTTATTGCACCAAATTCAGCTATGGGTGTATTAAATTGTTTGCGTTCTGAAGCATACTGTACTGCATAAGAAGTTATTCTTCGTTGTGAATCTAAACAGGCTCCAGCCAATTTAATTCTTCCAACATTTAGAGCATTCATTGCTATTTTAAAACCATTTCCACGTTCTGAAAGCATATTTTCAACTGGGACTACCGTATCTGTAAAAAATACTTGACGGGTAGAAGAGGCGTGAATACCTAATTTGTGTTCTTCTTCTCCTAATGTGATTCCATTGCTGGGATCATTTTCAACTAAAAACCCTGTAATGTTTTTATCATCTTCAATTCTTGCAAATACAATAAAAAGCTTGCAAAAACCAGCGTTTGAAATCCACATTTTTTGTCCACTAATCTTATAATGTGTACCATCTTCAGATAGCACCGCTTTAGTTCTTCCACTATTGGCATCGCTACCTGCACTTGGTTCTGTTAAGCAATAAGCACCAAACCATTCCCCAGAAGCTAATTTTGGAACATACTTTTGTTTTTGTTCTTCAGAGCCATATAACGTAATTGGTAAAGTTCCAATACCAGTATGTGCACCAAAAGCAGTACTAAAAGATCCTGTACCACTAGAAATATAATCACAAGTTAATAATGTGGAAACAAAACCCATTCCTAGTCCGCCATAGGCTTCTGGAACCGCAACACCTAGAAAACCAAGTTCACCTGCTTTGCGCATTACTTCTTCTGTAAAAGCGTAATCCTTATTTTCGAAGCGATCTCTAAATGGAATAACTTCTCTATCATTAAATTCCATCACCGCCTCTTTCATCATTTTTTGTTCCTCTGTAAAATCTTCAGGGGTGAAAATATCTTCACAATTAGATTCTTTTACAATAAATTGTCCTCCTCTAATTAATTCTACTTTTTTTGTTTCTTCCATAATTGTTCTTTTTACTATTCTCCCCTTGAAGGGAGATAAAGAGGGGTGTTCTTTTAATACTTCCCTCTAGCCCCCTTCGAAGGGAGAATTACTGTATTTTAATTTTATCTTAAAAACTCATAAACCCCAGCAGCACCTTGTCCTGTTCCTACACACATAGTTACGATTCCATACTTTCCTTTCATATCTCTCTTGCGCATCTCATCAAAAAGTTGTGTAGTTAGTTTTGCTCCTGTACAACCTAAGGGATGACCTAAAGCAATTGCTCCTCCATTTACATTTACGATATCTGGATTTAAATCCAATTCTCTCATAACAGCAAGAGATTGAGACGCAAATGCTTCATTAAGCTCTATTAAATCAATATCTTTTTGTTGTAAACCGGCTTGTTTTAATGCCTTCGGTATGGCTTTTACAGGTCCAATTCCCATTATTCTAGGCTCAACACCTGCTGCAGCAAAATTGACCATACGAGCGATAGGTTCTAGGTTTAATTCCTTAACCATTTCTTCACTCATCACCATGACAAAAGATGCACCATCACTCATTTGCGAAGAGTTTCCAGCAGTTACACTTCCGTCTGCAGCAAATACAGGACGTAATTTTGCTAATGCTTCTTTAGAAGTTCCCATTCTTGGTCCCTCATCTTTACTTACGGTATAGTTTTTAGTTTCCTTTTTACCCCCTTCATTTATAAAAGTATGTTCTACAGTAATTGGAACTATCTGATCCTGAAAACGATTTTCTGCTTGTGCTTTTAGAGCCTTCATATGCGAATGATATGCAAACTCATCCTGATCTTCACGAGATACATTAAACTGATTGGCAACAGCCTCTGCAGTTAATCCCATTCCCCAATAATAATCTTCCTTACCTTCTTTTGCTAGTTTATAATCTGGGGTAGGTTTATAACCACCCATAGGAATATAACTCATACTTTCTGCTCCACCAGCGATAATACAATCTGCCATACCACTTTGGATTTTGGCAGTCGCCATCGCTATGGTTTCAATACCAGATGCACAATAACGATTTACAGTTACTCCGGGAACGTCATTAATTTTAAGTCCCATTAAGGAAATAAGACGTGCCATATTTAGACCCTGTTCGGCTTCTGGCATGGCGTTACCAACCATGACATCATCAATTCTAGTTTTGTCTAATTCGGGCAATTCCTTCATTAAATATTCAATAGTCTCGGCAGCCAATTCATCCGGTCTTTTAAAACGAAATAATCCCCTTGGTGCTTTTCCTACTGCGGTACGATATGCTTTTACTATATATGCTGTTTTCATTTTTCTATGCTTTAGGCTTTAAGCTTTAGGCTTTAAGCGATTTTGTTATTTAGTTTTTAGCCTATTGCATAAAGCATAAGGCATAAAGCGAAATTTTTAATTTCTCAAGGGTTTCCCTTTCTTCAACATATGCTCTATACGTTCTAATGTTTTTCGTTCGGAACAAAGACTTAAAAATGCTTCCCTTTCAATGTCTAATAAATATTGCTCACTTACATAAGAGGCTTCAGATAAATCTCCTCCTGCCATGACATAAGCTAATTTGTTCGCTATTTTTCTGTCGTGTTCGCTAATGTATTTTCCAGCTTGCATTTGATCGGTTCCTACTAAGAACATTCCTAAAGCTTGTTTTCCTAAGACTCGAACATCTTTTCTTTTTATGGGTTGTGTGTAGCCTAAATCAGCCATAGAACGTGCGACTGATTTTGCGGTTGCAATTTGTCGGTCTTTGTTGACGACTACAATGTCTTTTCCTTTCTGAAGAATATCTAAATCATAAGCTTCATAGGCAGAAGTAGAAACTTTTGCCATTCCAATAGTCAAGAAATGTTCCTGAAGTACATTTAATTCTACATCGTTTTTATGGAATAAATCTCCAGCACGTAATGCCATTTCTTTGGATCCACCACCCCCAGGAATTACACCTACACCAAACTCAACTAATCCTATATAACTTTCAGCTGCAGCAACAACTCGATCGGCATGCAAGGTCATTTCGCAACCACCTCCTAAGGTCATTCCGTGAGGAGCAACTACAGTAGGAATAGAGGAATAGCGCAAACGCATCACGCTATCTTGAAAATACTTAATCGCCATATTCAACTCATCATATTCTTGTTCTACAGCCATCATAAATATCATTCCAATATTTGCTCCTACAGAGAAATTAGGTCCCTGGTTTCCAATAACCAACCCTTCAAAATCCTTTTCAGCCAAATCAATTGCTTTATTCAGTCCCGCTAGTACATCGCCACCAATGGTATTCATTTTGCTTTGGAATTCTAGATTTAAAATCCCGTCTCCTAAATCTTCCACCACACATCCACTGTTTTTAAATACCTCATTCGATTTACGAATGTTATTAAGTATAATAAAGGCATCTTGTCCTGGTACTTTTACATGTTTCTTTAGCGGAATATCATAATAATAAGTAGCCCCATTTTTAACGGTATAAAAAGAAGTTACACCAGTCGCTAACATTTCATTAACCCATGCAGCAGGTTCTTTTCCAACCTCTTTTATTAATTGAATTCCTTTTTCTATTCCAATTGCATCCCAGATTTCAAAAGGTCCGTTTTCCCAACCAAATCCAGCTTTCATCGCATCATCTATTTTGTATAACTCATCTGAAATTTCTGGAATCCGTTTAGAAACATATCCAAACATTAAAGCAAAGCTCTTACGATAAAATTCTCCAGCCTTGTCTTTTCCAGCTACTAAAATTTTAAAACGATCGATTACATTGTCTACTGTTTTTGTAAGTTCTAGAGTAGGGAAGGTTGCTCTCTTTCCTTTTCGATATTCTAATGTTTCTAGATCTAAACCTAATATGACACTTTTACCATTTTCTCCTTTTATTTTTTTATAAAATCCTTGACCAGATTTACTTCCTAGCCATTTATTTTCCATTAATGTATTTATAAAATCGGGTAATTTAAATACTTCGTGCTCTTCATCGTTTGGGCAATTATCATAAATTCCATTAGCTACATGAACTAAGGTGTCTAATCCAACGACATCGACAGTACGAAATGTAGCCGATTTTGGACGACCTATAACTGGTCCAGTTAATTTATCCACTTCTTCCACAGTAAGTCCCATTTCTTTTACTAAATGAAATAGACTTTGGATTCCATAAATACCAATTCTATTGCCAATAAATGCAGGAGTATCTTTTGCGAGAACCGTTGTTTTTCCTAAAAACTGTTCCCCATAACTATTTAAGAAATCTAAAACGTCTGGAGAGGTATTAGGTCCAGGTATAATTTCGAATAATTTTAAATAACGAGGTGGGTTAAAAAAGTGAGTTCCACAGAAATGCTTCTGAAAATCTTCACTTCGACCTTCATTCATAAATTTAATTGGAATCCCTGATGTATTACTCGTAATTAGAGTACCCGGAGTTCTATGTTTTTCAAGTTTTTCAAAAACTTGTTTTTTAATATCTAATCTCTCTACTACCACTTCAATTATCCAATCTGCAGAGGATATTTTTGAAATATCATCTTCAAGATTACCAGTTGTAATTCGTTTTGCAAAATCTTTATGATAGAGTGGAGCAGGTTTCGACTTAATGGAAGCTGTAAGCGCTTCATTCACTAATCTATTTCTAACTACCTTATCTTGGAGTGTTAATCCTTTGATTTCTTCTTTTTCGGTTAATGAAAAAGGTACAATATCAAGTAATAATACTTCCACGCCAATATTGGCAAAATGGCAAGCGATTCCACTTCCCATTATTCCTGAACCGATTACGGCTATTTTATTTATTCTTCTTTTAGACATCTTATAATCTATTTATCTGATATGTATATTTTTTTTGAATTGATGAGCTCTAAAATAGAGCTAGTTACCCTTTTAAAAGCTTTTAAATCATCAATTGAAACTGCTTTATTTACTGCCTCATCAAAACCAATCACTACTTGTTTTGAAAAATCTCTCATTTCAAGACCAAAGGGAGTCAAATGAATTAAAACTCCGCGACCATCCTCAGGATTCGGTTTGCGAATGATTAATCCTTTTTCTTCCATCGTTTTTAATGTTCTAGAAAGACTGGTTGCTTCAATTCCCATTTTTGGTCCTAAAGAAGTTGATGGTGTTCCTTCGTCAGGATCTATACTGATTAAAGCAAACCCCGTCGCCATTGTACTTCCTTTTTTACCTGCCTCTTCGTTGTACATTTTAGTAACACTCATCCAAGTGGAACGAAGGAGGTAATCTATTGTTTTTTCTTTCATAGTATTTTCTTGGAAAGTGATTTCTTTAATTCTGTATCAAAGATAGATAAAAATACTATGCACGCATAGTAAATATATGTTAAATATTTTCTGATCGAATGGGAAAGGCTAGAGTTGTTTTCTTTATTCTTTATTTTTAAAAAAAATAGGACCGCTATTCGCTTTTTGCCAATTAATGATAAACCTTTTATTTAAGCTAACGAGTTTTATAATGTTTGAGTAATTTCACAACTAAACAAATCAACTAATATAAAAAAAGGCTTAAATTTTCTATTTGAAAATTTAAGCCTTTTTTTAAGAGTACTATTTTATATACTTAGTTATTCATACTTAGCGGGTTTTCCATTTGTAGAGGAAGCTTCAATGAAATCTCTTAAATCATCGTTTGCTTTTATGAGGTCTTCATTTCTTAAATACATCATATGTCCACTTCTATATCCTTTAAAAGTCATTCGGTCTTTCATTTTTCCACTTGGGTCAATTTGTGATAAGGAATATTTAGCAGCAAAATAAGTAGTTGCTCCATCATAATAACCAGATTGGTTCAATACTTTTAAGTAAGGATTTGTTGCCATTGCTTTACGCAAGTCTTCTCTAGTGTTATTGTTTTCTCTATCCCAAGGATGAACATCACCAAACATATTATATTTAATGTCTGTAACGAAATTTAGTTCAGTTTTAATATAATGATTAATGGCAGGAGTAAAAGAATGCAACCAGGACGAAAGCTCTGGACTATAATCGGGTCTGGTTCCGGCTTCAATTTTATCAATGCCCAAATAACGAGAATCTAATCTACCAATAGTCTGGCCAGTTTTATCTCGTAATAATTCCTTCCAGAAAAAACTCGTAGGAACATCTAGATTATGTTGCAAGATTACTTTTTTATCCAGTCCTGAATAATGAGCCATCTTTTCAGCAACACTGTTTTTTTCTGCTTCCGAAATAAAACCACCTTTTGCTAATGCAGGCATTAAAACATTTATAGCATAGTCTTCTACTTCTGGTAGAATCTCAGTTAAATCTTTATTTTGCAGTGCAGCTGGTAAAACTTTATGATACCAGGCAGCAGCGGTAAAATATGGTAAATTAATAGCGGAATAAACAGGCTGCCCTGTACTGTACAATTTATAATCTGCAGGGGAAACTAAAATCACGCCATTTAAATACATCCATTGTGAGCTTTGAAGTTCGTTAGCTAAACCCATCACACGAGTACCTCCATAACTTTCACCAATAATGTATTTAGGAGATTCCCATCGGTTATGTCTAGTTACAAAAGTATTCACCCATTCTGCCAAGTATTTAATGTCTGCATTAATACCAAAAAATTGTTCCTTTTCAGGCATTTTATTCTCCTCATCCGGAATCATTCTAGAATACCCAGTATTTACAGGATTTACAAAAACAATATCCGCTACATCAATAATGGAGTTTGGATTGTCTCTAAAACCATAGGGTTGTACAGGATATCCCTCATCATCTATATTTAAAATACGGGGACCCGTATATGCCACATGCATCCATACTGAAGCAGATCCTGGACCTCCATTAAATGAAATAATTAAAGGCCTATTAGCACGATCTTTCACATTGTCCCTAGTGTAATAGGTATAAAATAAAGTAGCCATAGGATCTCCATTTTTATCCCAAACAGGTTGTGTTCCTGTCTCTGCGGTATAAGATAAACTTTGGCCTTTAATGGTAGTATTATGTTTGGTTTTTACTAAGGTGTCTACAGGAATCGTCCTGCCTTGTGAATAAGATGTAGAAATCACTAAGAATAGTAAGAGTGAGCATAAATATTTCATGGAATTCAATTTTTGCGATTAAATTTTTAAAGGTAAGTAAAGCCATAGAATAATTATTAAATTTTTATTCCAAAACACCATCCTTTAATTATGAAGTTAAAATTGCGATTTGAAATGTCTTTTATATTTGACTGATATTTACTACTTTGTGGTGTTGATTTGAAGTTTCCCCAAAGTTTTTTAAAATCAAACATAACATTAAATCCTTTGTCTTATGAAACCATTAAAAACAATTCTAATTTTAGTAAGTCTACTTTTGCTTATTGGATTATCTGCCTGTAAAAATAAAGCACCACAACCTAACCCTGCATTAGCTTCCTTAGATCTTTTAAGAGGAGAACTATTGTTATGCGGAGATGGACAATTTGGAGAATTAAAATTTTCTCTTTCTTGTAACTATGAGACCAGAGCCACTTTCGATTTGGCTTTAGCATTGTTACATTCTTTTCAATATGCAGAAGCTGAAAAAGCATTTGTGAAAGTTATGGATGCGGACCCTAATTGCTCCATGGCATATTGGGGGGTTGCTATGAGTATTTACCATGCCGCATGGTTTCCACCCTCAAAAGAAGATTTAATAAAGGGATCCAATGTATTATCAATAGCCAAAGAGTTAGAGATGGACGATAAGCAAAGAGCCTATATAAATACTATTGATGCTTTCTATACCGATTGGGAAACAATAGACCATACCACAAGAGCTAAACGGTTCGAAGACCAAATGGAACAGATCTATATTGCTTACCCAGAAGATATAGAAGCTGCTATTTTTTATTCATTGGCCTTATTTTCAACTAGAGATCGTGTTGGGAAAGAATATATAAATGAGCGAAAAGCAGGAAAAATATTGGAAGAATTGTTTATAGAAAATCCTAATCACCCAGGTATAGCACATTATATTATTCATAATTACGACAATCCCGTTTTAGCACATAAGGGATTAGAGACTGCAAGACGTTATGCTAAAATCGCGCCTTCCTCTGCTCATGCACAACATATGCCATCGCATATTTTTACACGTTTAGGGATATGGCAAGAATCTATAGACACCAATTTATTATCTGCAGAAAGTGCAAAATGTTATGCCGATGCCTTGGCATTAACTGGTACTTATTTTGAAGAGATACATAGTATGGATTATTTGGTATATGCATATTTACAAAAAGGAGAAAATACAAATGCTGAATATCAATACAATCTAATTAAAGAACGAAAATTATTCCACCCCATGATGTTAACAGCGGTTATGTATCCTCTAAATGCTATTCCTGCAAGATTAGCCTTAGAAAATAAAAATTGGGATAGAGCTGCAAATTTAGAATTGCAAGAGGTAGGTATAAATTGGGGCCAGTATCCTTGGGAGGAAGCCATACATCACTTTGCCGTTGGAATGGGAGCAGCAAACACAAATGATTTTGAGAAAGTGGAAAAAGAAATTGAAACCTTAAAAGACTTGCATCAAAACCTAATTGCTCTAAAAGACAAAACAAAGGCCATTCAAATTAAGCAGGTAGAGATTCAAATTAAAACAGTTCAAGCTTGGTTGCGTTTTAGAAAAATTGATAAAGAAAATGCATTAATACTAATGAATGAAGCTGTTGCGATTGAAAAGACAACAAGTAAACATCCAGTTACTCCAGGAGATGTATTACCCGCCATAGAATTATTAGGAGATATGTTACTCGAAATGGGACAACCGAAAGAAGCATTAGTCGCTTATGAAGAGAATTTAAAAGGACACCCTAATAGATTTAATGGTGTTTATGGAGCTGCCGTTGCAGCGCAACAGTCTGGTGATAAAGAGAAAGCGACGAAATATTTTAAACAATTAATAAAATTGAGTGAAAGTTCTAAGGGAGAAAGACCAGAAATAAAAGACGCCCAGTCTTTTATGGAGCAGAATATTCTTTAACTTAAGCCTCTGTAATACTGACCAAAATGTTATGAAAACGAATCTGAGTATACTATTATCTGTAATTGTTTTAACACCATTATTATATTTTGGAACTATTAAACTAACGAACAATGAATCTGAAGGTTCCCCAAAGTTGGGATATAACTTTATTAAGTGTACTCCTGCTAAATTTATGTTAGGTGTTGTAGATACGACAAAACAAATATCTCCACTGTTCGATAATTTAGGTACACATAGCTATACCATAAGTACCCAAAATAAGAAAGCACAACAGTTCTTTAATCAAGGGCTACGACTTACCTATGCTTTTAATCATGCAGAAGCACATCGATCCTTTATGGAAGCTTCCCGTTTGGACCCTTCTTCTGCAATGAGTTATTGGGGACAGGCGTATACTTTAGGACCAAATATCAATGACCCTATGCCCGATGCCGAACGAAAAAATAAATATAACGAAGCAATTGCAAAAGCT
>JQIA01002345.1_pt1 | contig 10145 bp, 7 predicted proteins | sample 811431 | NCBI WGS metagenome assembly JQIA01 (sample SAMN02998118, study PRJNA258478) | marine sediment metagenome | biome: marine; feature: seafloor; material: sediment; isolation source: oil-polluted sediment collected from 3 locations (0.5 km, 0.7 km and 0.9 km)... | place: USA: Gulf of Mexico ... | reverse complement strand
AGGAAGAAAATCTATATATAACCGATTACTTTATTTTATAAAGCCTCCTGGTTGGAAACATGATGGTACTGGACAAATTTCTGATGATTTAAGGAAAGAATGGCTTAAATCGGTTGCCAGTAGACAGTCTTCAATGGGCAGTGAAAAATAACTACAACTCAATACTCTCTCCTATATCTAAAAGCATAAGGTCTTTATCGTTTTCAAAAAATTGACGTTTTGCAGCTTCAGTGTTAATTTCAATATACCCAAAAGTATCAAAATGATAACCTAATATTTTATCACATTCGACAAAATCTGCAGCTACAATTGCATCATCAATACCCATAGTAAAATTATCTCCAATAGGTAGTATTGCCAGATCTAGTTTGGTTTGCATTGGGATAAGTTTCATATCGTATGTCAGTGCAGTATCTCCAGCGATATAAATGTTTTTATGTTCGCCTTCAATAACAAAACCGCCAGGTTGTCCACCATAACTTCCATCAGGAAACGACGACGTATGGATGGCGTTGACATATTTCACACCACCAAAATCGAAGGACCAGCTTCCTCCATGGTTCATCGGGTGCCCTTTAATACCTAGCTTATCAAAATGTGATACAATCTCAAAATTAGAAATTACGGTTGCACCTGTTCGCTTTGCGATAGTTTCTACATCTAAAATATGATCTTGATGCGCATGTGTTACTAAAATATAATCAGCTTTTAACGTATTCACATCAATATGAGCTGCTTTAGGATTTCCAGAAATAAAAGGGTCAATTAGTAAAACAGAGTTGCCAATTTCAATTTGAAGGCTTGCATGACCGAGAAATGTGATTTTCATTTTTTTCTGTTTTACAAATGATTGAACAAACGGGTTACATAATATGATAAATATACCCTAGACCCATTAAAATGGATAGGGCAAAAGTAGAAAGCGCTAAAACTTTTAATTGCGGGTCAAAAAGCTTTGGTTCTGATATCTTTAATACGGTGAACAAGTGCTTTAATAATGGTATAAAAACAATAATAAATATAAAATTGAATGGAGCTCTGTAATATAAAACACCAAATAATAGAGCAAGTATCATCGCTCCAATAATTAATACCGCATGGTAAAATTTGGCGCGCTTTAAACCTAATTTAACCGCTAAGGTTATTTTGTTTGAATTCTTATCCGATTCTATGTCTCGCATATTATTCAAGTTTAGTACACCTGCACTTAATAAGCCAATAATACAAGCTGGAAGAATCAATATATGATCAAGCTGTCTAACAAATAAGAAATAAGTTCCCATTACACTTAACAAGCCAAAAAATAAAAACACCATGATATCGCCAAGCGTACGATACCCATAAGCACCATCACCAACAGTATATCGTATCGATGCATATATAGATAGTCCGGTTAAGATGAAAAATATTAAAGAATACCAAAAATAATTTCTACCAAACGCCGATAAAAGCAATAAAAACACAATTAAAATAACGACAAGGATATTTACTTTAATGGCAGCAAACATTTGATCCGGAGTTATCTTTCCACTTTGTACGGCACGCTCAGGTCCAATTCTTTCGTCATTATCTGTACCCTTAACACCATCTCCATAATCATTGGACAAATTAGACAGCACTTGCAAACTAATAGTCGCCAAGATAGCCAATGCAAAAATTATAATATCGAACCCTCCATTATAATAAGCCAAACAGCTCCCTATAATAATTCCCGAAACAGAAAGTGGTAAAGTTCTTAACCTAAAGGCAGAAACCCACAATTTTAAATTATTCATTCACAGCAATACTTATAACCAATTCCTTATGGAATCCATTCTTTGTTAAAATTTGGTTTACGCTTTTCTAAAAACGCATCACGTCCTTCTTTAGCTTCGTCTGTCATATAAGCCAAACGTGTAGCTTCTCCTGCAAAAACTTGTTGTCCCACCATGCCATCATCTGTTAAATTCATTGCGAATTTTAGCATCTTGATAGATGTAGGTGATTTTGCTAATATTTCTTGTGCCCACTCATAGGCAGTGTTCTCTAGTTCATCATGTGGGATTACGGCATTAACCATGCCCATTTCAAAAGCTTCTTGAGCAGAATAATTACGGCCCAAGAAAAAGATTTCACGCGCTTTTTTCTGTCCTACCATTTTTGCTAAATACGCAGAGCCATAACCACCGTCAAAACTTGTCACATCGGCATCTGTCTGCTTAAAAATAGCATGTTCTTTACTGGCTAAAGTTAGGTCACAAACAACATGTAAACTATGTCCGCCACCAACAGCCCAACCAGGAACTACAGCTATCACAGCTTTTGGCATAAAACGTATAAGACGTTGTACTTCAAGAATATTTAAACGATGATAACCATCTTCTCCTACATAACCTTGATGTCCTCTAGCCTTTTGATCGCCTCCGCTGCAAAAAGAATAGACGCCATCTTTTGTTGATGGGCCTTCGGCGCTTAGTAATACAACACCAATTTTTGTGTCTTCTTGTGCATCATAAAATGCTTCGTATAATTCTTTTGTAGTTTTTGGACGAAACGCATTTCTTACGTTTGGTCTATTGAATGCAATTCTAGCCACTCCATTGCATTTTTTATAGGTAATGTCTTCAAATTCTTTAACAGTTTCCCATTGTTGTGACATCATAATAATTAGTATTTTGCGCTAAATTAAACTATTTCATCTTATGAAAAAAGCACTTCTATCTTTTACCTCTTTATGCCTTTGTTATTCAGGATTTTCGCAAGAATATCAATTCAAAACGCTTATAGACCTTGAAGCCACAGACGTTATTAGTCAAGGGAGAACAGGTACTTGTTGGAGCTTTTCTGCGTCGTCTTTTCTTGAAAGTGAAATTATACGTCTTACGGGTAAACAAATTGATATTTCAGAAATGTATAATGTGCGTCACACCTATCCTAAAAAAGCTTGGATTTATGTAATGCGTCAAGGCAAAGCACAATTTAGTGAAGGTGGATTGGCACATGATGTAATAAATAGTATTGCAGAACATGGAATTGTACCTAATGTTGTGTTTTCTGGCTTGGAAGTCAATGATAAAAGACATGATCATTCTAAAATGATTGATACTCTAAAAAGTACGTTAGATACGTATCTAAAAAAGCCTAGTGCCTATACTACAAATTGGAGTGAAGATGTAAATACCATACTAGATTCACATTTGGGTAATACTGTTACAACGTTTAATTATGAAGGTATTCAATATACCCCACAATCGTTTTTAGAAATGACTCAGATAAATCCTAAAAATTATGTGACCATAACATCTTTTACACACAAGCCTTATAACACAGATTTCATTTTAAATATCCCAGACAATTTCTCCAATGGTAGTTTTTACAATATCGCCTTAGATGATATGATTCAGAGCATAGACAATGCATTAGATAACGGCTTTACAATTGAATTAGATTGCGATGTTAGTGAGAAAACATTTTCATCAAAATATGGTGTTGCAGTAATACCAGAAGATAAATCTCTAAATCAGGCTGCTTTAATTAAAATTCAAAAAGAAAAAATAATCACTCCAGAATACCGTCAACATGAATTCGAAAATTATAACACTACAGACGATCATTTAATGCATATTACTGGCAAGTTAAAAGACCAAAATGGCACAGTATATTACAAAGTAAAAAACTCTTGGGGAAATAATTCGGAACGAGTTGCAAACGGAGGCTATGTTTATATGAGTGAGTCTTATATGAGGCTTAAAACCATCTCAGTAATGGTGCACAAAGAAGCCTTGCCAAAAACCATAAAATCGAAGCTTAATTTATAAATTAGGCTTCAATTAAATAAATACCGTCTTCTTTAATGGTAATTAATCTTTGCTTATAAAGTGTTCCAATAGCTTTTTTAAAGCTCTTTTTGCTCATTTGCATGATGTCTTTAATATCTTCTGGAGACGATTTATCTGTTAGTTTAATAAAACCGCTGTTGTCATTAAGCTCGTTCATAATGGCTTCAGCATTAGGTTCAATATTTCTATAACCAATTTGTCCTAATGAAATATCTAACTTATTGTCAGGACGTATTTTCTTTACGATACCTCTTAATTTGTCACCAATGCTCAAATCTTTAAAAATATCATCATTAAAAATAAGTCCGGAGTGTAAGTTATTTACAATGACATTCATCCCAATATCCGATGGATGAGAGACAATAATATCCACTTCATCAAACTGATTTACTGTAAGTTCTTTATTGTCTAAAAAATGATTGGTCTTACTAGATGCAACTAATCTTTCAGTTTCTTCATCAAGATAACAATACACCAAATACCAACCACCTTTCTTCATTTGGAAGGCTTGTTCTTTGAAAGGACAAAACAGTTCTTTTACCATTCCCCAATCTAAAAAGGCGCCATGATTTGTAACCTGATTACATCTCAATACGGCAAATTCACCTCTAATAATATGAGGTTCGTCGGTAACAGCAACTAGACGTTCTTGATTATCTAAATAGATAAAAACTTCTAACTTATCCCAAATTTTAAATTCTTCGGGAACATATCTGTTAGGCAATAATACTTCATTATCATCGTCGTCACTCAAAAACAAACCTGGTTCTGTTTCTCTAAGTATCGTTAAAGTATTGAATTCTCCAATGTGTATCATGCTGCAAATGTAATGAATAAAAAAAGCGTTACAACCTAAGTTATAACGCTTTTTTTATATTGTTTCTGTTGTAATTAATACGCCGATTCTTTTCCGAACTTTTTAGTCAACATATAATAGACAACGGCTCTATATTTACTGCGATTGGTACGCCCGTACTGCTCCATAACTGCCGCGATACCCTTGTCTAAATCTGCATTATCTTTCAATCCTAATTTTTTAATTAAGAAATTATTTTTTACTGTACTAAGTTCTGATTCATCGCTACCAGAAACTGTTGAAGAATCTGCATTATAAATTGATGGGCCACAACCAATGGTTACTTTTGTCAATAAATCCATATCAGGATTAACTCCTAATTTGTCTTTTAAATCTGCTGCGTACTTTACAATAAGCTCGTCTCTTTTACTCATGATAAAAATTTTATTTAAGATTAATATTGCTAACTACATATTTTGACACCCAATATAAATAAAAGTCACCTTTTATACATTACCCAATACTTTTAAAATAATTTAGTAGCACTTCATCATTAACAGTTCTTGGTGTGAAAATTTCCAAGAGCTTTGGTTTTTGGTTGTCAATGTAGAATGAAGACATATTATTACTAATTTCTGAAATATCACTTGCCTTGAAATATTCGAACCCATACATCTCACAAAGTTGCTTTGCAGTTAGCTCATGCTTGGTTTCAAAGTAGGTGTCAAAATTATCTGAATTTTTATGCCCTGGAAGAATTCTGAAAATCCCGCCGCCATTATTATTAATTACAATAATTCTGAAATCACTTGGGATATAATTATTCCATAATGCATTACTATCATAAAAAAAGCTAAGCTCACCAGTAAGTAAAACCGTTTGGTTTTTTGAAGCTATTGCTGCACCTATAGCGGTAGATGTACTGCCATCAATACCACTTGTACCTCTATTACAATACACTCTAAGCGTTTTGTTTAAATTAAAAAGTTGCGCATACCTTACTGTAGAACTGTTTCCTAATTGTAACATACTGTCGTTAGGAATCGCTTCTAAAATAACATCAAATACTTTTAAATCTGAATACGGAATATCTTTTATATACAAATCATGCTTTTCAAGCCGGAATTGTTTAACGTCTTGCCAATACCTATTATAGTCACCTTCTTGAGATTGACAATTTTCAAAAAACACTTTAAAAAAAGAATTTACATTATATTTAAAATGTTTGTCTAAACAGAAAAAAGTGTTATTTGCTCTTTTCTCATCGATATGCCAATGATGTATTGGTTTTAAATCTCGTAAAAATGCTTTTATCTTCTTAGAAACTATCAAACCACCAAATGTTAGTACGATGTCTGGTTGCAATAGTTGAAGCCCATTGCTATTTAATGGCGCAATGATTTGGTCTATACTCGAGAAAAAATTATCATGATGCAGGTTAGAGGTCGTTTCAGTAAATACAACAACACTTTCGTCATTTGCCAAAATATCCAGATACTTTTGATCTATAGTATTTGGTGCATTTACACCAACAAGTACCAATTTTCGTTTTGCAGTATTCCAAATAGATCTATAATTTTCTAAACCTTCTTCTTCAACAGCGTTAGTATTAAGTGAAATGGATTCTGGAAAGATTGAAAACTCTTCCACCATTTCATATAAAGGCTCATCAAAAGGCATATTAATATGTACCGGTCCATGCTGCGATATTGCAATATTTAAAGCTTCATTAATTTCAACTTCGTTAGATTCTTGTTGATTTTCTCTTAGGTTTGCCGAATATAAAATATGATTGGCAAATACATTTTCCTGATCTATAGTCTGTCCGTCGCCAATGCCAAGTAAATGTTTTGGTCTGTCGGCAGATAAAACCACCAAAGGAATATCACTATAAAAGGCCTCTGCAATAGCTGGATAATAGTTAAGCAATGCACTCCCAGATGTACACAATAAAGCCACAGGCTCTTGTAATTGTTGAGCTATACCAAGTGCAAAAAATGCAGCACAACGCTCATCTACAATGCTATAACACTTAAAATAATCATGATTAGAAAAACCAATGGTTAGCGGTGCACTTCTGCTTCCTGGAGATATAACAATATGCTTAACACGTTTTGCTTTACAAAGCTGTATAACGGTTTGTGCAAGCGGAATTTTAGGTAGTTTCATTAGTTACAAAGCTATTCAAATTGTAGCGCTTTAAAAAGAATATGCTTAACAATTTTGTGCTTATCACCTGTGAGATTATTAACATTTTCTTAAGATTATAATTCCTAACTTTCGTCCACTTTTCAAAATCAAATTATGAGATTATTAATAGCATTGTCTGCCCTTTTTATTTTTTCAATTAACCAAACTACTGCACAACAGACAGATCAGCTTTGGCTCAGAAACACTTCCATCTCTCCAGATGGGTCTAAAATTGCATTTACCTATAACGCCGATATATATCTTGTTGGTGTTAATGGAGGGAAAGCAACTCGATTAACAACAAACAGTGCTTACGAAACAAAACCCGTATGGTCTCATGATGGATCTAAAATAGCATTTGCATCTAATAGACATGGTAATTTTGACATTTTTGTTATCCCATCAAATGGTGGTAATGTAAAACGCCTAACCTTTCATTCGGCAGACGATATGCCTTCGGATTTTTCTCAAAACGATTCAAAAGTTTGGTTTAACTCAACACGTCTAGATAGTCAGAAATCGTTATTATTCCACAGACTTGGCGAATTATATAGTGTATCACTAGACGCTACCATGCCAAAGCAGTTACTAAGTATTCCAGCGAATCAAGCAAGAAATAATAGGAACGGAGATATCCTTTTTGAAGAAATTAAAGGCGGGGAAGACCAATGGCGTAAACACCATACGTCTTCGGTAACCAGAGACATCTGGATTAAAAAGGCTTCTGGCTCCTACCAACAGCTATCAAATTTTAAAGGTGAAGATAGAGACCCTCTATTTGGCTCTGGTGATGCAATATTCTACCTCTCAGAAAAGTCGGGTACTATTAATGTATACCAATCATCACTTTCTAACCCTAACCAAGTTACTCAGATTTCAAAATTTAAGGAGCATGCTGTTCGTCAATTATCAGTATCAAATAATAATTTGTTATGCTATAGCTATAACGGACAAATATACACGCAACGTGCAGGAGAAAATCCTAAATTAATCACAGTAAATGTCGACGGCGATACAACTTTAATTCAAGATGAGTTATTATTTGTTAACGGTAGCGTTTCAGATATGGTACCTTCTCCAAACGGTAAAGAGCTTGTTTTTATTTATCGTGGAGATATTTTTATAACTACCGTAGATGGTAGTTTAACAAGACGTTTAACAAATACTCCAGAACAAGAGCGAAGTATTGATATTAGCCCTGACGGTAGAACCATTGTATATGCCGGAGAGCGTAATGATAGCTGGAACTTATACACACATACTATTACAAGCAAGGAGGAGAAATACTTTACCAATGCCATCGAACTAAAAGAAGAAACTCTTTTGGCAAGTGGTGCAGAAACTTTTCAACCTAAGTTCTCACCAACAGGAGAAGCTGTTGCATTTCTTGAAGATCGAACCAAACTAAAAACTATCAACCTAAAGACCAAAGCAATCACTACCATTCACAATGGTGAAAGTCACTTTTCTTATGCTGATGGGGACCAAGATTTTGAGTGGAGTCCAGATGGAAAATGGTTTGCTATTACCTTTTACCCTAACCGCTATTGGGTAGGCGAAATTGGAATTATTAGTGCTAGTGGTAACCAAGAGGTTATTAATGTTTCAAAAAGTGGTTTTGCAGATTTTGGCCCACAATGGTCAAAAGATGGGAGCATTTTGTATTGGGGTTCAGATAGAAACGGAATGCATAGTGTAGCAAAAACAGGTCCATCAGAAAGCGATATTTATGGTGTGTTCTTAACACAACAAGCTCATGATAAGTTCAAGCTTAATAAAGATGAATTTGCTTTATTTAATAATCCAGATAAAGACGATAAATCAAAGGATGACGAATCTAAAGACAAGAAGGATAAAAAAGGAAAAAAGGACGAAGATAAAAAGCCTAAGATAAAGCCAGTTAAAATTGATTTCGATAACTTATCTAAACGTAAAGAAAAATTATCATTATTCTCTACAAGATTATCTAGCGCCTTAATTACTAAAGACGCTAAATCATTGTTATACCTTGGAAGATCAGATAGAAGAGCCGATTTATGGAAATTAGATTTAAGAACTAGAGAAATTAAATCATTAGGCAAGTTTGGTAATGGCGGTAGCTTAGCTTTCGATAAGGATGGGAAAAATGTTTTTGTATTAAGCGGAGGAAAAATATCTAAAGTGACTATAGCTTCTGGTAAACGTAAAAGTGTTGCTATTAATGCTGAAATGCCTTTCGATTTATCTTCAGAAAGAGCATACTTAATAGATCATGTTTCTAGGCAAGTAAAGAAAAAGTTTTTAGATCCTAATTTACACGGTGCGCCATGGGAAGCTATGAGTAAAAACTATAAAAAGTTTGTGCCCTTTGTAAATAACGACCACGATTTTAAAGATATTCTTGGCGAATTGTTAGGCGAACTAAACGCTTCACATACCGGAGCCAGATACCGCACATCAAACAGAAAAGGAGATCAAACGGCTTCTCTAGGTGCCTTTTATGACGATTCTCATAAAGGTAATGGTATTAAGATTTTGGAAGTTATGCAAGGTAGCCCATTAATACAAGGTGAAAAGAAAGTGGTAGCTGGTGTTATTATTGAAGCTATTGATGATAAAACGATTAATCCCAATAGTAATTTTTATGCGGCATTAAATCGTAAGTCAGGAAAATCTACGATCATCTCCTATTATAATCCTAGTACTAAAACACGATGGAAAGAGCGCGTTAAGCCGATTTCGCTAAGACAAGAGAATGAATTGCGTTACCAACGCTGGATTGATATAAACCGTGAACTTGTACATAAATTATCTAACGGTAAAATTGGCTATATGCACGTACGTAGTATGAGTGATGGGAGTTATCGTGAATTCTTAGAAGAAGTAATGGGTGAAGAAGTCAATAAAAAAGCCTTAGTCGTTGATACACGCTTTAATGGTGGTGGTGATCTGGTTGATGACTTGACTACTTTTTTAAGTGGGAAAAAGTATATGGAGTTTAAATATGGCGGCAAAATAGTTGGAACAGAATCGCAACGTCGTTGGACCAAGCCAAGTGTAATGCTTATTGCCGAATCTAATTACTCTGATGCGCATTGTACACCTGCAGGATACAAAGATTTACAAATAGGAAAACTGATTGGTATGCCGGTGCCTGGGACTTGTAGTTTCGTTTGGTGGGAACGTATTCAAAATGGTATTGTATTTGGAATTCCAAATATGCAAGTCACAGATATTGTTGGAGATGTGCTAGAAAACAAAGAATTACAACCAGATATTTTGGTGAAAAACGGGTTCGATAATATCACTAACGGTAAAGACGAACAAATTGAAGCCGCTGTAAAAGAGCTCTTAAGGCAAAT
>JQIA01002344.1_pt1 | contig 10148 bp, 5 predicted proteins | sample 811431 | NCBI WGS metagenome assembly JQIA01 (sample SAMN02998118, study PRJNA258478) | marine sediment metagenome | biome: marine; feature: seafloor; material: sediment; isolation source: oil-polluted sediment collected from 3 locations (0.5 km, 0.7 km and 0.9 km)... | place: USA: Gulf of Mexico ... | reverse complement strand
AAAAAAGCTATTTAGCAATTATAAGAGGCTTTAGTAAGGAGAGCGGAATTATTGATTATCCATTAAAAAAAGACGATGGTAGATTACAAGAATCCATTACTCATTATAAAACTATAGCTAAAATTGAGATTGAACTCCCTCATTTAACTCATCCCACATCAAGATACTCATTGGTGGAAGTTTGCCCTAAGACAGGGCGTATGCATCAAATAAGAAAGCATCTTGCACATATCTTCCATCCCATTATTGGAGACCGTCCACACGGCTGCAATAAGCAAAATAAACTCTTTAAGGAAAAATGGAATATGAATACAATGATGCTACATGCTCATCAACTCCATTTTACTCATCCTATCTCTAACATTGATATTCATATAAGAGCAAATATTTCGGAAGAGTTTGCAAGGACTATGGAATTCCTAGGGTTTTCAAAACTAACAGAAATATGATGATTAAAGTCATTTAATATATTGCAAAGGAAAGTCCTTTCTTTAACAACAAATGTGGTACATTAAAAAAACCTGAAGCAATGCTTCAGGTTTTTTTAATGTCAAATAGTTATATGACTTTATCTTGATAGCTTGATAGTCTCGACTATTATCGACGTATTCCAACTTCAATAGTACCAGTAATTGAAAAATTGCCAGCAAATCCAGGAATTTCAGTTAGGCTTGCATTAAGGGTATATTTATCTTCACTCACACGATTAACAGTACCAGAAACAGCCATAAAACGAGTGTGCCCTTCAACAGGAGAGCCTAATACGATTATTTGAGGATCAAATTCTTCTGGATTCGCAGTAAAAGTAGCAGTCTCTCCTACTGAAGGAACATTCACAATAGCAAGTACAAAATTGTTTCCATCAATTTCAGGATGACCTTGGGAATATCCTCCTTTTAAATAACAACCTACAGTTGTTGTTCCGTCTTCTGAATCAGTATCTTCAACTACATCCAGAATTAATTCACTATAAGTAGTCCCTGCAATTGTAAGATTGGCACTTCCTTTATATGTAACACTCGGTACTGGAGTATCGTCACCATCATCATCATCTTTTTTACAACTAGTTGTTAGTATACTTAAGGATACTAAGAATAAGAATAAGAATTTTAAATTTTTCATAATATTTGTGTTTTTGTTTTAATCAATGAATAAAATATTCGAACATTTACCTTACATAATAATCGACACCAATCAAGTTCTCAAAAGTGACATTATTAGTATAATCTACACTTGACCCATTACTATCGTTATCTACACTAATTCCATTACTTGCAGAATTAGATATTAGAGTATTACTTAAATTTAATGGGCTACCAGCATCAGCTAAAAACAATGCTCCGTCGGAAACATAGGAACCTCCTCCGTAATTAATATGGCAGTTATTTAAGATACAATTGCTTGAGCCTTCATAGAAGAATATACCATCCCAATCACCCGCTGTTGGAGCTGGTTTTGCACTAGTAAATATAATAGGTTCGGTAGTTGTTCCATCAGCAATAAGGCTTCCATAATGATTACCCCAATAAGCTAATTGAATATCAGCACCTTCGTAAAACTTTAATGTAGTACCAGCCTCAATAGTCAATTGTGCTCCAGGAATTTCAGCACCAATTCTAAGACCGCCTTCTATAGTATAAGGGGTACCTTGATTTGTCCAAGTATATTCACCTTTTATATTTAAATCGTCGTCATTTGCAATTAAAATACCCATGTCAGTGAAAACATTCTCCCCAATGATAGTATGTGCATAATTTGGGAAAATACTTATAGCAAAAGAGCCATTCTCCCCAAAATAATTACCACCAAAGCTAGAGAAAGAAGCCTCTTTCATAGCCAATATTGCTGATGTTTCACTATCTGAGAATTTACAATTAGTAATTCCTACTTCAGCTTCTATCATATAAAGCATAGCATCATGATCATTATCTCCTCCATACTCAAATTCGCAATAGTTAAATGATGAATTGATGGCGCCTTCATAAAAAAGAATGGCATCCCAATCTCCAGCCGCTGGAGCTAAGCTTGCGCTAGTAAAAATAATAGGGTTTTCTTCAGTTCCTTCGGCAATAAGGGTAGCATACTGATTTCCCCAATAAGCGATATCCCATTGTGCATCTTCCATAAAACGAATAATGACACCTTCGCTTAATCTTAAAACAGATCCATTACCTTCACTACCAAATCTAATAGTTCCTTCTTGATAATAAGGTACCCCTTGATTGGTCCAAGTAAAATCACCTTGTTTATTAAAATCTATATCATTAGAGATAAATATTCCAAGACTGGTTTCGTATGTATTGGAGCCAGCAATAGTATGAACTTGATCAGCATTAACAAATATAGGATAGGACTCAATATCTAATAAGAAATTTTTATCAAATTCAGTAAAGTAGCCATCTCTTCCAAGTTTTATAGCGGAGCGAGCACTCTTTTGAAAAGTACAATTAGTAAAGGCAACATTTGATTCATTAATGTATACCATGGCATAGCTATCATCACCACTGCCATATTCAAATGTACAGTAGTCAAATACGCAGTTGACAGCTCCATCAAAGAAATTAAAACCATCCCAGCTACCTTTTACTGGATTTATATTATTTGAAGTAAAAATAATAGGTAATTCGCTAGTACCATTGGCAATAATTGTTGCATTTTCATTGCCCCAATAGGCCACATCAAAAGCACTTCCATCAGTAAATTTAAAAACAACACCAGGGTCTATAGTCACAGTAGCATTTCTAACACGAATTTGTCCATCTATAATATAAGTTCCCAATTTAAAAGTGGTATCTCTAGTTATATCTTCAGTAAGTTCTACATCAATAGGTATTACTGGGTCTGGTGAATCAACAGTTTCTTTTTCACAACTTGCAAATAAAATTCCTGTAAGGATTAATAAATAAAATAGCTTTTTCATTACGTAGATTTAAGTTTGAATTTATTTAATTTGATGACGCAAAAATAGAGCGTTGAACATGAAAATCGCTCATACTTTAGGATGAAATAGGCTAGTACTTTAGGATGAGTTTAGCTAAAAGCTAGATATTTTGGGCTTTTCGAGCGGCTTCAATACGATTTCTTACATCTAATTTTATAAAGATGTTTCGTGTATGGGTTTTGATAGTTGAAACAGATAAAAACAATTTTTCGGCTATTTCTTCATTTTTTAAGCCTTGAGATATATAACGTAATACGTCAAGTTCGCGCGATGACAAACCATATTGCTCTACATTTTTATCAAATGTTTCTTGCTCATTTTGTCCATTCTCTTTCGGGTTTTTTTCAAACTCTTCTATTCGCTGAAGATAATCTCTAATATCTCGGCGCATTTGCTCCATGGCCAGTTTATCATTTTTCCCTTTTATTCTATAAAATAGTAAGAAGACAATAACAACAAATAAAAGAAAAAAGATAGCCAGAATCTGTATAGTGCTTTGCTGTTCTTGCAATGTAGAATCGTATTGATATTTCTTTATCTCATTATCCTTTCTAGCATTTTCATAAATGGTTTCAAGAGCAGCAATATTTCTTTTTGTTTCTTCACCTTTTAAACTATCTCTTAAAACAATTGTTTTTTCGTAGTTAATAAGTGCTGAATCAAATTTCTCTTCTTTTTTATAATGATGATAAAGTGCTTGATAAGCTAAGGTGATATTCTCTGCAGAGTGAATTTCTTGAGCAAGTAGTAAACCTTTATTAATATTTTCAATGGCTAGCCTAGAATTACCTAAATAATTATAATTAAGACCAATATTTATATAAGTATTGCTCAAATACCTTTTACCATCGTACTCTATAAGCTTTGGTAAGGCCTTTTTATAATATTCATTAGATTGTTCGTGTTGATTCTTTAGCTGATATAACTGACCTATGCAATTATAAATAATAGAAGCATTGTCTTTATGACTTAACTCATTAGCAATATCTAAAGCTTGATAATAATAATGCAATGCAGAGTCATATTTATGCTGAAACATAAGAGCTTCTCCAATATTACTTAAATCGTAATTAATCCCTCTTTTATTACCATTCAGTTTCTCTAATGCTAAGGCTTCCCTGAAATATGGCATTGCCTTCTCGTATTGCTCAATATTCACAAAAACATTTCCGATGCCATTTAAAGCCACAGCAATACTTTTATTACTCTTAATTTCTTTGGAGAGGTGAAGAGCTTCCAAATAGTAATCGATGGCTTCTCTTTCATAGTTTAATCTTCGAAGAGCGACCCCAAGACTATTTAAACATTTTACAGTCCTAAAGGTATCAGTAGTTTGTCTGAAATATCCTAAAGCCAACTTATGATTTTCTACAGCTTTTAAATATTTTAATGTATAACGGAAATTAAGTCCCTTTTTATCATAGGCTTGTGCTATTCCTAAAACATAGTTTAGCCTAATTGCCTGATTTAATGCAGAATCCAAAACATCTATTCTTAAAGGTTTTTTTCGAATAGATCTTTTATAAATACCTATGTATAAATCCACTCTTGTACTGTCAAGTGGGAAGGATTTAACTATCTGATAAATAGAATCTAGCTGTTCAGCATTTGGCCGTGATTTCAGCATTTCTTTAATCTCAAGAATTTGAGATTCATTCTCTATACTTTCTGTTTCACAGGAAACAAGGAAAGTGACAAACAATAAAATTGAGAGCACTTTCAATAAGCTGAAATATATCTTTGTATTACGGTTCATATAGCAAGTGCAAATGTATTATATTTCTTTATACTTTTCTAATGAGAAACCAGTCATATTTCAGAATAATCAAAAGGTGTTTTCCAATACAATATTCAAAATATTCCAATTTTATTCTTCAAGAATTCACAATCATTTATCCTAGAGAATTATAGTTCTATTCTCTCTATTCACAAATTGCATATACTGAACTTGCCAACATTATGTTAAATTCATACAATTCCTTTTGGAATTATCTACCTTTGTTCATTATCAAGTAAATACAATTGATCATTTGAAAAACTTTATTCACATATTTATTGCAGTCCTGTGGCTTTTAAGTAGCACAGGGTTCTCTATTACCAAGCATTATTGTGGTAATGATTATGTGAATATGGCTGTCAATTCAACTCCAGAATCTTGTTGCGAAACTGGTGGTTGTTGTCATAATGAAACAGAAGTATTTCAATTAGATGAAGATACTTTAACACAGCCTATCATGCTTGTCAATCAAGTGGCTACATTTGATATCATGATTTTTGAAAATGCTTTTTTTGAACTAAAAAAAACTGAGTCTGAATTTACTGCATATATAGATAAAGTTTTTCTACCACCACCCAAATTACCTGAATTACTGGCTAGCTTCCAGTCTTTCCTTTTATGATTTTAATTTGATGACTAATACTGCTCGAGGGATTTCTATTTCTTTGAGCATAATTGCGTATATTTAGTTACATCAGATAAAAACATCATAAATGTTAAATAAAATCATTCGTTTTTTCTTAGAGAATAAACTGGTAACTTTTCTTGTACTAATAATTTTCATAAGCTGGGGAATTATCAACTCTCCATTTGGTTGGGATACAGGATTTTTACCTACAGATCCAGTGCCTGTTGATGCCATTCCTGATATTGGAGAAAATCAACAAATTGTTTATACTGAGTGGCCGGGAAGGTCTCCTCAAGATATTGAAGATCAAATTTCTTATCCTTTAACAACTTCACTACTTGGAATTCCGGGAGTAAAAACAATAAGAAGTAATTCCATTTTTGGTGTTTCGAGCATCTATATAATATTCGATGAGGATGTTGAATTCTACTGGAGCAGAACCCGTATACTAGAAAAACTAAATTCACTTCCTGCGGGTACTTTGCCCGAAGATGTTTCTCCAGCTTTAGGCCCAGATGCTACTGCGCTTGGCCAAGTGTATTGGTATACTCTGGAAGGAAGAGACAAAGATGGCAATCCTGCCGGTGGATGGGATCCTCACGAATTAAGAACTATTCAGGATTTTTATGTTCGCTATTCTTTAACCGCAGCAAAAGGGGTTGCCGAAGTCGCATCTATTGGTGGATTCGTTAAGGAATACCAAGTGGATATTGATCCCATTGCAATGAAAGCACATGGAGTGAATGTGATGCAAATCATGGCTGCAGTAAAAAATAGCAACCTCGACATTGGAGCTCGTACAATCGAATTTAACCGCGTGGAATATTTAATCAGAGCTCGGGGCTATATTAAAACCCTAGAAGACCTTGAGAAAAGTGTGGTTGCCGTAAAGAACAATGTGCCTATTCGATTAAAAGATGTAGCCAAAATTAACTTTGGACCTTCTACCCGACGTGGTGGATTGGACAAAGGAGGCGCCGAAGCTGTTGGTGGTGTAGTTGTTGCCAGATATGGAGCAAATCCACTCCAAGCCATTGAAAATGTAAAAGCAAAAATTGCCGAAATAGAACCGGGACTACCAAGTAAAACGCTTGAGGATGGAACTGTTTCGAAAGTGACTATCATTCCTTTTTACGATCGTACGGGTTTAATAAAAGAAACTTTAGGAACTTTAGAAGAAGCTATATCACTGGAATTACTAATAAGTATTCTCGTTGTAATTGTTTTGGTTTTAAATCTCAGGGCATCTTTTCTTATTTCAAGTTTACTGCCTATTGGAGTATTAATCACTTTCATAACCATGCGGCAATTTGGCGTGGATGCTAATATTGTTGCCCTTTCGGGAATTGCAATCGCTATAGGGGTGATGGTAGATGTGGGGGTCGTCTTTGTCGAAAATATAATTCGGCATACGGAACTACCACAAAATATTGGTGCACGAGGAAAACAACTTTTGAATGTTGTTTATGAAGGGACTACCGAAGTTGCTGGTGCCGTAATTACTGCATTATCAACCACCATTGTTAGTTTCCTCCCTGTATTTGCTATGGAAGCCGCCGAAGGAAAACTCTTTAGGCCCTTGGCATTTACCAAGACATTTACGATGCTTGCTGCTCTTGTGATTGGATTAATCATTATTCCAACGCTGGCACATGTGATCTTCTCTATTCGTTTTGATAAAAACAAATACAAAAAAATCCTGAGCCTTTTACTTATAGCAGCGGGCATATTACTTTCTGTTTTTACAGGATACTATGTTGCTTTAACATTAACAGCTTACGGCATTAATACTTTCTTCGAAGACAAATGGCCAGAATCAAAAAAATCGTGGTCAAACTATATAAATATTGCAATAACTGTTGTTGTGGTTGTTTTCTTCCTCACCAAAGCGTGGATGCCTTTAGGAGCGCAAAATTCACTTTTTGCAAATTTCTTATTCGTCATTGCACTAGTGGTTATTGTACTTGGAGCTTTATCTTCGGTTGTTTTCTTTTATCCAAGAATATTAGGCTGGGCTTTAGAGAATAAATGGAAATTCTTATCTGTTCCAATTTTAATTGTTGTTTTCGGAATTACAACTTGGTTAGGTTTTAATAATCTCTTTGGATTTATGCCCACCTTTGTTCAACAGACTAGTGTTTATCAAAGCCTAGATAAATCATTGCCAGGCATTGGAAAAGAGTTTATGCCCTCGCTTGATGAAGGATCTTTCCTTTTGATGCCTACAACTATGCCTCATTCCGGAATTGAAGAGAATTTGGATGTTATTCGTATCCTCGACAAAAAACTAAATGCCATTCCTGAAGTGGAAAATGTTGTCGGAAAATGGGGACGTGTAAACTCCGCGCTCGACCCTGCTCCTACTTCCATGTTCGAAAATGTTATCAATTATAAACCAGAATACATTTTAAATGAATCTGGGCACAGGATGCGTTTTAAAGTGGATAAAGAAGATGCTTTTATTTTAAAAGACGGCAGCTCCTATAATCCAGCGAAAGAAAGCTTCCGTTTAATTGATAAAAATAACTTGATCGAAGATAAAAATGGTGATTATTTCCGCCAATGGCGTGATGAAATTAAAACTCCAAATGATATTTGGGACGAAATCATCAAACAGGCTTCTATTCCAGGCTTAACATCTGCACCCAAATTGCAACCCATTCAAACTCGTTTGGTGATGTTGCAAACAGGTATGCGAGCCCCTATGGGGATTAAGGTTTTTGGTCCTACTTTAGAATCCATTGAACAAGTAGGTTTCGAAATTGAAAAACACCTAAAACAAGTTGAAGGAGTGCAAGGCATGTCGGTTTTTGCCGATCGTGTAGTAGGTAAACCCTATTTGGAAATGGAGATTGACAGAGATGCCATTGCTCGTTACGGGCTTACAGTAAAAGATTTACAATCAGTCCTGAGCAGTGCAATTGGCGGAATGAAACTCACAACCACGGTTGAAGGTAGAGAACGTTTTCCTGTAAGGTTGCGATATGCACGTGAGCGTCGAGATAATCCAGAGGATATTAAGAAAATTCTGATTCCAACACCAACCGGAGCTCAAATTCCTCTCGGCGAATTAGTTACTATCCAATATAATAGAGGTCCACAAATGATAAAAAGCGAAAATACTTTCCTTGTGGGTTATGTTATTTTCGATAAAAAAGAAGGATTTGCAGAAGTTGATGTGGTAGAAAATGCGCAAGCATATCTAAATGATAAAATGGTTCAAGGAGAATTCAATTTGCCTGCCGGTGTTAGCTATATTTTTACAGGAAATTACGAAAATCAAATTAGAGCTACTAAGCGATTAATGATTGTTGTCCCGATTGCTTTAATTATTATTTTCCTAATTCTCTATTTCCAGTTTAGATCGGTCATATCAACCTCTTTAATATTTTCAGGAATTATAGTTGCCTTGTCGGGTGGTTTTATTATGCTTTGGCTCTACGGACAACCCTGGTTTTTAGATGCTTCGATGGCAGGAATAAATTTTAGGGATTTATTTCAGGTACGAACGATCAACCTCAGCGTTGCAGTTTGGGTTGGCTTTATTGCCTTGTTTGGAGTTGCCACTGATGATGGAGTTTTAATAAGTACTTATATCAAGCAATTGCAGGATAAACTTAAACCTAAAACCGTTAAAGAAGTGAGAGCTTTAGTTCTGGAAGCGGGATCGAAAAGAGTTAGACCTGCAGTTATGACTACTGCTACAACAATCATTGCTCTTATTCCTGTTATCACTTCTACGGGAAAAGGATCGGACATTATGGTACCTATGGCTATTCCTTTATTTGGCGGTATGACTATAGCAGTATTAACAATGTTTATTGTGCCGGTGCTTTATAGCTTGATTCAGGAAGCACAAGTGAAAAGAGAGTTAAAACAAGTAAAATCATGAAGAATATTAAAATTACAATCGGAATTTTCTTATTGCTGATTTCCTTCATGGTACCAGCTCAAGAAGACTTAAACAGATATTTACAAACAGCTGCTGAGAATAATCCAGGACTAAAAGTCAAATTCAATGAATATATGGCTGCGCTAGAAATTGCTCCTCAAGTAAAAGCGCTACCTGATCCTGTTGTTGCATTCGGATATTTTATTTCTCCAGTAGAAACTAGAAATGGGCCCATGCAGTTTAAGGTTGCAGCCTCACAAATGTTTCCTTGGATAGGAACTTTGAAAGCCAAAGAAAATGCGGCAAATCAAGCTGCAAAAGTAAAGTTCGAGGTGTTTGAAGAAGCTAAATCAAAGTTGTTCAATGAAATAAAGGTGACTTATTTCAACACTTATTTCAATCGAAAAGCGATTGATATTACATTGGAGAACATTGAAATTCTAAACAGTTTCCGCAAACTGGCAAATATTAAGTTTGAAGCCGGCCTAGTTTCAGCTGTTGATGAATATCGACTTGAAATAGAAATTGGCGAACTCGAAAATCAATTGGCTTCATTAAAAGACAAACAATTGGTTTTGGAACTTATGTTTAATAATCTGCTCAATACTGAAAAAAATGAAGAGGTTATTACACCTGAACTATTATGGACAAATGATTTTCCATTAAGAAAACAGGCTGCAATGGATTCTATCAATCAATCGAACCATCAGCTTTTGAGTCTAGATATGCAACAACTTGCTTTGCAGTACAAGCAAGAAGTCGCTTCCAATATGGGAAAACCAAGTTTTAACATTGGACTGGATTATACAATTATTGGTAAAGGAGAAAATAATCTTTCAGGAACTGATGCTTTTGTATTTCCAATTGTCGGCATTTCTATTCCCCTCTATCGAAATAAATACAAAGCTAT
>JQIA01002343.1_pt1 | contig 10149 bp, 7 predicted proteins | sample 811431 | NCBI WGS metagenome assembly JQIA01 (sample SAMN02998118, study PRJNA258478) | marine sediment metagenome | biome: marine; feature: seafloor; material: sediment; isolation source: oil-polluted sediment collected from 3 locations (0.5 km, 0.7 km and 0.9 km)... | place: USA: Gulf of Mexico ... | reverse complement strand
CGTCCTACCCGGCAGATGGCACACTCGTTTAGCCTGGCCATTTCTGATCCCCGTAAACTGGCCGCAGCGCTACCAATTCTTCCCAGCAGCGACCTGGGTAATACCGGTAGCGGTAAGGTTGATGGGCTGCAGATGGTCGATGCCACTAACGCAGCCTTTACCACCACGGCTGGGGCTTTAACACCGCCGCTGATGATTCGGTTTACTGCACCTGGGACCTTTGAGGTTTTTGATAACAGTGTCCCAGCCGCTCCGGTGTCACTGGAAGCAGGTATTGCTTTTACGCCCGGAGCCGATCTGTTTCCAACGCCCGGAGCCCTCGACCCCGGTTACCAGATGCAGATTAGTGGTACCCCGGCTACCGACGATGAGTTTCAGGTTAACTACAACAGTGCTGGTATTGGTGATAACCAGAATATGCAGGCACTGATTAATCAGCAGGACCTGGGGCTGTTTTCCGGCGGCAGCGCTACCTATCAGGAGAACTATCAGCAACTCGTGGGGCAGATCGGCGCCCACACCAGTAGCGGCAGCATCAACCTGGAGGCAGTTGGCTTTTCGTTGAGTCAGTCGGTGTTTCGTCAGCAGTCGGTTTCCGGCGTTAACCTGGATGAAGAGGCGGCAAATTTACTGCAGTTCCAGCAAGCTTTTCAGGCCGCAGCGCAAACTATTAGCGTGGCCGATACCATTTTTCAGACGCTGATAGGCGTCAGCTAATTTTGGACCGGGTCTGTCATGACAAGTGAGCAAAACCGGATCAGTAAGGTTGGAGTAGTCCAGTGAGAATCGCCAGTAACCAGTTTTTTCAACTTAACCTGAACTCCCTGCAGCAGCAGGAATCCCGGGTACGCACCACTCAGCTGCAAATCACCAGCGGCCAGAAACTACTGGCGCCCGCCGACGATCCGGCCGGTGCGACTCGAGTACTGGCGCTAGAACAGCGCCTGGCGAGTCTGGAACAGTACGGTCGTAATAACACCCTGCTGGAGAACCAGTTACAGATCGAAGAGGCGGCGGTGCAGGAAATGCATGGGCTGCTGGATGATGCCCGTGAACTGCTCATTGATGTTAATAATGGCACTCATACCGAAGGCGACTACAAAACTTTCGGTGATGACATGCGCCAGATTCGTGATCAGTTATTCAGCCTGGGTAACTCCCGAGATGCCAACGGCGAGTTTATGTTTGCCGGTACCGCCACTAAAACTCAGCCCTTTGTATTTAACGCGGTTAACGGTTTCCAATATCAGGGTGACCAACAGAGTCGTTCGGTGATTGTTGCGGCCGGCCGCGAGCTGAAATTTGGCGACAGTGGTTTTGATCTGTTTGTTGACATTTTTACCGGCAACCAGGGCATTACCGCCAGTGCCAACAACGCCAATACCGGTAGTGGTGTGCTCGGAGCGGTCAGCGAAACCACGGTGGGTAGTTATAACGGTGATGACTTTCGTATCGATTTCACCGCAGATGGGGTGTTCGATCTGATTAATGTCACCACAGCGACGCCGATCTCTGTGGGCAACCTGTTTACCCCAGGGGATTCGATCTCGGTTGGTGGCATAGCGGTTAAGCTCGATGGCGTTGCGCTGGCGGGTGATCAGTTCGACTTTGTGCCCAGCACACGTCAGAACCTGCTAACCACCATTGATGACCTGGTTACTGGGCTTGAAAGTGCCACCACTACGAATGTGGCTAAATTGACTAACCAGATCAACCGTGGACTGGAAAATGTCGATGCCGCGTTAGAGCGCACCAACGGTATTCGTTCACGGGTCGGCAATCGGTTAAATGCGGTCGATGCGGTGCGCGAAGCTAATGAGAGTTTTAGCCTGGCTTATGTCACCACGTTGTCGCAGATTCGAGATTTGGACTTTACTGAAGCAGCTACCCGGCTGACTCAGGAGGTGAATTCACTGGAAATTGCCCATGCGGCCTTTGCCCGAGTACAGAATCTATCCCTGTTTGATTTCCTGTAATGGGGCCTGGCTCGATTTAACCAGCGGGGTTGGTTATCCCATGGTTGGGATTTAGGGTGATAAACCGGGAAGTGTTCCTACCTGTTAGCAATAAAAGACCGGAATTCAACATCTGGCTAGATTGCCGTGTTGGTTCTTCTGCGTCCGAGTGTTTGTTTAGCCGGGTAGTTGTAAAGGACCAATGACTGCAGATTGTTCTGCGGCTCAGTTCTGAGGAAACCCGCTATTGCCTGGTGATTGGTCTGAACTGTGCTCCAGCAGGTTCAGTCTGTTTTAGTGGCCCTTAATGACCATTAATGGCTAGCGCCAGTGACCTGTTGATAAGCGTGTATACCTTGTCGGGTCTGCTGTCCCCGACGTACCTGCCTGGTTAGTTGTTGCCGCTGTTGCTCACTTAGCAACTCGAGCTGTTGGTTGAGCTCAAGGGTGGCTTCAATCAGGGCTGCGTTATCTGCTGATGCAGCGGGTAAACGCTGCATCAACTGGTCGCGATTCTGCTGTAGTTCCGTTAGCCGAGTCCAGTCATCGCTCTGTGCAGCACTCACCATCTGTTCGGTCAGAGTGAGCATCTGCTGCCATGGCTGTTTTGGCGCTGAATTCATAGGGCGGTTGCACTAACAGGTGCGGGCGTTTCGGCTTCCTGCTGCTGCACGGCTGGTGGAATTTCTAACCAGGCACTGCGAATATCTTTTAGTAAACCAGCAACCTCGTCGATGATGACCGTGTCGTTGTCCTGGTTGGCCTGCAACAGCCGTCGTTCGCAATATTCGTAGAGGTTATCCAGGTTGGCAGCAATTTCACCACCTGCCACATGACTGATACTGCCGCGCAGGCCGCCGATGATGGAAATAGCACTGCCCAGGGCCTGGCCTTTTTCGGCGATTTCCTGGCGTTCGATGTTGCCACGGGCACTGGCCAATCGTTGCAGTAAACCGTCAAACAATTTCAGAATGAGATGATAGGGGGATGCATTTAGTACTGTCTGGCTCTGTATCTGGCGGTAGCTTTTCAATGCGTTGGGGTTGCTCATAGGGTCTTCTCCTTGGGTGTCTGATTTGTGCTGATTTTTCAGCGCTTAAATTTGTGTTATTTGTTAGCTATTAATTGTCAGCTTTGAACACGCTGCCTGGTAGGTTGGCCAGTTGTTGGGTTAAAAAACCACTCACGGCGTTAAGTTGTCCCACCAAAATGTCCATGGCGATAAAGTCGCGTCGCAGACGCTCATCCAGGTTAGCCAGTCGAATATTGAGTCGGGCGCGCTGGTCGTCGAGGTCGTCGATGCCAGATTGAATGCTTTTGGTGCGCTCGCTAATCGAGCCGTTGTCGCCGATAAAATCATCGATTACCGAGCTAAGACGTCCCGCAAGGCCGTTGTTGCCGGCAAATAACTGACCGATATCCTGAATGTTTAGCGTCGCCGCATCGTCAAGATCATCAGCGTCGACCGAAAGGTGACCAGTTTGTGCGTCTGTGTTGACACCGAGCTGGGTAAGGTTGCTAATGGAAGCCGTATCACTGGAGTTGGCAAACAGGTTTTCTCGTAGCAAACGCTCGAACCCCTTGACTGTGGAATCACCCTGCAGCAAGCCCACCTGCTGGGTCTCCACGTTGACCTGTAACAGTCCCTTAACTATGTCGATCATGTTGTTATAGGCACCGGTAAATGCGCCTACCTGGGCCTTGGCACTGGCTTCGTCAAATCCGACCGTGACTCGGGTGGTCTCCAGAATGTTTTCATCGAGCAAGGTAAAGGTGACGCCATCAATGGCGTCGTCAATGGTATTGCTGCTGCGAGTTACCTGCTGACCATCGATCTGAATCACTGCATCTTCGGCGGCCTGGGTCTGGGTCATGTTGGTGGTGCCAGTATCGAACGCCAGTTGAGACAGGCCGTTGGTGTCGGTGTCATTGCCGTCACTGTCATTAACAAAGATGGAAATTGCCGCGCTGACACCTGTGTTGGTGGTGGTCATCTGGAGCCTGCTAACGGTTCCACCGGAGCCATCATCGACATTAATGATGGTTGCCTGAACACCCTTGCCAGAAGCTGCGCTGTTAATCGCATCGCGTATTTCGGCCAGACTATCGGCGGTGCTATCAATTGATACAGCAATGACCTCGGTACCAGCAATAATGGTTAGCTCACCGCTGCCCACTGAATCGGTGGAGCTGGAAAAATCCACCGACTGCAGCTTCTGTACTTTGGCCAGATTTTCGACGATGACATCAATGTCCCCTAACGGGGCATCGCTGGTAGTGCTAACGCTGATAAAATCTTTATTATTTAAAGAAGTGGTTCGGTTCTGAAAGTTGTTCAGATTATTCAAACCATCAAGGGCAGTTTTGAAAGTAGATAATGCAGAAGAGAATTGACCCAGACCGGAGAGGTTGGTCTGAAATCCGGTTTCCAGATTATTGAGGCGGTTGGTGGTCGGAGCCGCTTCTGAGCTGACCAGGTTGGACACCAGTCCATCGATATCCAGACCAGAGCCAAGTCCTGCTGACGTCAGCATGTCGATTCCGTTGGTGCCATTTTACGCATCTCCCTGGGGTTGGTTGAGGCTCACTAACTCAGCATGATTAACCGGTGAGACCTTCCAATAGCCCGCCACCTTCTTTAAGACGCTGGGCCACTGATAGTAGTTGTTCGCTGGGTATCTGACGGATCACCTCTTCGGTTTCCTTATCGAGAACAGTGACCACCGTTTTACCGGTGCTATCGTCGATATGGAACTGCAGGTTACGATCTATCTGTTGTGACAGCTGTTTAATACTATCGACCGCACGGGTTACTTCTTGAGGGGATAACGGTGGAGAACTGTCAGTCGCAGAGGGCTGACCTGGCGCAGGTGGCGCAGGTTGACTGGAACCGCCCGGAGCGGCTTGATGGGGAGCCGATTGGGGGTTTCCCGTTGGTGGAGCGCGGTTAGCCCGCTCGGTAATCGGTAGTGCATTTTCATTGGACATTTTTACTGTCTCCGATTGAAGAGGAAACCGGGGCTAACTTCTTGTCAGCCCCGGCACTCATGTCACGGTTGTTACTGGTCTTACTGTTTCAACTACTGGAGTAAGCTCAGTACGCTCTGTGGTGACGAGTTGGCCTGGGCCAACATGGCTGTGCCTGCCTGCTGCAGAATCTGCGAACGGGTTAGCTCAGCAGTCTCCTGGGCGAAGTCAGTATCCTGAATTCGACTACGAGCAGCGGAGAGGTTTTCTGCTGATGTCGCCAGACTGGCGATGGTGCTTTCAAAGCGGGTCTGGATGGCACCGAAAGTACCGCGTAGGGTATCTACATCGCGGATCGCCTGGTCAATCTGACGGATGGCGCTATTGGAATCTGCCACGGTAAGGACGTTGGCGGAAGCGATTGCCTGGGCGCTGGTGATATCGGTAGCGGCATCGGCAATACCGCTGAAGAAGGTTTCGTTACCCGCCACGTCAGTGACGGTGATTTGTTCGGCAGAGACCAGGTCTATCGTGCCTTTAAATGTGTTTACCTTTGCTTCAGTACCGCCTTCCGTCATGGTGTCGCCAAAAAAACCTGTGAGCGTATCTGCATCGCCAGCGCCAGAGCCAGACAGCTGCTCAGCAAATTCGATATTGCGGCCATCACTGGCGGTGAGCAAGATATCGCTATTAGATTGCAGGGTAGCGGTAACGCCAGTAGTCGCGGCGTTGGTGTTGATCAGGGTGATTAAATCACTCTGGGAGGTGATGGTTGGTGTTTCACCTTGAACCGCTACTTGGGTGCCATTAATCTGTAAGGTGTATTGCAGTGTATCGGTGGCATCTGCGACTTCAGTGAAGGTCAGAGCTGTACCAAAGTTTGCACTGGTGATGGTGGCTGTCGTGGAGTTGGCGGTAGCGGTTACGCCGTGGGTGCCTGTTAGGGTGTTGATCGCAGCAGCTATCTGGAATGAACTACCATCGCCAAGGCCATTAGCACTATCGGTAGCGGCGCCAATGGCGATCCCACCAATTTGTATTTCGCCGGATGCCAGACTTGCGTCATCAACTGTTAGTGCTGCAAAGTTAGCGCCTGTGTCTGCCACCCCTGCTGTAATGGCCTGGGTGAGGGTATTAGTAGCGACCTGACCAATAGCAGTGTTACGCATCGAAGAGCTAACATCCACTGTGATAGTTTCGCCGACGTTTGCACCCACCTGAAAGGTGGCGTTACCCAGTGTGCCATCAAGTACGTTTCGGCCATTAAACGAGGTGTTTTTCGCTAGCTCATCGTTGGCTGCAAGTAGCTGTTGAAACTCAGCGTCAAGGGAAGTTCTGTCTTCGGAAGTGTTGGTTGCGTTGGCAGACTGGATCGACAGTTCACGCATACGCTGCAAGTTGTTGGTGACCTGTTGCAGTGCCCCTTCTCCCACCTGAGATAGCGAGATGGCGTCGGCAGCGTTTCGTGATGCCTGGTTGAAACCCCTGATTTGTGAGGTCATACGGTCGCTGATGGCCAGGCCAGCAGCGTCGTCTCGGGCACTATTGATACGTAAGCCAGAAGATAACCGCTGGATCGATGTTGACAGTGAGTTCTGACTTGCGTTCAGATTTCTCTGGGCATTGAGCGAAAGTACATTAGTGTTAATTACATTAGCCATTTCCTAAATCTCCTAGTAGTTGGCATGCCGATAGTTGGTCGGCGGCGGCGGTATCGAATTTGGGTGTGGTGAAGACTTCGATTCTCACCACCTGATATTCGCCTATAGTTAGTTTTCGGAACTTGTAATCAGTTCTTTAAGGTTTTTTTGAAAAAAGCGGCAAAATCGGCAAATTAATATTTTTGTTGCCGTTTTAGGGACGGTATCAGAGAAGCATGAATCAGTAATGCGAGTAGCTGGCTGAGTTCACTGCAAAGGGTTGCCACCCGCTTGCTTCTTGTAGGGCAAACCCTTGTTGGTATTGGCTTTTATTAGACTCTGCTTAGGCCGGAAAGTTGGTGATCGGTAAACGGTTCTGGCCTTGATTACGGCTGTTAATGGCAATAATTATTGGTTCTTTTGTGGAATTAACAATGTAGAAGAATATTGCGAAATAATTTTTTAATTTGGTGTTTTGGAGGGTTTTGGCCTGTTTTTGGCCTGGTCTAACAGTAAAAGCGGCAATGAGTTGCCGCCTTTAGCGGATTGGTCTTAGATTGTGCATGGTTAAGTGGAGGGGCTGACTACTGTAATAACGACAGTACGCTTTGCGGTGAGGAGTTTGCCTGGGCAAGCATGGCGGTACCGGCTTGCTGCAGAATTTGCGATCGGGTTAGTTCGGCGGTCTGCTGGGCAAAGTCTGTATCCTGAATTCGGCTGCGGGCTGCGGAGAGGTTTTCCGCAGAGGTCGCCAGGCTGGCAATGGTGCTTTCAAAGCGGGTCTGAATCGCGCCAAAAGTGCCGCGTAACGTGTCCACATCCCTAATTGCCTGGTCTATGCTGTGAATCGCGCTGTTGGCATCGATTACCGTGAGCACATTGGCAGAGGCGATTGCCGCAGCATTGGTGATGCTGTTGGCATTGTTGGCAATCTGCGAGAAAAACTGATCTGTATCGCCATCATTGAGATCGCTGACGGTTATTTGCGTGTCGGCATCCAGGGTAATGGCCGCTTTAAAGGTTCGAACTGATGCGCCCTGGCCGGTCGATCCAGGCTCAGAGATCAGGTCGCCGAAAAAGCCGTTGACGCCATCTGACGCCAGGCCACTGGCATTCGATACGGCTTCCGCAAATTCGATGTTGCGGCCGTCGCTGGCGCTGAGCAGGATGTCATTATTGGACTGCAGGGTAGCGGTGACGCCGCTGCTTGAAGCCTGGGTATTAATTAAGGTGATCAGGTCGCTTTGTGCGGTAATGGTCAGTGCATCTTCTATCTGGACAGTGACCTGAACATCATTAATCTGCAATGTGTAGTGCAGCGTCGAATCGTTGCCAACGTCGTTAAAGGTCAGTGCGCTACCAAAATTGGTGGCGGTAATGGTTGCTGTAGTAGCACCCGCAGTTGCGGTGGCGCCGTGGGTTCCGGTGAGCTGGTTGATGGCGGAGGCAATCTGGGTTGCACTGCCGGCACCGAGTCCGTTATTGCCCGCGGTCGCAGCGCCAATGGCGGTGCCATTAATCTGTAAGTCATCGCCAGCCAGAACCGTGGTGTCAGCCACGGCAGCAATGGCTGCCATGCTGCCAGCGGCGGTAGGGCCGGTGGTGATTAAGTCGAGGTTGACGTTCGCAAACAGGCCGATATTAGTATTGCGCATGCTTGAACTGGCATCGACTGTAATGGTTTCGCCGACGTTGGCGCCAACCTGAAAAGTAGCACTGCCCAGACTGCCATCAAGCACATTGCGGCCATTAAAAGAGGTGTTCTTAGCCAATTCATCATTGGCTGCCAGTAGTTGCTGAAACTCAGCGTCGAGCGAGACCCGGTCTTCTGTTGTGTTGGTGGCATTGGCGGACTGGATTGATAGTTCACGCATGCGCTGCAGATTATTGGTCACCTGTTGAAGCGCGCCTTCGCCGACCTGAGCCAGGGAAATCGCATCAGCGGCGTTACGTGATGCCTGATTAAACCCTCGAATCTGTGCGGTCATACGGTCGCTGATGGCCAGACCGGCTGCATCATCTTTGGCGCTATTAATGCGCAAGCCAGAGGAAAGCCGCTGAATAGATGTCGACAGTGAGCCCTGACTGGCGCTGAGGTTTCTCTGTGCGTTGAGTGATAGCACATTGGTGTTAATTACGTTTGCCATTGCTTCCAGTCCCGCGAACTTATTGTTGTGTTTTAAAAGTAATTAATTATTTCTGGTCGGTTGGGCACAGTTTCTGAGGCGACTAGATCATTTTTTTGGACCTGGTTTTGAACGAGTCAGGTTCTGGACACATTGTGAATATCAAGTGGTTTAAGGCGCTTGTTTCTATGACAGGTCACCCCAATAGCGGCAAAATTTTGCCGTCCGGAGCTAGTTAGCCGTCCCTGGATCGGATACTTGAGTTGTTTTTCTGTTGCTAAATGGTTTGCCGAGAGGCTCGATAGTGGTCTGTTTTAACGCTAATTATCAGGGGTTAATGTCTGGTTGAGTTAGAGACAGCCCCCTGGAGATGACCTGGCTATCTGCCTGTTGAGGTCTCTGTCGAGCCGGCAGTTTTTTTTCCCGCTCTGCTTACCAGCGGCGGTGACGGCAATTTGTCACCGCTGGCGATAGCGTAGGTTGGGGAGTCGGGAAACCGTCGCCAGTTGGAATTGATGGCGGTTAACCTAACCCAGGTTTTCTCTGTTTTTAAGGCCAGTTATTTTTTTAAGCAATTGAAAAATATGAAGATTATTTTTGGTTTTAATGATTTTTCGAGGGATTGTAGAGTTAGGCATGGTCTTTGCTTTTCTCTAGCAGATGGAGACCTCAGACCAAGGACATAAACCCGCTATGAGCGACAGATACCTGTTGGTGATCGAAGACGATGACACGTTGCGTGAGCTGTATGGAGCGGCATTGCGGTCTGTGGGCTATTCAGTACTTACCGCCGCCGATGGTGCTGCCGGCTTAGCAGTGCTTGACCAGGAGGATGTGGCGCTGGTGCTTTGTGATGAATGTATGAGCCCGATGTCGGGCCACGAATTTTTACAGCATAGTCGATTATTGGCCCGGCCGTTACCAGTGTTGATGATTAGTGGCTATGCCAACATTCGTCAGGCAGTGGAGGCGATGCGTGATGGTGCGGTGGACTACCTGATCAAGCCGGTCACTACCCAGGAATTACTGGCTGCGGTTGAAACCTATTTTCCGGTTGCTGAGGTCGAGCCTGAACCAGATAGCGGGATGATAGCGATGGCTACCTCGAGTAAAGAACTGGTAGCACTAGCCCGCCGAGTGGCATTAACCGATGCAACCGTACTGATTACCGGGCCTAGCGGATGCGGTAAAGAGGTAATGGCCCGTTTTATTCATCAACAATCCGAACGGTTAAATGGTCCTTTTGTGGCGATTAACTGCGCGGCGATTCCCTCATCGATGCTAGAGGCAACCCTGTTTGGCTATGAGAAGGGTGCCTTTACTAATGCGTTACAGACCACGCCAGGCAAGTTTGAGCAAGCCCAGGGCGGCACCTTGCTGTTAGATGAAATTTCTGAAATGAGCATGGATCTACAGGCTAAATTATTAAGAGTATTACAGGAACGTGAGGTTGAGCGTCTC
>JQIA01002342.1_pt1 | contig 10152 bp, 16 predicted proteins | sample 811431 | NCBI WGS metagenome assembly JQIA01 (sample SAMN02998118, study PRJNA258478) | marine sediment metagenome | biome: marine; feature: seafloor; material: sediment; isolation source: oil-polluted sediment collected from 3 locations (0.5 km, 0.7 km and 0.9 km)... | place: USA: Gulf of Mexico ... | reverse complement strand
TAACAACCAATTGACAGATTTAACAGGATTGGAGAATCTTACGAATTTGACAACGTTGGATTTGCGTTTTTGCAAATGGGGTGTGTTGGATATTGATAATTCAAGTCTATCAATTGGCTGCAAAACAAAAACATATCAAGAATGGGAATCGTTTTTTAACAAGAGCAAGTCTTATGAAACTGATGTAAATTCTACTGATTACGAAAATATAAAATCTGTATTTTTTCTTATGAAAGAATTTTATTTTAACAAATAAACAATTACTAAAATGACTGAAAATAAAGGAGGTTTTAATATTGGAATATTTGTTACACTTGTAGTTGGCAGCGTGATGAACAAATGCACTGTAATTCAAGAATCCAACGAGTATATTTTGTCTAAAATGTTCAAAGTTGCTTTAAGAAATGAAGATTACAAACAATGTGCAAGAATTAAAAAAGAGATTGATAGCCGTATTTCAAAAGATAAAATTGACCACGGAGCAATGGAAGTTTTCAGAGATTTTGATGAAAATAAAAACGTATTCTTTGGCGATTATGATTTTAGCGGGTTGAATGGATTATTTGACAACTATAAATGTGAGAAGAAATGAAAACAACAGTAAGCCAGTGGATTAATGACTTTGATATTCCAGTTAAAATTCAAAACATACTTTTAGGAACTACTGGAAATGACAATGGTAGAAGCGTTTCTTTTACGATAATTGAAGATATAACCTTAAAACAATGGTGCAGTCGTTATATGGCTAGTGAGTTGAATTACAAAGCATTCGATAAACTCCGAACGGACACTATCATAAACCAAACTCAAACAGTTATTTTTGGTGGCAAAAAAGCTATTGACGGCAATGAATTACTAGAAGATTTACTAAACGAACAGAAAGAAGTTATAACGTCCGTGATACGATTTAACGGTGTTCATATTGAGAAAATAAAACAAGTATTTGAGAAGCACGGTATTAAATACGATGAACCTTTTTAACCTAAAAAACTTATGGAAAATACGGAATTAATAAATGACAGTAGATTAACACCAACGATAGAAATATCAAGAAGTGGAAGTACTCAGATGTTCAGAGAAAGTGATGAAAACGATAGAACTTTTATTAATAAAGGTAATTGTGATTTTGTTCTCAAACACGAAAACAAAGAAATGTACGCAAAACTAATAAATGAAAAATGGTATTGGGTAAGTGGTTGTTGTGAGTGTAATGGAGAAAAGAGAGACAAATGGAAGAGTTATATTGAATGTGATAAGCACGATGTATGCGAAAGTTGCTTTATTAATAGAAAAGAAATAGAGGGTTCTGTTTGGGGTGGCTCTAATGGTTGGACTTGTAAGCCTTGCTACGAAGAAAAAAAATCAAAAGAGCTAAGAGATGCGTTTGAGAAATTAAACGGAGAAAAGCCTGATTGTGATTATACTGATGAAATTATATGTCCGCATTGTGGCTCTGAAATAAGCAACGAGGAAATTTACGAAAGCCAAGATATACAATGTGATGTTTGTTATGGAGAAATAGAGCTTTTAGTCGAATGGACTGCAAGTTATACAACCACCGTAAAAGGAGAAAGAATTACAGGGTAACAATATTTTAACTTAAAAACTTATGGAAAATACGGAATTACGAATCGGAAACTTAGTTAATGTTACTATTGACAATGAAACTGAAATTACAAAAATACTATCTCTTAAAGCAGATAGTTCAGAGGTTGAGTTATTCACATATTTACTTGATACGATTGAAGATTTTGATTTAGAAAACTCCGTAACTCCAATACCATTAACAGATGATATTGCAGAAATGCTAGGGTTTGAATGTTTGCTCGAATTGGCGGTTCATTGTGATTGCTATATTCAAGATAATCTACTTTGGTACGATACTAAATTTGATAGTATTGAAATCAAATCGGTTAATCAATTACAGAACTTACATTTTTCTTTAACAGGCGAAGAATTAACAATAAAAGAAAATGACTGAAAAAAAGAATAAAAAAATTAGCGATTCTGCAACGCTTACATTAAATGGATTCGGAAGTGTTACTAACATAGATAAATAACGTATTTCCAACATAAGCAAGACGATAAAGGGCAACGGTAAACCCTTTAAATTACCAAACTTAAACGAATACGAAAGATGGAACAATTACTTAATTTTATACAAGGCGGATTTAAACTATTATTTTACCTTGTCGGAGTTGCCTTTATAATATATGAGATTATTTGGATTTTAAGCCCTATGGAACAGGTTAAGAAAAGTAAAGAATTCTCAGATAAAAGCAAAGAAGAAAAGGGGGCGAAATGGAGTGATATGTCGGAGGAATACAAGTCTATTTTTGTAAGTGTGGCAATACCTTCATTTTCATTTATGCTATGGATGTTTGTCGGAATACTTAGTTTTAATTGGGTAGCATTCCTTTTAAAAATATCCTTTGGGTTTATTATAGTTCTCCCAATATCAAAGCTTTTTAAAAAATACGATTTAGCTTATACTGTAATACATTGGCTTAACTCCATAATAGGCTTGTTATTTGGTCTTTTCGTGATAATCAACAGCTATCATTTAAAGATTGACTTACTCAAAGTATTGCTATCATTATTTTAACCACACCAACGATTAACGAACAGTAAACTTTTTTAACCTAAAATATAAAATATGTCTTATTCAGAAATATATAAATTCAACAAAAAAGGAAAAGCTAAGAGATTAGGGGAAGTGCATAATTCTTGGAATGGTGCTATGGCTATTTGGGTAATACTTGAAAAGAAATACTTGAGTACACTTCCATTACCGCATTATTTAAATGGAATTACAGATTACTATTCAAGAACTTCATTCGGAATTATTGGAGAAAAAGGAATGAAAGGAATTTGGGATTTATTCGAAGATAAAAGATTGTCATTAGATGAAAAAATAGTACTTGGTAGTACATACGATGATTGTATCATTTTAAGAAAAAATTTTGCTAAGACCATTAATGCTTTTAAAAACTTTACTGGAATAACAAACCTAAAAGAGCAGTCCGTAATAATAGAAGAAGCATTGAAAAACAAAAACATTATCGCAATCGCATTTAATCCAACATCTGTTAATGGCGATAGTTGGCATAATAAAAGACAATCTAAAAAAGGAAGGTACAAGCCTTACAATATATTAAAAGAGGATAATCACTGGGAATTGTTTAAAACAATAGAGGAGAATGGTAAAAATAATTCTGAATAAAATCAACTTCTCACACGATTCACACAATTATTAACTACATTTACACATCAGATAAAAGCATTTAGCGGTGCTTCTGAGTAGTGAAAATCAGCAAGAAATAACGAAAGACTTTAGTTAGTGCTTTTGTGGATAAAGGATTAATGTACTTACTTGCTGTAATACGTTAAACGCTACCTTTTCCACGAAAGCACTATTTTTTTTTGTTTAAAATTTAAGGGTATGGTATTAAGAAGACTTGGAAATAAGAAGAAAATAGCAAAGGAAATACAAAAGTACTTTCCCGTTCACAAAATATATATCGAGCCTTTTTTTGGAGCTGGAGGAATGTTTTTTAATAAGCCGAAAGCTAAATATAATATTGTGAATGACTTAGATTCTGATGTATTTAACTTGTTTCAGGTTGTAATGAACCAAAAAAAAGAACTAGAAAAGGCTTTTTATATGATGCCGATACATTACGACTTATGGGAGTTTTATAAAAAAAATATACCTAAAGATAAAGTAGAAAGAGCGTTAAGATTTTTATTAATTTCAAATTTTGGCTACATGGGAAAGCCTGAAACTCTTAGATGGAATAATAAAAATTCTAAAATTAGAGTTTTGGAAAACATTAAAAATACATTTGATTTATTATTCAATGTAGAGTTTAATAACCAAGGATATGATACATTTTTAAAAACAATTTCATTTAATGACAATGAATTAAAGGATGTGTTTACATACAACGACCCTCCATATTTAGATACAACAAATAATTACACTGAAGGATTTACAGAGGAGTTAAGTTTCGGTCTTTTTGAATCTAACGAGTCTATTGGGAGTAAATGGGCGATGAGTGAATTTAATCACCCATTTATAATATCGGAGGCAAAGAGAAGGAACTTAAATATAATAGAAGTAGGGGAGCAGAATAATATGAAAAACAGAAGAACAGAAATATTAGTAACTAACTATTCAAATTCACAATTGAGTCTATTTGAATAATCAAAGCCCTTTAACGAGGGTTTTTTTGTGCCGTAAATACTCGCATTAATACACTGTTTTAAATACGTGTATTTAGATTGTAGCGTAACTGCATTGTTTAAAAGTGCTTTTTCGGTGCTTAAAGGCGGTTTTTATAGATATGTGAATAAAATATAAATAAAAACGCAAATGATTATTTATAATGAAATACACTTTGTATATTTACGGTATGGAAACAAAAAGAGAATTACTTGGAGTTGAGATAACAAGCTATGATGGTATGTTATCAATAAGCGATTTAGTTATTGCATACAATAAAGAGTGTGATAATTTGGGGTTGCGAAAATTCAGAATGAACGATATTACAAGAAGCAAGTCATTTCAACTTGCTTTATATGATTATATATCCTCTAAAGAGGGAGGTTTTAGTTTTAATGATTACTCTGATAAAGTAGTGGGGTCTGGAACTATTTCAATAATGAAAGATAGAGGTCTTTGGTTGACAAAAGGAAGAGGAGATAATAGATTTGTTTATTGCAGTAATGTAGTTTGGAAGCTAGTATTTAGCTGTATGTTTGGGGATTTCTCAAATTACGCATCTGAAAAATGGATTGATGAGATACAAAATTTCTTTAAATATAAGCCGATAGCAAATAAAAGAAGAAGCGATTCATTTGAAGCAAAGTTCATCAATTCATTTATAGAAAGCTCATTTCTAATAAATAGCAATATAATAAAACAGGCTGAATATGGCGGATTTGTTTATGACTTGAGGATTGATTTATTGGGAAACCCTTTTGTTATAGAATATCACGAGCAATTTCACTCATTAGGCTCTGAGATTAAAAATGACAAGAAAAAATTTGATGCCGTTGTAAATATGCCTGATAATAAATTTGCTTATATAGTTGTTCCGATAGGAAAAGAGAGTGAGCAATTGGAGTTTATAAAGTCTTGTATTTGTGCTGATGTTGATATTGATTATATAAACACAATTGAAAGTATGAGATATTTAGAATATTCATTGCTTTCTGATATTGGCATAGGAAGTAGCGATATTTTCGCTAGAGCTATAAATAAAAAAGTGCTAGGAAAAGATTCTTTTGGAGTTAGAAATTTAGCGTCTTCTGAGGAACTAAGAAGTATATTAAAAATAGAGAAGCATATAATTGAATGCGTAGAAGATAGGCTAACAACAACTCTAAAAAGCATTATTTCAGAAATAGAAACAGAAGAAATAGCAAACGATTTTTTAAGATAAAAGTAAAAATATAGTTAATTATGGCAACAATAAAAAAACACTTAAAAAGCAAACCTTTTACAATTGTAGAAAATGACTTTTTGAATAATGATGATTTGTATTTCAGTGCAAAAGGATTGTTTTCTTATATGATTTCAAAGCCATCAAACTGGAACTTTACTATTAAAAGTATTAAAAGTCAGTCAAGAGATGGGCAAAGCCGAGTAACAACCGCTTTAGATGAATTAAAGAAATTAGGGTTTATTCATTACGAAAAGCTGAAAAATGGGAGTGGTATTTATCACTTATACGAAAACCCAAAAGACAACCCTAAATTTGAAAACCCAAATAAGGCTATAAGCCCAAGTTTAGAAAACCCAAGTTTAGAAAACCCAAGTTTAGAAAACCCCAATTTGGGAAACTCCAAACGTATTAGTAATACTATTTTAAATAGCAATAAAGAAATAAGTAATAATAAAAAAAACAAACAAAAAAATGTGTGTGTTTCTGAAAGTTCAAATCAAAACAACTTTTCAATATCGGAACTTGAAGAAATGATAAAGGCAAAAAAAGGAATTAATAACGAACCATTAAAAGCCAATACCGAAAGAAAAAAAGTTGCGGAAAAAAAAGAAAGTAAGGAACTCAGACCATTGCACGAAAATTCAAAAACGATTATCGCAATGTATCCGAAGAAATGCCCAAAATTCACAAGTGCTAGTAAATCAATTTCTACTTACAGATTAAACGGCTCGCAATATTCAGATGTAGTAGTAAGATTAGAGAAGCTAATACGCTCAAATAACGGCACACAAGCCTTTGAATACATTAAGTCATACATAAAGCAATGCGTAAGTAATAAAATGGCTATAAAGGGCTTAATGCCTTTGATTAATTCTATTGAAAAAGGAAATGTTTCTTTAGAGGAAATTGAAACGGAAAGTAATAACTCTCAAAAAATGGCAGCTCCAAAAACTCCAATGGCTAAACCATTCAGCTAAAAACAAAACCTTACTATAAATGAAAAAAAAAGCAAGTGCATTTTCAGATGAAGAAATTGAAAAAATAGTATTAGGAGCTTTGATGTTAGAAAAAACAGCAATGTTTAATGTCTCCGATGTTCTTTTAACAGAGGATGTTTTTTCAAAATGGGAACATAGAGAAATATTTAATGTTATTATTGGATTGTATAACTCAAATAATCCAATAGATATGATGACTGTCGTAAATGGTTTGCGTAATAATGGATTTTCAGAGCAAAAAGGGTTGCAGGCTTTTGATATTGCACAATTAACCCAAAAGGTAAATTCAGCAGCTAATATTGTTTATCACTCAAGAATCCTTGTAGAGTTCGCAATTAGAAGAAAATTGAGAGATTTATCAAACTCAACACTTGCAAAACTTGAAAATTCAGAAAATGATGTTTTTGAAATTCAAAACTACACCGAAAGTGAACTTTTAAAAGTCAATGAATTACTTTCCTCAAACAACACATCTCAAGTAGATGATTTGAAAAGCGAGTACTTTGATAAAATGCAAAAAGACATTAAAGACCATTCAAGCGGTGTTGTAAACGGAATACAAACAGGAATTTCAGACATTGATAATTCTTTAATTTCAATAAAAGATGGCGAAGTTTTCGTTTTGGCAGCACGTCCAAGTATGGGAAAGACAGCCTTTTTAGGCTCGGTAATGAAGTACAACGGGCAGCGTGGAAAATGTGGACTTTTTGTTTCAATTGAAACGGACAAACACAAAGTTATTAACAGGCTTATTTCAGATGCAGAAGATATTCCACTGAAGTATTTGGTGAATAGAACCGAACACACAAACAGGTATTCAGAAAAAATAGGAATTGCACTTGACAAAATAGGAAACTATAATTTATCAATAGATGACAGCCATACTGTTACAATTAACAACGTAAGAAATTCAGCTTATAGACTTGACCAAAATTTAAAAGCGCAAGGAAAAGAACTAGGTTATATTTTGATTGATTACTTGCAGTTAATGAGTGGAGATGCTAAAAATATGAACCGTGAGCAAGAGATAGCCAAGATTTCAAGAGGTTTAAAAAAAGTAGCTAAAGAGTTTAATGTTCCAATAATTGCACTAGCTCAATTGAGCAGAGCTGTTGAAACTAGAGGCGGAGACAAAAGACCAATGCTAAGTGATTTAAGGGAAAGCGGAGCGATAGAGCAAGACGCTGATATTATCGGATTTCTTTATCGACCAGAATATTATAAAATACTTGAAAATGAGAATGGCGAAGCGTTACCAAAAGGTTATACTGAATTGATTATTCAGAAAAATAGAGATGGAAAAGTAGGAACTCATTTAATGGCTTTTAATGGAGATTTTACAAGGTTTACAAACTTGAATAATGACCCTTTTGAAAATCAAGAAACAATGAAACCAAACAACAACTTTGAAGATGAACCAAACTTTTAAACGACTACACAGGCTTTGATGCTGAATGTGGATTTTAAATATTTTTTTAACCTTAAATACTAATAAAAATGAAAAACGAAGAGAAAAAACACGAAAGCTACGGAATGGTAAGTATTGGAAAATTTCACTCAAACGATGCTCAATTTTTCGGCTCTGATTTGGTGCATAATGGAGGTATTTGTTTAACAATAAGTACTGGAAGTAAAGTAAGAAATTTAAAATCAGATTGGCATCACGCTGAAAAGCAAATTATAAGAGTTGAAATGTCGCATAATCAGTACGTTGATATGATTACTAGCGGAATGAATACAGTCGGAGTTCCTTGTACCATAAAAAGGATTAATGGAAAGATGATTCCACAAATTGACCATATAGAGGACAAAAAAGAACTTTTTTCTTCTGAGATGGTTGATACTCACAAGAAATTCCAAAATCAAATAGATGAAATTCAAGAATTATTAAATGGGAAATTAGGGAAGCGAAATGTAGATGAAATCAAACATCAATTAAAAATCTTAAAATCTCATATTTCCAGCAATGTAAACTTTACAATGGAGTGCTTTAAAGAGGAGATGGAAAAGACTGTAACCGAAGCAAAGCAAAATATCTCTGGATACATTGACCACAAAATACATTCATTAGGATTGCAAGGAATGGAAAAAGAATTACAATTTTCTTTGGAATCAAAAAACAAGCAATAATATGACACACTACATAAACATCGGGAGAATTGACCGACAATGCACTATTAGAGCAGTAATAGGGAAAAAGGTATTTGTAAACTTCTATAAATGCAGCCAATGGAACAACCACGGATTTAATAAAGACCAAGTTAATATTATTATTTCGGCTGAAAATCAAAGGAAAATAAGTTTTAACCAATAAAAAAAACGATATGAAAACAGGATTTACAGATATACAAAGGAGTGATATACACTTTGGCGATAAAGTAGCCTATAATTTAAAAGGAGATGGCAACGGTTTTTTTATAGTTTCTTTTAAGAATGGGATTATATGCAAGGAATATGAAAATATGATTTATAATCCACCTTTTGAAAAATCACAATCAGAGATTGATAAATTGAATTTAATTATTGTAGGAAGAACAGATGAAAGCCTTAAAATTGGAGAAAAGCAAGTAAATAAACATGCAATAATTACCAATAGAAAAGAAAAAGAATGTGAACACCCTTATTTTTATTTGAGAACAAAAGAAATGTGCAGCGATTTAGATTATTGCACTAAATGTGAAACATACTTAAACCAATGATTTACGACTTATCCAGCAATTACGACAAGCAGAACGCTATAACCTACGTTAAAAAGCTACTAGATGACAGTAAAAATAAAAAAGTAGTCATTGAGATAACTAAAAAAAGGGAGCAGCGAACGATAAGGCAGAACGCATATTATCACGTTGTAATAAATCTCTATTGTATTCATTTTGGGCATTCTAATTTAGAGGGTAGTAATATTCTAAAGCATTATTACGGTTTAGTTTACGAAAAAGAAGGGATTACACATTGTATTTCTTCAAAAAAACTAGATACCAAACAGATGACTTTATTTATTGACTACATACGGACACATTCGGCTAAACAAGGCTGTTATATCCCAACGTCAGAGGAGTATTTAATAGAACAATTCAGATTTAACAGGGAAATTGAGCAGAACAAAGAGTTTTTGTAAAAATTAACAAAATAGTGAGGTTATCGCATAATCTCGCTATTTCAAGATAAAACGATATGAAAAACAGACAGGAAATGCTACAAGAGATTAAAGAATGGTACGCAAAAGAGACTAATAAAACAGTTTTAGATTTTGATAATTACGATAATCATATTTGTAAAGTAGTATTTGAGTATAATAACAAAGTAAAAGAACCTAATAAAATATATTGTACTTGTGATTTTCCTTTAATAAGAAACGGGTATTGTGGAAATTGTGAACTTGACTTAAAAGACTGAAAGATGAAAAAATATAAAGAGTTAAGTAAATCGGAATTGCTTAAAAAATTCCTACTTGAGTTTTTTGATTTTTCGGAACTTAAAAGTATTGGGTTTTACGATAAAAATGTAAAGTCCACGGATTATGATTTACAGGCAGAAGCTATATGCTTGTATTTTGGTTACAAAACAGTTTATGAGTTTGGAGCTGACACGGTGAAGGCTCGCTTAACGTATTCAGATGCACAAAGACCGAAAAACGAACCATTTATAACAGAAATAAAAAGTATATATTAAAAGAAATATGAAAAAATATAAAGTACTATTCA
>JQIA01002341.1_pt1 | contig 10152 bp, 8 predicted proteins | sample 811431 | NCBI WGS metagenome assembly JQIA01 (sample SAMN02998118, study PRJNA258478) | marine sediment metagenome | biome: marine; feature: seafloor; material: sediment; isolation source: oil-polluted sediment collected from 3 locations (0.5 km, 0.7 km and 0.9 km)... | place: USA: Gulf of Mexico ... | reverse complement strand
AAAAAAGTCATAAAAAGCGCAATTCCAATAAGAATTTGACTACTTGGCGTCTGCTGAGTACCTAAACCCTGACGTAAAATGGCCAATACCACTAAAATTCGAGCAAAAGGTGTCATCGTTACCAAAATAGCTGGTAGAAATGTCATTAAGGTCATTATTATCAGTATTTGAATACTGACTGAGTAACTCTGACCACCTCCTGGCTGAGGTGTTATGGTAAGTGCTTGTAACGGTTGAGCCTGAGCCCATACGTCAAAAGATAGCATCACAAGGAATATAACAGCACAATATTTTAGGGCATACCTTATGGCGAAAGAATTGTATGTGATCAGGGCTTTAGCTCTCATGAGATTCCGCCTCCTGCTGTTCACTTAATACACTTTCAAATGCATCGCCTGGCTCAAAAACATGTAACGTGGTAATTGATGATGGAGTTACACCGACAAGTAACTCCTGACCTTTCACTCGAAGAAGTATCACTTTTTCTCGTGTGCCAAGAGACTGTCTTGCACATACTTGAATATCAGCTCCCTGAATCTGGGTAACCCCTCCCATTTTCTTATACAACCAGGCGCTAACAAAAATCAAAACCACTATGACAAATAGGCCGCCTAACATGCTGACAAAGCGACTTCCCATGCCAATCTCAGAAACAGTGCTTGAAGCAGCAAGCACCAGCTCACCAATGCTCATGAGAAAGAAAAATATTAATGGTTTTAACTTGCTCATATATTAAACTCTTATTTTAGCTTTCGAACCCGCTCAGCAGGGCTAATTACATCTGTCAAACGAATTCCATAACGATCATTAACAACAACAACCTCTCCGTGAGCAACTAAGGTACCGTTGACTGTCACATCCATTGGCTCTCCTGCCACCTGCTCTAACTCGATAACCGACCCCTGGCTTAATTGCAAAAGATTACGTATCGCTATTTCTGCTCTACCAATTTCCATGGATAAAGTCACAGGAATATCCAAAATCATATCCAGGTTTCTATCACCGACAATACTATTTAAATTATCATCAGAGAGCTCTTCAAAATCTGCCTGGCTAGTATCTTTAGCGTCTGATTGCTCTTCTAAAGCAGCACCCCAATCAGCCATAGCATCATCTGCTTCAGCCTGGGCTCCGCCTTCCTCAGAACTCTCAGTCTCACTTGATTCAGCTTGCTCCTCTAGAGCATCAGCCCAATCTGCCGCTGCGTCATCATTCTTGTCTTCATTCTTATCGTCTTCTTCACTCATTTGTAATCTCCATTAGCTTATGTTTGGCATCATCATCTAAAGGTGTCAAAAACTCACTGATTTTGACGGCATTTTTGCCCTCAGATGTACCAAACTTGCCACGTAATAGCGGTAAATGTTTTGTATATAAATCTACATGTTCGGGTAGTTCAATTGGGATAATATCTCCCTTTTTTAAATCAAGAAGCTCGCCTAAAGACAGCTCAGCTTGTACAAGCGTTCCGGTCAATGGAATGACAGCATCTTTCGTTTGTTTTTTTAATGCGTGCTCCCAACGTCCATCAGAGTCACCTCTGTCACTCTGAAGTCCAGTACCCAAAATATCTCGAATGGGTTCAATCATCGAATAAGGTATCGTAAGATGAAGCTCTCCTCCACCACCTTCAAGTTCAACTTGGAATGTACAAACAATAACAACTTCTGAAGGACTCACAATATTGGCAAATTGCGGGTTAACCTCAGAGTTATGAAATTCAAAATCTATTTTAAGCGCGGGACTCCAGGCTTTTTCCATATCAGAAAATGCAGCATCTAGAATCGTTTGAACCACTCGTGTCTCTGTTGCTGTAAAGTCACGCCCTTCAATTTTTGTTCTAAATTTTCCCATTCCACCAAAATAATTATCCACACAGATAAATACAAGACGGGGATCTAGCACCATAAGTGCTTTACCGCGCAATGGGTTTAACGAAATCAAATTGAGGCTGGTTGGTACATAGAGGCTTTGCACATATTCCGAAAACTTCACCATTTTAATACCACCGACTGAAATCTCAGCAGAGTGTCTTAATATATTAAAGATACTAATCCGGAATAATCGTGCAAAACGCTCATTTATCATTTCGAGTGTAGGTAAGCGACCACGGACAATGCGTTCCTGATTACCTAAATCATATGAGGTTACTTCACCGTCATCTTCGGTAGGTTCAAGGTCAACGTCACCTCCGCCTACACCATGTAGAAGCGCATCAATTTCTTCTTGTGAAAGTATGTCATTACCGCTCATTACAGCACCTGTCTACTGAATCACGAAAATATCAAAGAATATATCTTCCACACCTTCTTTTCCTGTGCGTTCAAGTAAAATTTCTTTTACTTTATCAAGTACTTCCTGCCTCAGTAAATTTTTATCTGCAGAACTACGCATTTCTTTACTGGTTTTATCACCAATAAGAGAATACAAATCATTTTTTAGAACCGGCATATGTAAATCAAGATCTTCGATGACCATTTCATCAAACATCATAAATTGAATTCTTACACGAAGATATTTTGGCCGTCCGGTATCACTCAAGTTGACTACCATAGCCTCTTCCATGGAGTGGTATATGGCAGGACCTTTAGGTACTGCTTCTGTTGCAGCAACTTCGCTACTTTCCTGTGCACCTTCTGCGCCTTCTACAACTTCTGCTTCTGGCTCAGCAAACGGACCTAACTTCATGAAAAACATAGCGCCACCGGCACCCGCAAGCAGCACAACGACAGCAATGATGATAATCATCATTTTACTGCCACCTTCTTTTGTATCACCTAATTCTAGATCGACGTCTTCATTCGCCATCACACACCTCACAAGTTACAATTGTATACAAGGCAAATTGTATGCCAATTGGCATTTTGATACCAATAAGATTTTACATTTAAATTTTCACAGACTTTATTGAAATAAAAACAAAAAGCCTTTTCATCCATAGTCACAGAATATATATTAATATCAAAATACCTGTATGACTAAGAATATTGCCTTCAATTGCTTGATTATAATCAAGTTAACTCAATATAATCCTACAAAACACCTAGCGGTCTTATTTATGTGCCTAATCAAACAAATAAATAAAATTTTTTCGATACCCTAAAGCCACTCAAGACACGGTACTATCTACCATATTACATAACACATAAGAAAAAGTGTCAAAAAACCGTCAAAAAACACAAAACATATTTTTCCGTACGCTGTTAATTGACACTAAGTATAACAACAATACATTTCCGTTCTGTTTTCAGCTTTCCGACAAGAGCAAATATACTATATAATATGAATCACTAACTCACACCTCCATGCGCTACATATTTTTATAAGAGCCCATTATGCGAAACTACCAGATTCTTCGGTTACAATCATTTCTAATACTATCCATATTGTTCGCTTCACATGCAATAGTTGCTTCTGAAATTGAACATTCAAAGTTGGTTTCCCATTTTAAAAATGACTACCGTTCCAGCAAACACTCGCTAGAATTCAAAGCAATTCTACCAGCAAGTAACACCGAAGAAAAAAACAAAGTCATTACCACAACTCAACTAATAATTGATGGTGTAGTAATGGATCAGCCCTATAATTTACTTGCACGCTCAGGAGATCAATTTCCTGATAGCCCTTTCCCATACGGCCAACTTATAAATGCAGAAGGAAAGCCAATAACTTCAGTTGACCAGCAACCTGAGATTTCACATTACATGGAATTCTCTTCTTTGCTCGCAGTTCATGACAAATTATTTATGCTCAGCCAATTTGAAACAGCTCCTGCGGCAATATATCAGTCTGAACTACAACAAGACAACGATGGAAAGCTTTCTATACTGAACACAAAGCCAGTTGACTTTTCTGGTGTAAATGGTGGTTGGGTGCATTGCGCAGCAAGTGTAACGCCCTGGAACACGCACTTAGCATCGGAAGAGTATGAGCCAAATGCCGCTCTAATCGATCCACGTACTGGTATACACGATGAAAGCTCCCGCTACATGGCGAATGTGTTTTCGCGTATGGCGCGTTATAAGGGTGGTGAACAATCCGCTATTTCTCCCTACGACTATGGCTGGCAAACAGAAATTGAAATTGTTAATGCTGAAGGACAAACCCACGTCAATAAACATTATTCAATGGGAAGACTTTCTTTTGAACTTGGCCGTGTTCTGGATGATCGAAAAACAACCTACATGAGCGACGATGGCACCAACGTAGGTTTCTGGATGTTCATCGCAGATCAGCCGGGTGATCTAAGCCAGGGTGTATTGTATGGTGCAAAATGGCAGCAAATATCAAGCGACCGTCAAGGTGGTGCTGCACATTTAGGTTGGATAAGCCTTGGCCATGCTACTGATTCTGAAATTCGCAAGATAATGGACACAGACATAGGCTTTCATGATATTTTCGAAACATCAGAACCTCAAAGCCAATCATGCTCAGAAGGTTTCACACTCATTAACACCTTAACGGGAAAAGAATGCTTAAAAGTTAAGGAAGGTATGCAACTTGCAGCATCTCGGCTTGAAACACGACGTTACGGGGCTATGCTAGGCGTTACCACAGAATTCAGAAAAGAGGAAGGTATTGCCTACGACCCTGTTCATAAAAGGCTTTTTGTTGCTATGTCTGATATTGGGCGGGGTATGGAAGATAATGCAAAATATGGCAAACAAACGAATAGTTTCGACCTTGCCGGCAGTAATCACATAAAGCAGCCCTATAATCGCTGTGGTGCAATCTATGCTCTGGATCTTATTTCCGGGCAGCGAGATACTGCTGGAAACTTAATTTCCTCACAGCTTGTTGCTGCAAACATGTATTCTGTATTAAATGGGAATATGACAAGAAAATGGTGGTCCGACAGCGTAATACCGGAGTATCCTGAAAGTGGAAATTTCTCAGCTAACCGTTGTGATATTAATAGCATTTCAAACCCGGATAATATTCATTACATCTCAGAATACAATATCATGTTAATCGCTGAAGACACGGCTGCACATGAAAACAATGTCATGTGGAGCTGGGATTTATCCACCGATAAACTAACTCGTATTTTAAGTGCACCCTTAGGTGCAGAGATCACCTCTCCATACTATTATAATGATATCAATGGCTTTGGATATATCATGTCTGTTATTCAGCATCCATTTCAAGGAATACCAAAAGACGAACAGCCTGAGTCTGGCGCTCACCGATCCTATGTTTCATATTTTGGCCCCTTTCCTCCGGTAAAAGAATAAGGAATCTTAATAATGGAAAATACCTTCTACTGGCATGATTATGAAACTTTTGGCAGCAACCCAAGACGCGACCGAGCTGTTCAGTTTGCGGGTATACGCACAGATCTTAATTTAAACGTTATCGGCGAGCCATTAGATGTATTTTGCAAACCGGCTGATGACTGCCTTCCTAACCCGGGTGCCTGTCTCGTCACAGGAATAACACCTCAGCAAGCCTTAGAAAATGGCGTTTGTGAAGCCGAGTTCACTCGACAGATCGAAGAGCAATTAGGAATGCCTGGAACATGCGGTGTTGGCTACAATAGCATTCCTTTTGATGATGAAGTCACTCGCCATCTTTTTTATAGAAACCTCACCGACCCTTACAGCAGAGAATGGCGAAATGGAAATTCACGCTGGGATATCATAAATGTAGCTAGACTATGTTATGCACTGAGGCCGGAAGGAATTAAATGGCCACTAAAAGAAAATGGTAAACCTTCTTTTCGGCTCGAGGAACTAACACAAACAAATGAGCTTAATCACGAAAATGCCCATGATGCATTATCCGACGTACACGCCACCATAGGGTTAGCGCGGTTACTAAAAAATGCTCAACCAAAACTATTTGAATATTGTTTAAAACTTCGAAACAAAAAATTTGCCGCTTCATTATTAGATTTAAGCAAAGCTCAGATTGTCATTCATGTTTCTTCTAAGTTTCCGGCTGAAAATGGTTGCCTCTCACCTATCATTCCGTTAGCCCAGGATAAAAGCAACCCTAATAGCATTATTTGCTATGACTTGAGACATAACCCTCTTGCGCTCCTAGAAGATGACATAGATAGCCTAAAAGAAAGAATGTTTACCCCGAAAGCCGATTTACCCGAAGGGCTTGAAAGAGTCGCGTTAAAGGGAATTCAGATTAATAAATCACCCATAATCTGCCCCATAGGTGTTCTCAAAGATGTCGATTTAGATCGCATAAACCTAGATATGGAAACATGCAGAAACCATGCTCAAATGCTAAAAAACATTCCAGGCTTAAGTGATAAAATCACCGCTATATTCGAGCGCACCTTTGAGGACGACCCAGAGCAGGACGTCGACTTGCAATTATATTCGGGTGCATTTCTTTCATCCTCAGATAGAAGACAGCTAAACAGCATCATCCAAATGGATGAGTTCACTTTATCAGAACAATCATTTTCTTTTGAGGACCCGCGTTTAGATGAAATGGTATTTCGATATCGGGCAAGAAACTACCCTCAAAGCCTCTCTAGTGAAGAAAAGCACGTGTGGAATGAAACACGCTATTCTTTATTAAATAACCCGGACCTTGCCTGCACCACAAGTATGCTAGATTATCCTGAGTTGCTTCAGCAGTATCAAAGCCAGTATCCGCAGCATTCACATTTATGGCAGGATTTATCAGCCTGGTATGAAAAAATACAGTAGTAGGTTTTTCACTAGGCTACATCACTCGCGAATCAACCCTGCAGCCTGTTAACGACCGGAACGGCCGTTAACAGAAGCTTATTTGCAAGATGGCAATTACAAGGATAAATAATCCGCAACAAAATCTGCGTCCTTATCACCACGACCTGATAAGTTAATCAGGATCGTTTCATCTGCGGACATGTTAGCTGCCATTTTCATAGCATGCGCAACAGCATGAGCACTTTCCAAAGCAGGAATAATCCCTTCTAAACGTGACAACTGCATAAATGCATCCAGACATTCCTTGTCGTCTGCAACCTCATACTCAACGCGCTTGATGTCTTTTAAATGGCAGTGTTGCGGCCCTACCCCAGGATAATCAAGTCCTGAAGCAATGGAATAGACCGGTAATGGGTTACCTTCATCATCCTGCAGGTTATAGCATTCAAAACCATGAATAGCCCCTTTTGATCCCAGCGTTAATGTTGCTGCATGATCAGGAGTATCCAAACCTTTTCCAGCTGGTTCAACTCCAATCATCCGTACATTTTCATCGTCCAAAAATGCAGTGAACAAACCCATAGCATTTGAGCCACCGCCAACACATGCAACCAGAACATCCGGAAGTTTACTTTCTCTTGTTAAAAACTGTTCTCTAGCTTCTGTACCAACAACACTTTGAAAATCTCGAACAATTTTTGGAAAAGGATGTGGGCCTACAACAGAACCAATCGCATAAAATGAATGAACCGGATCTTTTAAATATTCTTCAAATGCACTGTCTACTGCATCTTTTAACGTACGTGTTCCGCGAGAAACTGGAACCAGTTTACACCCCAGAATCCTCATCTTTGTAACATTCGGGTGTTCTTTTTCAATATCAATTTCACCCATGTGGATTTCACACTCAATCCCTACAAGAGCACACGCCGTTGCAAGAGCTACACCATGTTGACCTGCCCCCGTCTCAGCTAAAACCTTTGTTTTACCCATATGTTTAGCCAGTAATGCTTCACCTAAACAATGATTGATTTTATGTGCGCCAGTGTGATTTAAATCTTCTCTTTTCAAGAAAATTCGGGCACCACCGACCTTTTTCGTTAGACGCCTTGCATAATATATCGGGCTTGGACGGCCCACATAGTCTGCATATAACTCTTGCAGTTCATCCTGAAAAGATTGTGTTTTTACAACCTCATCATAGGCATCATTAATTTGATTCATGATGTCGATCAATGGCGGTGGAATGATCTGTCCACCGTACTCACCAAAATAGCCTTTTTCATCCGGCATTTTCTTCATATTATCTGTCATAACCTCACCCCATATATAATCGTTCAGGCTGCGGTGCCTGAACGTGTACTAAGTAGCTTCTGCCAAGAAAGCAGCAACTAAATTGACACAAAAAAGTGCCCATATATCTCATTGCTACGCGTATTTTCTACCCATAATTAGACAAAATTACCACGTCTATTCATTACTAATTGCTTCGATAAGACGACCAGGCGGGTTCACGTACATCAAGGTCACTTAACACCAATCTTTGTCTGACACGACCGTCTGAAGAAACCGCAGACAACACGCCTTTATCCGCTTCACTTGTCGCATAGAGAACCATTATCCCATTCGGAGCAAAAGTAGGCGACTCATCCAAAAAACCGGGGGTAATAATACGTGTAATTCTTGACTCAAGATTCAAGATAGCAATTCTGTAATTATTATCACGTGCATGAACAAGAGCAATTTCTTTGCCGTCAGCCGACACACTGGCTCGTGCGTTATAGTCCCCTTCAAAAGTCAACCTGCGAGCTCGCCCACCTTGTGAATCCACCTGATAAATTTGTGGCTTACCACTACGGTCAGAAGTAAAAACAATACTCTTACCATCCGGGAACCATGCCGGTTCCGTATCTATACTCCAGTGATTCGTGAGTTGCGTCAATCGCTTGCTAGCAACATCCATCACATAGACCTCAAGATTACCTGAACGTGATAATGCCATCGCGAGCTTTGTGCCATCTGGTGACCAAGAGGGAGCTCCATTAATGCCTTTAAATGATGCAATTTGCTCACGATTTCCCGTCGCTAATTGCTGTGTATACACATTAGATCTACCCGTTTCAAAAGATACATAGGCAAGGTTTCGACCATCTTTAGACCAACTGGGTGAAAGCAATGGCTGCTTAGAACGAACAACCAGTTGTGGATTATATCCATCGGCATCTGCTACCATTAATTTATATTCACGCTCAGCTGTTTTTTGATCAACGGTTACATAAGCAACACGTGTATTAAACGCTCCTCGCACACCAGTAATAGCTTCAAAAATTTTATCTGCAAGAAAATGAGCTGTGTTTCTTAATTCGCCATATTTTGCATCTGCTTTAAATGCCAGCAACCTTTGCTCTGTATGCACATCAAATAACTGCACCTCTACACTATAGCCTTCACTTCCGGGAGAAACTTTGCCAATCACTAGGTTATCAACCTTTAGCAAGCGCCAGGTAGTAAAGCGTATGTCCGAACCATCTGTTGGCGTTTCAATAATAGACGCTTCTCTTAATGGTTTAAACTGACCAGAGCGAGCAAGATCATCGCTTATTATTTTTGAAACATTCTGCTCCGGAGGCGGGCCACTACCCTCCCAGCGAAAAGGTACGATTGCAATTGGGAGTGTGCTTTCCACTCCTTCAACAATATCAATTTCAAGCTCTGCTCTAACATTGCTAAACAAGGTTAAAAACAGTGCCAACACGTAAATAGGGTTAATTTTTCGCATAATTCTCAATACTTAAAGTTAAATGTTAATTGACGTTCAAATACTTTTTCGAAGCCTTTATAAGGTAAAGTTCGTGCACGCATAACCGCAGCAATCAGCGATCTACGCGTTGCGCCATCTGCATTACAAGGCGCAATAACATTCGCACTTATAACCTCACCACCAGGTATTTGGTTTATTCTAATTTTACAACTCAAGCCTTTTTTAGCTGTAGGCGGTCTCAACCAGTTTTGAGTCACCTGCATTTGTATGGCTAAAACATATTCTGAACGAATATCGCCTAATTTTGCATCCTTCATTTTGCGGTTTTCATAGTCCATTAACTGCTGCCGACGCAATTCCTCCTGCTCTTTTAACTTTTTCGCAGCCTCATTCTTACGTGCATCTTCAATCTGAGCTAGTCTTTGCTCTTCAATCTGCCGTTCTTTTTGAGCTTTTAGGCGCTCTTTCTCCAGCCGGTCCAGTTGTTTTAACTGCTCTTCCATTCTGCGCTGCTCACGCTCTCGTTTTTCTTTTTTATCTTTAGCAACTTTAGCCGCAAGGTCTTTTAATTTTTTAACCTTCTGTTGTCGCTTAACTTCTTCCTGTTTTTTCCGACGCTGGTCAATAAGAGCTTTAGCATCCGCCTCCTGCTTCTTTTTCAATTTTTCACGGGCATCTTTTAATAGCTTTGCCTGATCTTTCTTTCGTTTATCCGCCTTACGTTTTTCTTCTTTCTTT
>JQIA01002340.1_pt1 | contig 10153 bp, 8 predicted proteins | sample 811431 | NCBI WGS metagenome assembly JQIA01 (sample SAMN02998118, study PRJNA258478) | marine sediment metagenome | biome: marine; feature: seafloor; material: sediment; isolation source: oil-polluted sediment collected from 3 locations (0.5 km, 0.7 km and 0.9 km)... | place: USA: Gulf of Mexico ... | reverse complement strand
GAACCAAAATTATTGAATACCATCATTAAAACTAATGCAATTACTACCCATAATAAAAGGTTTTTTACTATATCATTATTCACAGATGTGCCTCTTGATTAAAAATTACTTAAGATTTTATAATAACAGTTTTTGGATTTTTTATAAATCTAGTGTTATAACTACATTTTTTAATAATTGGTAATATTTAATTGATAATTAAGAAGTAATTACCATTTAAGAACTATTGTATTAACTAAGTTTTGTCAAGAAAATTTTTCCCAACTAAATAAACTTCAGCTGATCTAGCTCGTGAAGCTTCTGGTTTGCGAGTAACAACTTTTTTAAATTGTTGTCTTAAATCTTTAATATAAAAATCAAAACCTTCGCCTTGAAATACTTTAGTTAGAAAATTGCCATTTGAAGATAATACTTCATATGCAAAGTCTCTAGCCAATTCAGCCAATAACATGCTACGTGCTTGGTCTACATCTTTTACTCCACTGATATTGGGTGCCATGTCAGACATTACAAGGTCAACTTTTTTACCATTTAATAGCTTCAATAATTTATTCAGTATTTCATCTTCTCGAAAATCACCTTGGATAAAAGTAACGTTTGCTAATGGTTCCATCGGTAATATATCTAACGCAAATACTTTAAGTTGTTTATTTTGAACTACCCATTGAGACCAGCTTCCAGGAGCTGCTCCTAAATCAACTATTGTCATGTTAGAGGTAAATAAATGATCTCGAGCATCAATCTGAGCTAGTTTATATACCGCTCTGGAACGATAACCATCCAAACGAGATTGCTTAACATAAGTATCAGAATTATGTTCTTGTAACCAGTGTTTGCCCATTTTTTTTAACAGTCCCGACTAATAATTGTCTTAATTCGGTAAGTAATTCATCTCTAGTATAAGAGCCTTTTTGAAATACTGTATCCACTCGGTTGCTTAACCATAAGCGGTCTTCTGGAGTGATATCTTTAGCTGTCAGAACAACCACTGGGATTGAAGAACATTTTTTATGTTGACGTAGTTGAATGATGAATTCAAACCCATCTATTTGTGGCATCATTAAATCTAATAAAATCAGATTTGGTTTAGCTTGTTCTAAACGGCGTAAAGCAACTTCTCCATTTTCAGCCTCAATAACTTTCCAACCTCCTTTATGGAGCATTCTTACCATCATTTCTCGAGTAGTATTATCATCTTCTACTACCATTACAGTACGATTAGCATCTTCAATATGGTATTTACGCAGCACTTCAATTAATTGAGTACGAGAAATTGGTTTGGTCAAATATTCAGCAGCTCCTAAAGAATAACCAATATCTTGATCTTCAGTCATAGTCAACATAATTACTGGAATATGTGATAAATTCGAGTCAGCTTTTAGTTCGGATAATACTTCCCAACCATCCATGCCAGGCATCATCACATCTAAAGTAATTGCATCAGGATGTAATTTTTTTGCTAATTCTAATCCTTCTGGGCCACTTGCAGCTCCAACTACTCGGTAGCCGATTTTACTTAAATAAGCATCTAATAATTTGCGTACTGTTTCATCATCATCGATTACTAATAACAAACCGCTTTCCACTGGCATATCTGGAATTCTAATTGGAATATTGTCAATATCATTAGGTTTAGTTATATGTAAATATGCTGGTATACGAACATTAAAACTACTACCTTTACCATATTTACTATCCACTGCAATAGTTCCACCCAGCATTTTTACGAAATGTTTACTAATTGCTAGGCCTAAACCAGTACCACCGTAATCTCTAGATATAGAGGCATCAGCTTGAGTAAATACTTGAAATAAATTGTTTAATTGTTCTTTAGTCATGCCTATTCCTTCATCAATTACTTGGATGTTGATAAAGTCATTTTCTTTTTCTTTATATTTGTGAACCTTTAAAGTAATAATACCTTGTTCAGTAAATTTAGAAGCATTGCTAAGTAAATTAAATACAATTTGTCTAACTTTGGTTAAATCAGTATATACTTCTCCTAAATCATCATCAAATATTATTTTTATGGCATTAGCTTTATTTTCTATTAAAGGATGTAAGGTAGAAATGGTATTTTTGATCATGGTTTTTAAATCAAACCGTTCTGCATATAATTGCATTTTCCCAGCTTCAATTTTAGAAATATCCAAAATTCCATCAATCAAATTCAATAAATGCTTTGATGCAGCGTGTACACTCTTAACATCTTGTAATAAACGTGGTTTTTTACATTCTCTAATTTCTTCTTCTAACATTTCAGTGTAGCCGACAATAGTATTCATCGGGGTACGCAATTCATGGCTCATATTGGCTAAAAATTGACTCTTAGACAAATTAGCTTTCTCAGCTTTTTCTTTAGCTGATAATAATTCGGCATTTTTCCATTTTTGCCCACTGATATTTTCGATATAAGACCAAGCATAATATATATCATTTTTTTTCATTATTAGAGCTGAAATTTTAATCGGAACATAGTAGCCATCTTTATGTTGATATTCTTTTTCTAATGGACCGTAACATTCTCCAACTATTAAAGTTTGTAATTTTTTTTGTTCATTTTTTATATTTGTTTCTCTAGTAATATCTTGCCAATAATTTAAATTTAGAGCTGATTCAATAGAATGACCAATCATTTTAGCAAAAGTTGGATTAATAAATTCTATAGTTCCATCTAATTGCCACAAACATAAACCAATAAGTGTAGTATCTAATAAATTTTGTGCATCATTTTTTTTTGCATTAGTTTTGTTATAAGAATTAGTTAAGTTATTTATATAATTAACTATATTGTTTAATTCAGCAGGTAAGTTAGTTAAACTTAATTCTTTATTTGGATGTTCAGATATATTGGTATTAATTTGAATAATTTTATAAAATATCTGAGTATAAATAAATTTTAAGATTAAGAATAAAAACAATCCAATACTTATAAAGTTAAGAGTTAAACTTGGTATAAAACCAGTTACATAGTAATATTGTATAAACGTAGTTGGTAAAACTACCAAAATACTTAATATTAGTATATATACTATTAATTTATAGAAATTTTTTGACATAATGGTTGGCTCATTTTAGAATTATTTTGAGTAATTCTGCATAAGTCATTAACATATTTATACTATTACTGACTTAGAAATATTGATGTATTATAATGAATTTATGTTAAATTCTATCAAAAAAAACTAAGAATGTCTAACATCTTTGGATAATCAATATTATTTAGAATTATATTAATTATCACTAGTAAAAATCATGATATTTATTAAAAAACAGCTTCATTTAATATGGTTAAAACACTAATAATATTAGTATTATCAATCTCTATAGTAGCTTATCTCAGTATCAAAGCTATAGAAGTTCAGGTTACACAATTAGTTATAGCAAAAAATCAAGATAAATTAATTTCAATTAGGAATAATAAGAAACAGCAAATTTTATTATACTTAACAGAACTACATAAAAAAGCTCGATTATATGCGAATAATACTACTATTATTTCTGCTATGTATAATTTTAAAAATGGATTTTTTCAAACTGAAAAATCTACTGATAAATACCATTATATTGTATCAGCATATTATAAAAATAATTTTCTTAAAGAATATAAACTATTAAATAATCATTTGCCAACATTATTGCCTAAATTGGGTAATAAAGCTATCACTATGCAACATCATTATATCGTTAGTAAAAATAACCCATTATCAACGGATGAATATTATAAAACTCATAAAGTTTATCATAATTCTATTAAACAGTTGAAAAATAATGATATAGAAGATATTTTATTAATTGATAGCGAAACTAGTACAGTCGTGTATTCTGTTAATAAAAATATAGATTTTGCAGTTTCATTGTCTAAACAGGTATATTTAACCTCATTAAACCATATTGTTCAACAAATTAATTCTAGTAATAAAACTGAACTAATAGATTTTACTCCATATTTTCCATACTATAACAATCATGTGGCATTTATTGGTACACCCATTTTTTTAGATGAACAGAAAATAGGTATTTTAATATTACAAATAAATAGTGAATCCATAAATAATATAATGACAAATAATAAAGTGTGGCAATTTGCGGAAGCAGGAGAAACGGGGGAAAGCTATATTGTAGCAATTGATAGCACTATGCGTAATGACAGCCGTAAATTAATTGAATATCAAGAAGAATATTTATTAGCAATTGAACAAGCAGGTTTATCTAATGACATTGTGGCCGAAATTAAACTGAAAGATACTAGTATTGGTTTACAAAAAGTTGATACTGTTGGAACTAAGAATGTGTTTAACGGTATTACTGGCCAAGATTTATATGTAGATTATAACGATGAATTTGTATTTGCTACTTACGCTCCTCTTAATATATTTGGCTTACAATGGGCAATATTTATAACTATACAAGAAGCTGAAGTTTTAGAATCAGTAGCAAGATTTACCAATAAAATAACGAATACTATAATACAGATTGCCATTATTATTTTTATATTAGCAAGTATAATATTATGGTTAATTATGCCATCAGCAAATTTCAAAATTTCTAAAAGTTATACTATTGAACAAATCATTAGACATATTAATAAATTAAAATAATCTATAAATAGTTTGTCTATGATATTCCAATTAATTATTAAGCATCGACAAGTAGATAATATATCAATCTTAGTGTTGATTATTTATAATGTAAAACTCATTTTCAGTGTTACTTTAACTGAAATATAACAAACTTAGTGTAAAACGGTTAAAAATATTAAAAATAATTTCAATATAAACAGATGGTTATTCTATTTATTTGTATCCATTTTATACTGGTTCTGCTATAACACCACCTTAAGTTTGGATGAAAAATTTAATTCAGATTATTAATGGAGAAAAAATTATGAATTGCCATATCATCTTAGTAACAGATGATAATTTTACTAATGAAGTATTGGAATCTGATATTCCAGTATTAGTTGATTATTGGGATGAATGGTGCGTACCTTGTAAGGCTATTGCAAGTATATTAGATGAAATATCTAAAGATTATATTAATAAAATTAAAATAGTTAAATTAAAGACTGGAGAAAATCCTCAAATTACTTCTAAATATGAGGTTCGTGGTTTTCCCACTCTTATGTTATTTATAAATGGAGAAGCTATTGCTAGCAAAGTTGGAACAATATCTAAACCACAGTTAAAAGTATGGTTATCCAGTTTAATTGCCTAGTATATTAAAATAATAATTATGTATATTTATTATTTTTCATTTCTACTTGTGATAAAATATTATTAATTTAGGCTTGAAATTAAGCAAAAATTATAATACAATCTCTACAAGATTATGCAATATGTTAGATTCGAGTGATTTAAACTCAAAATGTGTGGTAAGTTGCAGAGTATTTAATATTCAAATTTAGAGAATATGAACTTTATGCAAAATTAGCTAAAATTATGAGTTTTAATTTCTCTTCCCTCCTTCATTATTTCAAAATTAATTTCGTATCAAATATCGCGGCTGTTTTCTATATAAGGATAGCCATCACTTTTAAGAATACTGCCATTAATAGCATATAAAGTATGCCTCTTATGTGGATGTGCATGACCTAATTTACATTCCTGAACTTACATATTCAGTCATTTCAATAGTTCTGGCACATCTAAAACCATTATTGTACTTATGAATTTAACCGAACTAAAAAAACAGACAGCTACTGATTTAATTACACTTGCTCAAGAACTCAATTTAGAAGGAACTGCGCGTTCACGTAAACAAGATGTTATTTTCGCTCTACTAAAGGCTCACGCAAAAAAAGGTGAAGATATTTATGGCGATGGAGTCTTAGAGATTTTGCAAGATGGTTTTGGTTTTTTACGTTCTGCAGATAGTTCTTACTTAGCTGGTCCTGATGATATCTATGTTTCCCCTAGTCAAATCCGTAGATTTAATTTGCGTACTGGTGATACCGTTGCTGGTAAAATCCGTCCTCCTAAAGAAGGCGAACGTTATTTTGCATTGTTAAAAGTTAATAAAATTAACTATGAATCTCCTGAATTAGCTAAAAATAAAGTACTATTTGAAAATTTAACCCCATTATTTGCCAATGATCATTTATCATTAGAAATGGGAAATGGTAGTACTGAAGATTTAACTCCACGTATTATTGATATAGTTGCTCCAGTTGGTAAAGGTCAACGTAGCTTGATAGTTTCTCCGCCTAAATCAGGCAAAACTATGATGCTCCAAAATATTGCTCAATCAGTAGCAGTTAATCATCCAGAATGTTGTTTGATCGTATTATTGATTGATGAAAGACCAGAAGAAGTTACTGAAATGATACGTTCCGTACGTGGCGAAGTGGTATCAAGCACTTTTGATGAACCAGCTAGTAGACATGTACAAGTAACTGAAATGGTTATTGAAAAAGCTAAACGTTTAGTTGAGCATAAACAAGATGTAGTTATTTTGCTTGATTCAATTACACGTCTAGCTCGAGCCTACAATATGGTAGTTCCTACCTCAGGGAAAGTTCTAACTGGTGGAGTTGATGCTAATGCCTTGCATCGTCCTAAACGGTTTTTTGGAGCAGCCCGTAATATTGAAGAAGGTGGTAGTTTGACCATCATAGCTACAGCTTTAATTGATACTGGATCACGGATGGATGATGTGATTTATGAGGAATTTAAAGGAACTGGTAATAATGAAATTCATTTAGATCGTAGAGTAGCTGAAAAACGTATCTATCCATCTATTAATATCAATCGTTCTGGAACTCGTAGAGAAGAATTGTTGATTGACCCAGATGAGCTAAAAAAGATATGGATTTTACGTAAATTGCTCCATCCTATGGATGAAATTTCTGCCATGGAATTTATGTTAGAACGACTTAAAGTTACCAAAACTAATGATGAATTTTTTAATTCTATGAGACGTTAATCCCCTAAAATTTCCAATCTTATTAATTTAATAACCATGTCTGGAAATGTTTCTATAATTATTGTCAATTTCAATGCTGGTCAGTTGTTGACTGACTGTGTACAAGTAGCACTGACATCTACATTCCCAGTTAAGATATATGTTATTGATAATGCGTCTCAGGATAATAGTTTAGCTATTTTACAACAAACGATAATAGATGAACGAGTTAATATTATTAAAAATACTGATAATTTAGGGTTTGCTCCAGCAATTAATTCAGTGTTACCTAACTTAACTAGTAAATATATACTATTATTAAATCCTGATTGTTTGATCCAAGCAGATACTATTACATTGTTTGTAAAAACTATGGATAAATATCCTAAAGTTGGTATATCCGGTTGTGTGGTGCGTAATCTTGATGGTTCTGAACAAGCTGGATGTAGACGCAGTGTTCCTACACCTTGGCGAGCGTTAGTTCGAGTATTTTTACTTGATAAATTATTTCCTCAATATTGTAAAAGTTTTGTATTAACTAACTCTCCATTACCAATCCAGCCAATAGAAATAGAAGGAATTTCAGGTGCTTGCATGTTTGTACGTCATTCAGCGATAAAAATTGTTGGGCCAATGGATGAAGAATATTTTTTACATTGTGAGGATTTAGATTGGTTTATGCGGTTTAGAGCCAAGAATTTTAATATTCTATTTATTCCTTCAATTGAAGTTACTCATGTAAAAGGATTTTGTAGTCGTAACCAACCAATAAAAGTGCTATGGTATAAACACCGAGGTATGATACGCTTTTACCGCAAGTTTTTTCAAAACCAATATCCACGTTTATTATTTTGGCCAGTTATTTTAGCCGTGTGGATAAGATTCTCTTTACTAGCAATAAAAACGAAATTTTTTAATTAATAGTTTAGAAACAAAATTATTAAAAATAACAAATATTAGTAGGTTGGTCTGAACTAAAGTTAAACTCAATATAGTTAAATTAATCTAAGTTTTATTATAATTCAGTCCGACCTATCATATTGAATTATCTGTAGTTACTAATTTTGTCTGATATTATTTTAGTATGACTTTTATCAGAAACTTCTTATCAACTGTTTTTTAATATTATTAATATCATCTAATTTAAGTCTTTGATTATTCTTGATTTCCATATGTTTTCGTAATGCACTATTGATCTGATTTTTACCATTTCCATGTCGCATAAACCATTTCAATACTTCAGCATCTAGTTGCAGTGTTACTGATACCTTCTTACAGGGGGAAATCAATCCAGCTTTGGTCAAGCCTTTTTCATCACTCATCATTACGTTCCTTATTAATCGCTACCTTCAGTGATAAATCATGCTGGTACATAATTATTTTACAATACACCCTACCGTCTTAATATATTATACACAGTGTAACTAGTATTAAAAACTATTTCTTCAAGTATTTTACTCCATTTGAAAATGATGCTTTTAATCTAATGATATATTTTCATCTAATGATGCTATTAATTCTTTACTTAAACAAGCAAGTTGTTCTGGAGAATAGAGGACATGGTTTTCATAATCGGTAATAAAAAATATATCTTCGGCTTTAGTCCCAAAAGTAGCAATTTTGGCTCTTTTAATCCTTACTTCACAACTTACAAATACTTGAGCTATACGGGATAATACCCCAGGTCGATCAGTGGTAATTAGCTCTATAATAGTATGATTATTAATATGATCTTGAGTGAAAGTTACTTGAGTTGGTACGGAAAAATGTTTCATTTGTCTAGGCATACGACGGGTAATTGGATCAAAAGAAGCATCGTTATCCCGAATTAGGGCTTGTTCTAAGCCATATAAAATTTCTGTAACTCTTTCTTCAGATTGTAATTTTTTGCCGTTTTCTTCAACTACAGTATAGCCACTGATAGTGTATTTTCCCTGAGTTGGGATAATATAAGCATCAATAATGGTTAAATTTTGTTGCTCTAAAAAATAACTAGTTTCAGCAAATAAATGATCTTTATTCTGAGTATAAATCATGATAAACTCAGTCCCACCTTTAGTTGCCGAACGTTCTAATACTAATGGCACATCTAAATCTGCATGGGTTAAAATAGCTTTGGTTTCTTTGGCAACATCTTTAGGAGATGAACATAAGAAATAATCATCACCTAAATCATCCCATAATTGGTTGATCCTTTTGCTATAGGCTAATCTATTTAATAAAATTCTAGCTTCTTTTTGAATATCTTGGATATGTAATTGTTTATTCAACACATAGCCTTGTCCCTGATGTAATAAAGCATGAGTTTTATTGTATAAATCTGTCAATAATGATTCTTTCCAACTAGTCCATAATTTTGAGTTAGTTGCTCTTATATCACCAACTGTCAATAAAAATAAATAATCAAGATGACTTGGTTCTTCAATTTGATGAGCAAAAGTTTTAACCACATCTGGATCAGAAATATCTTGTCGTTGCACGGTAGTTGACATTAGCAAATGATTACGAGTTAACCAACCAACTAAACGAGCATCGGTATTACTTAAATCATGTAACTTACAAAAATCTATAGCATCTGATTCTCCTAATCTAGCATGATCACCACCTCTACCTTTAGCAATATCATGAAATAAACCAGCTAGATATAATAACTCTGGTTTAGGGATATTTTTAGATAATTTAGAACAGAATGGAAATTCATTCTTATGGTCTGCTAAAAAAAATCGCCTCAGATTACGCACAACAAATAAAGTATGCTGATCAACGGTATAAATATGAAATAAATCATATTGCATTTGCCCGGCAATTTTACCGAATGCTGGGATATAAGCTGATAAAACTCCATATCGATTCATTCGCCTAAGAGCATGAGTCAAGCCTTGAGGCTGGCGAAAAATTTCAATAAATAAGCTACGAGTAGATAAATCTTTACGAAATACTCTATCAATTAAATAATTATAATGTAAAATTAATCGAATAGTAGTAGCCCGAATCCCTTTTACTTGTGGGTTTTGTTGAATTAATAAAAAAATTTCTAATAAGGCAAACGGATAATTCAAAAATACTTTATCGTGTGTTGCTTCAATAAAATTATTACGGATTTGAAACCGTTTATTTATCTTATAAACTGATGCTGGGGTATTGACATATAAAATAGCTTCTTGGAATAGCTGTAATAACATATCATTGAGAGTGTTCATTTTTTTAATGGTACGATAATATCGTTTCATTAATTTTTCCACTCCTAAAC
>JQIA01002339.1_pt1 | contig 10154 bp, 5 predicted proteins | sample 811431 | NCBI WGS metagenome assembly JQIA01 (sample SAMN02998118, study PRJNA258478) | marine sediment metagenome | biome: marine; feature: seafloor; material: sediment; isolation source: oil-polluted sediment collected from 3 locations (0.5 km, 0.7 km and 0.9 km)... | place: USA: Gulf of Mexico ... | reverse complement strand
CGTTATGAAGTAGGTGCGTCACTTTCCGGCTCCATTTACGGATTGGAAATTTCACAGGATGTTTTTCGTGTGTTTGCGGATACCATTACGGTTAAACCAGACCCTGAACTTGAAATAACCTATTTCCAACCCCGGGATGTCGACGGAGATAACCCTTTTACCCCGGACATTGTAGAAAGTCCTGTTCCATTTACATTAGGTGTTTTGGTTAAAAATGTTGGTTACGGTGCTGCCAGAAAAATTAAAATTGAGTCGGAACAACCGAGGATCATTGAAAACGAGCAGGGCTTGCTGGTTGTACCACAACTCCTTGGCGCCAGAGTGGATGATCAACCAACCGACAATACAAGCCTGACCGTTGACCTTGGTGATATTCAGCCCGGTAAATGCCGCAAAGGTGCCTGGGATATGATCACAACCCTTTCAGGTGAATTTACTGAATTCAATGCATCTTACACACATTCGCCGGAATTAGGTGGTGAAGAGACATCTCTCATCAGAGAAATTAATGCATATTTTATTGTCCATGAGGTGCTCAACGATCAACCCGGCAGGGACAATTTACTTGATTTTCTCGCCGAAACCCTTGATGGTGAGGCGTTGATTCCCGATACTTTATTTGAAAGTGATTGCAATACCCTGCCGGTAAATCATGTAACGGATGTGGAAGTGACTGAATTTAGCGGTCACACAGCGATCATACGTGCCACAACCGATATTGAGAATTGGGTGTTCATGCGTTTGGTTGATCCTGGCCAGGCCCGATATACCATCGACAGTGTAGTTCGGTCCGATGGAAAAGTATTGAATTCGAATAACTACTGGACCAATATTCGCTACAGTAGAACAGACAATGCCAAGCTGACTTACCTGAATATTTTTGATTTTGTTGGCATAGGCGAATACCACTATACTGTGACCTACCAACCCTCCGGTTTAGACACGGAACCGCCGGTAACAACTCTTCATTTATCCGGTCCTTCACAATTGAGGGACGGAAAATACTACGTGTTACCTGAAACACAGATTTTCTTTATCACAGATGATGAAAGTCCAACCGGTAGCTTCTATAAATTAAACGATGCCCCCGATTTTGCACCGGCTTACCCGTTTACCATTTCCGATGCCGGGGAACATAATATAGAGTACTATTCCAGAGACATCGAGGGTAACGAAGAAATACCACAAATTGCTACTATAGTTGTTTCTGTGGATGATCCGGAGATCCGGAATCTTTCCGGGGACACAAACGAACTGTTTATCGCCGGTGATTCTATTTCGGTGAGGCCAACCAGTGTTACGGTTGGTTTTAACGGCATCATGACCGCCTCTCGTTTGGATGCCGTGGTGGAAGTGTACCGGGGAATTTTTGCATACCCTACAGTGAGTGGTGTTCCTTCGTCTCCCACAAAAAACAACAGTGTGAATCTTACCATCGGCGGTGAAAATGTCGATTTTTACCGTTACCGAATAGGCAGTGGTGCCTGGAGCAGTGAATTTTCAGTATCCGAGCTGATTCAACTCAGCAGCCTCAGTGGCACGGTTGTGGTTAGTGTGTCAGGCCGCAATCAAAACGGAGAGTATCACTCCGATGATGAAGCGGTCACGGTCACCTGGTCCGTAGATCCGGGAGCCTCGGATATAGCAATTACCCATTCGCAGAGTACCCCTACAAAATCTTCTCAGGTATCCATGAATATATCAGGTAGTGATGATTATTGTTATCGGGTGGATGGCAAATACTATCAGCCAGATGCCGGTGCCGCTTCTGTAGACCTTTCACGTTTGGCAAATGGTGAACACACCGTCGAAGTATTGGGCAGGGCGACTGATGTTGAGCCTTGTACCGGCGATGTACCGGGCACTATTGTTCGCTGGACAGTGGATCGGGATTATGGCTTGCGCTTTCCTTCAGAAACCCGGGTGCGATATGAGGAAATCGGGCAAATTGATGCAAATCCAACCGAATATACCTGGGATGGCCTTACAGACAGCGGATCCGTCGCTACTCCGGGATGGTATTCCATTAAGATTACGGTAACAGATGGCCTTGGTCGATCCACCAGTGTGGTGAAGCTTATTTATGTCGGCGATATGATAGCCGGTGGTGCTTTATTATCCAATGCCGGTAATGCACGACAGAAAGAAGTGCATGGTGTTGGACGCTGGGTAGTCTGGCAGGACCAGCGAAACGGTAGTTGGGATATTTTTGCCTTAGACCTTGGTGAAGATTCCGCCATTCCCTCACAGATCACTTCAACCGATCTCAATCAGGAACGCCCACGAACTGATGGACAGTATGCGGTATGGGAAGATCGTCAGCCGGATGGCAATTGGGACGTCTGGGGTAAAAATCTGGGTAGTTCCGACCTTGCTTTCGCAGTAACAGCAACAACCGGCTTTAATGAAAGTAAGCCGGTAATTTATTGGCCGTGGGTTGTATACCAATCCAAACCGGTGGCAGATCCAACTGCGCCCTGGCAACTCATGGTGCATAACATGCTGACCGGTATAACGACGCCAATAGATGTGACGACACAGGATCAGCTTGATCCGTCTATCCATAAACAACGTGTTGTATGGCAGGACTTCCGGGATGTCGGTTATGGTGAAATATACATGAAGGATCTAAAAAACGGGGTTGTTCGCCGTATAACGAATGATCCGGGCGGGCAATACTATCCTGTGATTTTTGATCAATGGATTGCATGGGCTGACAACCGAAACACACAGTTCGATCTGTATGGTTTTAATTTAAATAGAGGTGTTGAAGTGCAACTCACCTCCACCCCGGAAGATGAAAGTCGACCTTACCTGAACGGAGAATGGGTGGTTTACCAGGAAGACTCTGCCGGTGAATCTGACATCAATTTAAGGGTGTTGTATCTTGCCAACCTTGCAAGTATTCAGTTAACTAACGAGTCATCTGAAAAAGAAAAACCGAATATTGCGTCAGGAAAGCTTTTTTGGGTTGATTTACGTAATGGTTACCGTCAGGTAATGGCCGGGCCGGTACCTGATTTACAACCGGTTTTTAACAACCGAAATACAGTTGCCGTAACCCAGGGTATGGTAGACAATATGGTTGATGCATACTCACTGCTTGAACTTTGGAATGCTCAGGCCGGGGTATTGGAGATCACCCGCTATACCTCTTTGTTGCCACATCCGATAGAAGATACAGTTACGTGGTCTGGAAACGCACCGATGGGTAATAATTATACCCTTAAAACAGGTGATTTTCTGTGGGTGAGATTCAATCAAACCCACATTCTCGATCTTGGTAATAACGAATGCACCCCGGTCAATTTAGCTGCAGGGACGAATGTGTTTAGCTATACCTGCTATCCGGATCAATATACAGCTTATCAACTCATACGAGAACTCGGTGTTTCGAATGTCAATGCGATTCGTGTTCTTGATTCGAAAACAGGGCGTTGGCAGGCTGCATCGGTGCATGACGGCCTGATTGTTGGTGAAAATTTCAAGATACCATCTGTTGCAGTTATAATGTTGGATTTAAATACAGCCTTAGGTGAATGGCTGCCAGGAGAGACACCATAATGAAGAAGACACTATTGTTTATCATCGGCTTTTTTGCTGTCCTGTTTATGACCTTTCAGACCGGTTGGGCAATGACACCCCTCGAACTTAAGGAGCTTATGGATGGACGCGAAGGAGTTACGGTCATTGATATTAGAAATAAAGCTGCTTATACCCAGAAACATATTCAGGGATCCATCAATATCCCATCATCAGTGATTAAAGTGAAACGCCTGCCGCCTATGGGCAGGGTGGTTGTCTGCGGCGACGGTATCCGATCGGATCTCACCGCAACTGCCGTCAGCATACTGAATAACCGTAAAGGAATAACAGCTGAGTCTTTGGATGGTGGTTTTGCAGCGTGGGAATCCTTGAATCTGACCATAGCCCAGAAAAAGGGACTCGGTCATATGCAATTTCATTATCTTACATACTATGAATTTAAAAAAACTATAGAGGATAATTCCGATATCATTCTCGTTGATTTGCGTGTTTCAAATGATGAACTTGCAAAAAAACAATTATCAACCGGTATAAGCAGGATTACACCAAATACAGATGATATATTGACTGATATTGACACCAAATTCCCCGGACATAAAGTTATTCAACCAACCCGCAGCCAGCATGGGAAAAAAAACAGGTGGGATTTTTCATCCCATCTTCAAATAAAGGGTAAAAAATCCCGTTATAAAAAATTATACGTTTTGATTGATAATGGTGATGGCGAGAGCGAGATTGCAGCTCGCCAGTTGATGGCTTTCGGGATCAAAAGGTTGGCAATCCTGACAGGTGGCGAACAGATTATACGCCGGGACGGTGCCATTGGAAAAATGGTTAAATAGACCCTAACATTAAAAGTTTAAAAAACTATGATTCTAACACGCAAATATTATCAGTACCTGCTGTCACCGCAAAGTCTTTTTGCCGGTATTGCAATGCTCGTTTTTCTATTCACGACGTTGAATTGTTTTGCAGCAGACGACGGTAATATTCCATCGGAAACCATTATCGGTCGGTTAAACACCGATAATGGATTTAGCTGGCGTTATGCTTATGATATTGAAATGCGCGATGATCAGGTACGGGTAAAGGTATCAATTCATTTGATACCCGTTAAAGGGGTTACAAAATTAGAGCTTGATCGTGCTAAAGTAATTTGGGAAGAGGGGATTGAACGAATTTGGAGCAAACGGTTTGCCATCCGGACAGCAACAGAGACAAACCATCCCATAGTTGTGGACGTATGTTTTAGTAATCTCCGGGCTCACCATGATGTTGTTGTCAGACCCGGCGCAGGAAGAACAGACGAGCTTAACTGGAATATATTGGACTCAGCAACTCTTGTAGCCCATGAGTTTGGGCATATGATTGGTTGCTATGATGAATATCGTGGAGGTGCTGTGTCACCATTTACCAGGCGAATTGATGTAACGAGCATTATGACCAGTAATCCGACAACCGGACGAACCGATCCCAGGCATTACGCAGAATTTGTTCGTTGGTTTGAACTTAAAAATGGAATGAAACCCAAAAATGTAAAAAAAGTATCTTGTGTTGCAATGTAGGTTGGGTTGAGGGGCGAAACCCAACATCGACAAAAAACAGCTTGTATAGCGTTTATATAGTAAAGAACGCACAAACAAGATATCAGAAGCAGAGGAAAATTATGAAAAAAGTCCAGATAACGATTCAATGTATGGTTGCCATGGCAGTTTTAACTTTCACAGGAATATCAGCTCATGCTGCCCTGACTTTAGAGAACGCAGTTGTTACTGATGTAACGCCTTCGGGTTTTTCTGTTGTTTGTCAGGCGTCGGAACCTGCTATTCCGGGTATTACAGTTTTTTCAGATGCCGCCGGTAGTAATGATATCTCTTCGGATTTTGAAATTAGCACCTTTCCTATGCTGGGAGGGGATCCCGATGCACTCGGTGCATATGAAGCTGATTTATCCATGGATGTAATTCGAGATCAAGCCCGGAATTCAGGGATGTTAAAAATAGCTGTAGAGGGCTGTTTACCCGGGGCGACCTATTTTTTCCGCTTGACTGCTCAGGGAGATACGGACAGTGTAAGTTGGCCGGAAACAGCACCTGTATCTGTTACCACCGCTTTGGAAACCGATTTTGTGGCAGATGTGAAACAATTACTGGTGACTCTGGTCAATAACGCCGACGATCTGGATGTTGAAGGATGGCTGGTTAAGGTGGACGGCGAGGGAACACTGGCACCTGTTTCGGCATACGTTAGTGACGGTGCAGGCATCAATCAGGCAACTTTGAATCTGTCTAATTTGTTTGATTTAGATGGGAAGAGTTGGCAACCTGAGGGCTCCCAAACAATTACGATTGAAATTATGCAAAGTGAGATGAATCTCATGCCACAAACTTTCAGTCTGGATTATTCTAATACTTTTGTAGTTTCGGGTGTTTACCCTTTAACTTTTAATACAGATTCAGCTTATGACATTGATGGTGATGGTTTGTCAGACTCTATTGAAGATGAGGCATGCACAGACCCGATGGATGCTGACAGTGATGACGACGGTATTGCCGATGGTGTTGAAGATGCTAATCAGAACGGCCAACAGGATGCAGGCGAGACCAATCCATGCGATGCCGATTCCGATGGTGACGGCATTCCGGATGGTGTTGAACTGGGAATAATAACGCCAATACCTGACCAGGACGGCGTTGGACCGCTATTGGGAACTGATGAGAGTATTTTTCAGCCAGACATGGATTCCTTAACGATAACAGATCCTTTAGATCGTGATTCAGATAACGATGGTGCCTGGGACGGAGCTGAAGATGTTAACCGGAACGGTCGAGTGGATGCAGGTGAGTCTGATCCAGGGAATGCTAATTCATTACCTGTTGCTGTTAGCCATATCAAAAAGGGTTACAACATGGTTGCCATTCCGTCGGATGTAAGTACTCAGAGCAGTTTGAATGATTGGTTGTCACGATTTGGTTCCAACCAGCAAATTGATAAGGTTGTGGCCTATGATTCGAGTACCGGCCATCTGGTAACGTTGATTCCCGGTGCATCTAATCCGTCAGTAACATTGCAGAACGGCCAGGGATTGATTGTTTATGCCAACGCTGAATACCAGGCTGGCTATACGAATGTACATTGCAGTAGCCCAATACTTGTATCCGGATATAATCTGGTAGGTTTTTCTTGCTCTACAGATGTTGATAGTGCTTATGATCTGCTTACCAGTCTTGGTAGCAGCGCAGTGATCAGCATTCAACGATACTCAGCAGTAACGGGAACAATCGAGACTGCAGGCTTTGATGGTATGACCCCGGTTGGAATTGACTTTCCGCTGGTACCCGGTGAGGGCTATGTAGTGAATATGCGGTAAAAAAATATAGTAATCAATGGGTTGGCTGTGCCATCCCATTGATAGTAACGATCGATAATAAATCAAAATTGATCATAAAGATACGAAGCGAATTGAATTATAGGAGTAAATGGTGTGAAAATAAAAAATCTGGTATTTATGTGGATTGTTCTTTTAGTGGTAGTGCTTTTTTCTGGTTGTACAAAAAATGAAAGTACAGACACGGCTGAAAATTCCGGAGAATACAATGTAGCAACTGTTGGAGATTATTCCTTAACGGCGAGTGACCTGGAAAGTTTTCTGATAAACCGACCAATATCGAGATATGCCAAAAATCGAGAAGTAATATTGAAAGAGCGACTCGATGAACTGGTTTCTGAGGAACTGATTTATCAAGCTGCATTGAAAGATAATCTGGATAAAGATCCTGATGTGCGTAAAAAGATGAGAAAATTGTTGAATCAGGAGTTTCTGAAGAAAAAAATCAATCAGGCAATACTGAAGGAAGAAATAGATCAAGATGAGTTGCGAGCTTATTACGATGTCCACATAAACGAATTCAACCGTCCGGCCCAGGTGAGATTGGCTGATATTTTTATTGCTCTGCCAAAGGATGCTTCCAATGAGAAAAAATCGGAATTAAAACAGAAAGCCGAGGGGGTTTTGGCAGAAATCATGAATATGAAAAACAAGAAAGACGGTTTCCCACAGATGATTCGAAAAGTTTCTGATGTACCCCAAACCCATCGACGGGGTGATACAGGATTTTTTGATAATAAAGGCAAACCGATTGGAATTGATCCTGAACTTGTGGAGGTAGCCTTTGCCATTGAGCAGACAGGCAATGTTGCGGAACAAATAGTGGAAGCCTCAGATGGCTACCATATCATTATGCAAACCGCAAAGCGTAGCGCATTCAATAGACCGTTTGAGCAGGTTTCGGGTTATTTGGAACGGCGAATTCGGAATGAAAAAACGAAAAATAACATTGATAAACACCTTGGACAACTGAAAGCCCAAACAGAGATTGTTGTTCATGAAAAAGAACTTGAAACTTTTCAGGTCAATCTCGTTCGTTAAGGTTTCATGTCGGGTCATATTTATTGTTATTAAATGATATACAGGTTGCACTGAAAAGTTAGAGTAACCTATCTTTTATATTGAGTGGTTTAACATTCCGCGAACATACTAAATAGATTTTTTATATTTACAAATCTTATGAGGAGGTTAAAATGGAGGCTCCAAAACGGTTGGCTCTTCCGGTAGTTTTTATTATCTTGTTAATTGGATCCGTTGTGTCTGCCATCGCAGGTGTTCCTGAAGTCGATAACACCATGATAACAGATGTAACAACAGTGTCATTTTCAGTTATCTGGTCTGCAAATGAAAGCGCTAATGCCAATCTGGAAGTTTTTGATGAGGAGGGTGGATTAACTCCGACCTCTTCTGTAATCATAACACCTCATCCTGTTAGTGCAGGTAATGAGTCAATTAAAACTGCCGCTGAAGATAATGGGGTAATGAAAGTTCGTGTAACTGGCCTTGTGCCAGGTAAGACCTATTACTTCAAAACTGTTACTACTTCAAAATCGACTTCGGATGTTACATTGTACCCGGCTTCAGCACCATTTACAGCTGTCACAACTGAGGTAAAAACGGTCAGGGCTAATAATGATATTCCATTTAGTAATGATATTATTATTGAACCCTGCTATCTGGCAGATCGAGTCACGCCAGCCGAAGGTACTTTACTTCTTGCTACGATGGAAGGAGCTGATTATCCCTTAACTTCATTTGTTGGAGACGGGGTAGAACTTCCCAATGCGATTATCGATTTAAATAATGCTTTTAGCCGGGACAGCAAAGAAAACCTTGATCTTATAAAAGGAAAAAATCTTACTCTTTTGAATTTTCGGGGATTTTTAGGGAATTCTATTGTGACGCATAATGTGCCTGATGATAACTCTTTGAGTGAGGTTAAGCTTCCTGATAATCGATTAGAAATTGGTGCCAATTTTGTTTCCTTTCAGTTGGAACCTGATAATTCTTCAACATTAACAATATTAGATGACATTATTGATGATGTACGTGGGATTTGGGCTTATGATAACCAACAAGAGAAATGGATTTATTATGATAAATTAGCACCACCATTTCTAAACAGACTTTTAGACCTTCAATCAAAAACCGGCTATTGGTTAGTTATGGAAAATAACGCCTCATTAAAAATCGAGGGTGGATTTTCTAATGCGCCAATACAATTATACACTGGTGCCAATCTTGTAGGTTATAGATCTGTTGAAACACTTAAACTGATGGATGCAGTCGGACCAATATTTGACAAGCTTGAATCTATATGGACTTATGATCCAATTCAAGAGAAATGGATTTTTTACGACAAGAATGCCCCCCCGTTTTTAAATAGACTAGAATATATTGAACCAGGGCGGGCGTATTGGGTTGTGGTTAATGATAATTGCGAATGGTAAATAACTCGTATCGGTGAATAGGGTATATTGCTTAGGAGGTATAATGTCTAATAAAAAAATGTTCATATTCAAATTTATTCTGTTATTAAGTGTTTTTTTAATTTTAAGTTACGGTAATGCTGTAGCTGTTTGTACAGATCAAGTCGTTATATGGGGAAGTGCAAGTTTGAGCAATAATCCCTTAACTTCGAATGACTCTGATGTTGTGTTAAGTGTTGAAAATGCTAAAGGAGATATTCTTGCTTCATACCGGATGGGAAGTGATCCTATGAATGGTAATTTTTATGCATTTTCTATAGCTACTAATGATAATGGAATTGGGGACTGTAACAGTGTTCTTGGAGTTCCAGGCGAAGAAGTTTATATTAAGGTTAATGAGTTTCCACATGAAGAAAATCCAATAATTCTTGGTGATCCAAAAACATATCATCAAGTGGATGTCAATGCTAATGAGTGCAATTTAGTAGAGATACCATACAATGGAATTGATGATGATTGTAATACAGCGACTCCCGATGATGATCTTGATGGTGACGGTTATCTGAATGCAGATGACTGTAATGACAATGATGCATCAATCCATCCTGGAGCTACAGAAATTTGTGGTGATGGAATAGACCAGAGCTGTAGTGGGGTAGATTTATCCTGCGATGATGTAGATAATGACGGTGATGGTTATAGCGAGAACCAGGGCGACTGTGATGATACAAACGCAGCTGTTTATACAGGTGCTCCTGAAGTAGCCAACAATGGAATTGATGAAGATTGTA
>JQIA01002338.1_pt1 | contig 10157 bp, 5 predicted proteins | sample 811431 | NCBI WGS metagenome assembly JQIA01 (sample SAMN02998118, study PRJNA258478) | marine sediment metagenome | biome: marine; feature: seafloor; material: sediment; isolation source: oil-polluted sediment collected from 3 locations (0.5 km, 0.7 km and 0.9 km)... | place: USA: Gulf of Mexico ... | reverse complement strand
GCATTTGATTCATCAGCTTCAAGCAAGTCGACCTATCGGAAATTGCGGGATTATATGTGAGCAGCTTAGCAAAACAGCACAGCGTTTTCTTGGCATAGGGCGGTTAAACGACTATTATTTGCGGCCAAAATTTAAACAGGAGTACCGGCTTGGTACGGTTAGACCCTCTGCGTCCGCTCAGTTTGATTATATCTGCTTCGTTTGATCATTTGATAGACCTCTTTGGCTCCGCATTTTTCGGCCTGAAAGTGCTTTGCTGTGGTTTGAGCTGTCCTTATTTATTGGTGATTCGATGAACACGCGCCGTTGGATACTGCTGGCCATTACGGCAACACTTATTGCGGGCTGCAATACGGAATTAGTGCAGACTGCTCAGCCGGTTGCGCAATCGCCGAAACAGCCCGCTATCGCTCAATCGGCTCCGCTTACTGAACCGATACCGGTGATAGTGAACGCTGAACAATGTGAGTACGATAATCTCTGGATCAACGCACAGGCGAATTTTGGCCTTGATTTCGGCGGTGCGGATTCGAGAATCGGAACACATTACCGTTGGTACGCAAAACACGGCAGTTATGTTGAGCGAGTGAGTTTGCGTGCAAATCGGTACCTTTTCCATATTTTGGCGGAGCTGGAAAAGCGTGATATGCCGGCTGAAATCATGTTGTTGCCTATTGTAGAAAGCGCTTACGACCCGTTTGCCTATTCCCACGGGCGTGCATCGGGTATGTGGCAATTCATTCCCTCCACCGGGAAATTATACGGCCTGAAGCAAAACTGGTGGTACGACGGTCGGCGCGACATTGTGGCCTCGACCGCTGCTGCGCTTGATTATTTGCAGATGCTGAGCAATCACTACAAGGGTGATTGGCTGCTAGCACTGGCGGCCTACAACTCGGGGATAGGCACTGTAAACAGAGCCATACGCCATAATAAAAAAGCAGGTAAAAAGACAGATTTTTGGCACCTTAAATTGCCGAAAGAAACCCGTGCATATGTACCCAAACTACTAGCACTTACCCAGTTAATTCAGGAAAAAGAGTGGTCCAAGCGTTATTTTTCACCGGTTCCCAATACACCTTATTTTGATGCGGTGGATATTGGTGGCCAGATTGATTTGGTAAAAGCATCGGAGCTATCCAATGCTGGCATCGATGAAATTTATCGATTGAACCCGGGCTTTAACCGTTGGGCTACGGACCCGGATGGCCCGCACCAATTGCTTGTGCCTGTAGATCATAGTGCTCTGTTTCGGGCGAAACTCGCTGATTTGCCTGCTGAGCAACGAGTCACCTGGAAACGCTATAAGGTTAAAAACAACGACAACCTTGGTGGCTTAGCTAATCGGTTTAATACATCGATTGATGCGATACGCTCGGCGAACGAATTTAGTGGTGACATCATTCGCACAGGCGATGCACTGCTCATCCCCATTGCATCTACTTCGCTTAAAAACTACAGCCTCAGCGCAGACCTTCGCCGTAAGAAAATTCAATCCAATTCGCGGGGTAAGTCCAATCGAACCAAGCGCTATCATGAGGTTGAATCAGGGGATAGCTTTTGGAAAGTGGCGCAGAAATTCAAAGTAGGTGTGCCAGAGCTGGCTCGATGGAATTCGATGGCTCCCAGAGATTTATTGATGCCGGGAACGCGATTGGTGGTTTGGCATAAAAAGCCTAAAACTCGCCCTGCAAATCAATCCGGGAAAAACAGTTTAAACCTGACCAAAAAAATCTATTACCCTGTGCGTAATGGCGATTCGCTGGCAAAAATAGCTGCAAAATTCCGCGTAAAAACCAGCGATTTAATTCGCTGGAATTCGCTGCAACGGAAGAAGTATATTCATGCGGGCGATCGGCTGGTGTTGTATGTGGATATTAGCCGAACGTCGATCTAACTGAGCTAAGCGAGCAATCTCATCAAGCCCGCTGAGAGATGTAAGCTAAACAAAGATTAGCCTGACGTACAAAGTGCTGAAAACTCTCTAGTTCGGCGCGCCCAACCTCTTCTGTGCGGGTTGCACAGATCACCCCAAAGGGTTTTTTTCCCGCAAATAATGGCCCGAGTAGTACTGGGTCATCTGCAAATATACGCGTAAAATCCGGGTTTATCGTGATATTCGGCGCTTCATGGTCAGGGCTATTTACCGTGATGATTCTATTTTTCACTATACAGTAAGCTAATGGATTGGCTGCCGCGGTTGAAACCCGGAAGTCGAATTGTTCTCGCCATTGATCCGTTTCTTCTCCAACAAGATACTTGGCTTGAAGCCTTCGTTTGTTCGGGTCAAGTACTGCAATGGCTACACGCTCCATACCCACGCCCCGGTTCACGCCTTCAACTAAAACCTGAAAAATGCTATTGACTGATGCGCGCTCAAAAACCATTGCAGCGAGGTCTCGTAAAATATCGAGCTGTAACAATGATTGCTGTTGTGCAGCATTTAAGCTGGGACTGGCTTTATTAACTGGAGGCGGTGTTCTAGTGCGATTGGATGCATTGATTCCGAACGAACGGGCGATCTCGGCTGCTTCCTTGGACCACGCTTGCATCTGCTTGAGGGCGTCTGCTGATTCTGTATCCAGATGTTTAGCCACCACCGAGACAGTTTCATTCATTTGATCTGAATCCCAGCCAAAATCCATTTGTTGACTGATGCGATCACCCAAAATAACCGAACGAACGTTGTAATCAGCATTCTTCGAGGAGGAGAGCGATATTTGAAGTAGTTCGCTTAGCTCCCACTGTTTCACCAGCATTCGAGATAACTGCTTTAATTCAATGCCGAGTACTTTTTCCGTGACAACCGCACGACTGTCGTCAGATGAGTCCAGTGCAAGGCACAGGGCATCAATCTCGGGGCGTTCACAACTTAGCAGGGCTAGTTCGCCAATGTTGAATAACAGCGTCGCAACATAGATCTCTTCTTGCTCGGATTCCGGCAGTTGATGAGCCAGGTGCTTTGCTTGAACTGCCGCCTGAAATGCACGCCCCAGTGCATCAACTAACGCTGGTTTGGGATTGCTTTTTGCCAGTTCAGCGGTCATTACCGCTGAAACGAGAATGGAATAAAGGCCAGTAAAACCTATCACCACTACCGCTCGGCTAATGGTGTTGATGGCAGTTTTTCCCGGGTTATAAAAGACACTATTGGCGATTTTTAACACCTGAGATGTCAGTACCGCATCTTTGAGGATAACTTCTGTGAGCTCATTTACATGAGTGTCTGTGTTGGAAGTGAGCGAGTTTAACTCTTGCACCACACCGGACATGGTTGGGAGCTCAGATTTTTCGATATGGGTTCGCCACTCGACAACACTTAGTTTTTTATTGGGACTCATGAATTGACTGCAATGTTATAAATTGTAGTAAGTGTAGTTGACCAACAAGCAACTGGTGTTACGCTTTCGTGAGTGAGCGAGGTGCTGTGCTGGTCAATTCCCGGAAGTGATAGCCTTGCAGCTTTAACGGACATACATGGTAAGCCAAGCTTAAGCGACTTTAACGATGCCGGAAAATAAGGAATAAACACTATCAAGACGATGAGCAAACTGGTTCGCAAACCCCGATTTTTAACCCTCTTTACTGGCTTGATAGGCGCGTTGTCTTTTTTCTCTGGCGCTGTACATGGCGTGCATCCGGAGGAAACGTATAAAACCAGTACCGGCTCGATGTTCTCTTATAGTATCGGAAGTCGATTCGATCAGCTCGACTGGAATATCGCATCAGATCGATCTGGAACCTTTACACCCAATATATTATCGGAGCTTAGTTGGAATAATATTGAATCGGTTCAGCTTGAACTGGCTTATTCCCAATTGATTAATGAGCTGATAGTTATTCGGTTGGGTATGTCTATTGCGGCCATTCAGCATGGAGAAAATCAGGACTCAGACTATGATGGCAACAATCGTACATTAGAATTTTCGCGTAGTGAAAATAACGCCTCCAGTGGGATTTTGAGCGACTATAGCGGAGCGATTGGATATCCATTAATCATTGGTGATGAAGCCGAAAGCTGGGTACAGGTTACACCGCTGCTCGGCTACTCTTATCATCGCCAAAACCTTCAAATTACCGATGGCGTGCAAACGGTTGCATCCGTCACGACTCCCGCCCTTGGACCTATTGCGGGCCTTAATAGCAGCTACGAGGCCCAATGGTATGGGCCATGGATTGGCTTAGAACTGGATTTCTTGGTCAACCGATCGATTCAATTGAAAGTCCTATTTGAGCATCACCGAGGTGATCTACTGGGTACAGCAAACTGGAACTTACGTACAGACTTCCAGCATCCTCGTAGTTTTGAACACGTTGCCAGTGCGACGGGTAATTTACTCTCCTTAAACCTGAGTGTGGATACTGCACACTCGTGGAAATGGCTATTTTCGATTCAGCATGCGCGCTGGCAAGCAGATCCTGGACTCGATACCGTATTCTTTTCAAATAACACCATCGGCGTTACTCGATTAAACGAAGTGAACTGGCGTGCTAGCTCGATGTCCGTTGGTTTTGTTTTGCCCTACTAATTGAGGTTGATGCTTTTGGGGGTGCATCGATGTTGCCCCGAAGGAAAACGTCAATCCCCTCCTGCTTAGATGACTAAATACACTGTGATTTACTTCGCTATTGTTTTTGGCTTGTTTCATTGATAGATTCCGATCCTGCTAATAATAAATAACCGGCAACCTACCACTGTCGTTATCTAGAGATAAAAAACACATGCTGTACGTTAAAATCCTACCCCTGTATCCAATAATATTGAAGCGCATAGTTATTGCGCTAATTGCTGTCAGTTGCACGCTGACGTTTACGGTTTCTTCTGCGCCACCTACGCACAAAAAATCGAGCCCCGTGAAGGTGATGGTGAAAACAATTCGCCGTGACCAGCGCGCAATTCCGATTGATGTAAGTGGCCGGCTGTATAACAAAACAGAAATAAAACTGGCGTTTAAAACCGGTGGCTTAGTACATCAGGTGCTTGTTGACGAAGGGCAGTATGTTTCAAAGGGTGATCTACTAGCCAAACTAAATTTTGAAGAGGTTGAGGCCGTAGTTGTACAGGCGAAGGCGGCATACGGAAAAGCGAAGCGCGATGTTAAACGGGTTTCGCGACTGAATAAGACAAATGTGCTGTCGAAGCAAAAATTGCAGGATGCGCAGACAGAGTTAACGTTAAGAGAGGCTGATTTGAATGTTGCTACGTTTAATAAAAAGCACGCTGAAATTAGGGCACCGCAATCGGGATATATTCTACATAGACAGCTTGAAGAGGATGAAATTGTTCAGGCAGGTAAGACTGTTTTTATTATTTCATCAAAAACATCAGGTTGGATTGTGCGTGCGGGACTAATTGATAAAGACGTTGTTCGTATTACATTGGGTGATCGAGTTGAATTGTTTTTTGATGCCTATTCCGGCCAGAGTTTTGACGGAAAAATATCTGAGATTTCCCCGGTAATAGATGAAAAAAGTGGTATTTTTTCTATTGAAATTTCTCTTGATACTACAAAAGTAAATTTATTTTCCGGCATGGTAGCCAGTGCGATTATCAATCCGAAAAAACGCCAAAAGTTATTCTATGTTCCAATTGAATCACTGGTTGATTCAAATACCGACGAAGCACAAGTGTACCTTTTCGACCGGGAAACTAATCGAGTAGAGCGTGTTCCGATTGAGATTTCATTTTTATATAGAGATGAAGTGGCGGTTCGAAACGGCCTAGAAGGGCATCACGAAGTAGTGCTAAGCGGGGTGAAACGGCTCAACGACGGAGACTTGGTGGAGGCGGTTGATCAACAGGGTTTTTCGATTAACACTACTAAGGTCACAACCAGCATTGAGAGTGGAAAATAAGCAATGAAGCTTCCTTATCACGCACTCAATAACCCCCAATTTACTCTGGTATTACTGCTTTTGGTGCTTTCACTTGGCGCCTTTTCATTTTTTTCAATGCCCCGTTCCGAAGACCCTCAGTTTGATTTTGCCTCCGCAACCATGGTGGCTGTATATCCAGGCACGACACCGGTCGATATGGAAAAAATGATCGTTGATCCGATTGAAGATGCGCTCAACGAATTGGAAGATGTAGACACCATTCAATTCACTATTCGTGATGGCCTGGCTACCGGGTATGTTGAATTTCTTTACGGCTCTGATCCTGACGATAAGTTTGAAGAAGTTCAGCGTACTATGGCCGAAGTGCGCAGCCAGCTTCCAGCAGGTCTAAAAAAACTCGAAGTGAAGCGCAATTCGCCCTCTAACGTCACCATATTTCAGGTTGCTCTGGTTTCTGAATTTAACAAGTATTCAGAGCTAAAGTTGGTTGCGGAAAAACTCGAAAAACGCTTCGAGCGAATATCCGGTGTCAAGCAGGTGGAAACCTGGGGTTATCCGGATCAGCAAGTTCAAATAGTGATAGATCCTGACAAAATGTTGGCGCTGAATATATCGATCGATCAACTACGTGATGCGATTACCGCTACCGCAGAAAATATTCCCGGTGGCCACGTCAATATGGGGACCAGGCGTTTTAATGTGCGCTCGAGTGGTGACTATGAGTCACTCGATCAGATTGGCTGGACGGTAGTAAAGCAGGCAGGGGACAACCTGATTTATTTGAAAGATGTTGCCAATATATTATTGGACGACGAGATTGAAACCTACATTGCTCGCTTTAATGGAAAACGCTGTGTATTTGTCACAGTTATTCAGCGTCAAGGCAGTAACATTTACCAGGTGACCGATGGCCTAAACAACGCGCTGAGTAAGTACGCGGATGAATTACCCCCTGGTGTCACCACCGAAGTGGTGGTCGAACAAGCCAAAAGTGTCACCAAGCGGATCAACGGATTCTTTTTGAGCTTGATGCAAGGGTTGGCGTTGGTCGCGGTTGTGGTGCTGTTGGTATTAGGATTTCGTGCTTCGCTGATTGTCACTGCGGCGATACCGTTATCGATACTGATAGCGATAGGTATGCTCGATATCGCAGATTTTGGCCTGCAGCAGATGAGTATCGTCGGGCTGGTGATTGCACTGGGTTTGCTAGTCGATAATGCGATTGTGGTGATCGAAAATATTGGCCGGCACATTGATGAAGGCGAAACCAGTATGTCCGCCGTAGCAAAGGGCACCAGTGAAGTTGGTTGGGCAGTAGTGAGTGGCACTGTCACCACGGTACTGTCATTTTTACCGATAGCATGGCTGCAAACCGAGACAGGCACTTTTATTCGATCCATGCCGCTAACGGTTATTTTTGCGTTGGTTTCGTCCTTGGCGATTGCGCTGGCGATTACACCGCTGCTAGCAGGGAAAATATTACTGCCCGGTGCTCATAAAAAAATAAAGATGGGCAACGGTAACGACAAACAAAAAACCCATGTCGCCACCGGTATTGTGACTTTAAACGGCGCGGCAAATCTCCACGCAAAAGTCGTCCGAAAATTTATCAAACATCCATTAATTGTTGTGGTTGCTGCAGTACTACTGTTTGTGGCAAGCCTATCGCTTTTTCCTTTGGTTGGTGTCAGCCTTTTTCCAAACGCTGAAAAACCACAATTTCTGGTGAATATTTCATTGCCTGAAAACAGTAATTTCGATAGTACGAATAATGCTAGTGATGAGGTTGAAAAGTATCTGGCAACGGTCCCCGGGATTATTCACGTAGCAGCCAATATTGGCCGTAGTAATCCGCCGGTTTATTACAATGAATTTTCTGGCTCGGAAACGCCTACTTTTGCACAGTTGTTTGTTCAGCATGAGGATATGCCGCTAGCGCAGACTCAGGCAATGATTACAGAAATCAGAAGACATTTTGATACCTACGTGGGAGCGACAATAAACCTGCGTGAGTTTCAACAGGGCGCGGGCAGCGGAGCACCGATAGAAGTACGTATTGTCGGCGATGAGTTAAAAACGTTAAAACGGCTGAGTATCGAACTAGAAGATTTGATTCGCTCGGTGTCCGGAACTATCAATATAGATAACGGGATGGCTAAAACTCGAATAGAGCTACAGGTGAACATTAACCGCGATAAAGCTGCGCTATTGGGTGTGCCTCTGAGCCGTATCGACTCGGTGGTTCGCGCAACATTGGTGGGTAGTGAAGTGGCTTTATATCGGGACCCTTCCGGCGAAGATTATCCGATTGTGATCAAACTGAATAATCGTGGTGAAGCTAGACTGGAAGATTTGCGCAAGGCAAATGTCTCGAATATGAAAGGCCAGTTGATCCCCTTACGACAACTTGCCACCTTTGAGCTGGAGTCAGCGCCCGCTTATTTTCGGCATCGCGATCTGATTCGTACCGCTCAGGTTACGGCCTATGTAGACGTGGGTTATTCGATAGCGGAAGTAGGTGCTGAGATATTTGGACAGCTCGATCAAATTGAGCTTCCGCCGGGTTATCGATTTTTGATTGGCGGCCAGGCACAAGATCAGGATGAAAGTTTTAACGGCATGATGAAGACCTTGATTATCGCGCTACTGGGGATTTTTGCGGTACTGGTTTTGCAGTTCCGTTCATTTTTGCAGCCGTTGATTGTATTCATTGCGATTCCATTTGCGATCACCGGCGCTATTTTAGCGCTGCTGATTACCGGGTACACCTTCTCCTTTACGGCTTTTGTCGGGCTCACCAGCCTGATCGGTATCGTGGTCAATAATTCGATTATTCTGGTCGACTACGCGAATAGTCGAATTGGCGAAGGTGAGTCGGTTACCGATGCTATTTTGCAGGCGGCTAAAATTCGGTTTCGTCCGATTGTGTTAACCACGCTAACCACTATTGGCGGGCTACTGCCATTGACCCTATCGGGCAGTACCATGTGGGCTCCGATGGGCTGGGCGATTATCGGTGGGTTGATCGTATCGACCTTTTTGACGCTACTGCTGGTGCCGGTGTTGTATAAAATATTTACTCCAGCGCTGAGCAAACAGGTAGATTTGCTTCAGCCTGAATAACGGATCAGATCAATGATCTGCTGCTGAATGGTGGGGTCATCGTAAAGCGCGCTGTGCTCGTGGTCTGAATAGATGGTTTGGTGCTTGAGGGTGGTAAATGATTCAGGAAGCTGGGCTGAGGAAACGGTGACGTTGTAGTCGCCGTCGGCATAAATACAGTGTGGATCAGGTATTTCAGGGTGCTGTTTTGCATCCTGACTACTCAGAATACTCCAGCAACCATTGTCACCCTGATCAACGTAAATTCGCTCCGGTGTATCGTAACCCTGGCCGATTGCGTTCAGTACATTCAGCGATTTCGGTGCCTCTCGCTCGACCGGTTTATGAGTCAGTTTCGTAAATTGTGCGGCGCGGGCTAATTGATTATCGGTAAAGCTTCGATTCGCTTGCTGTGCGCCTATCGCATTATCTACGTTTTCATCACCCATCAAACCCCAGTGGTTTTCCTGCCAGTATTGTTCATTGAAAATATCCTGTTCCAGTGGCGTGCCGTCGAGTTTGCGTAGGAAGGAACTACCAGATATCGGCATTAACTGATAACTGGATGGAAAGGATGCAATAGCAGGCTGACACAGTAGTTTGCGGTTTTGTTCAGTTCTCATGCCAATCTGGATGCTTCTGAACATCGAAGCAGTTCCACGAAAAGGTACACCGGCGAAAATCATATGATCAATCTGTGCTGCACCACTCCAATTTTCCTGCGCTAGTTCAAAATCCTGGGCCCCGTATCTCAGATAATAACTGGCGATCAGCCCACCCATGCTGTGGGCGATTAGTGAAATAGCTCTTGTTCCTGATGGATTGGACGGACTGGGCTGACTGAGACGTTGGATTAGCCGATCAAGCTTTTGGATAGCGTTAAAATTATCCTGCCGCCAGTCGTAATCAAACCCGATGATTTCATGGGTTTTGCCGAAATTTCGTTTAAGTGTTTTTAACCAAAAGTCATAAAATTTGATCTCGAAAATACCCGGTACGAGGGTGATTTTATGCAATATCTCGCTTGAATAGAGCTCAAGAAATGTTTCGTCGTTTGGCTTAATCGATAGCTGCAGAGACTTGTTGCCGAAATAGATCTGCAAGGGAGAGGGCCATACCAGCCGATCATTGCTGCATTGGCGTAGAAAGCTGCCCTTGAAGCCAGGTATAAAGATGATCACGGGTTTTTTCATGGTCTGTTGCGTTAATCCTGTGGC
>JQIA01002337.1_pt1 | contig 10157 bp, 14 predicted proteins | sample 811431 | NCBI WGS metagenome assembly JQIA01 (sample SAMN02998118, study PRJNA258478) | marine sediment metagenome | biome: marine; feature: seafloor; material: sediment; isolation source: oil-polluted sediment collected from 3 locations (0.5 km, 0.7 km and 0.9 km)... | place: USA: Gulf of Mexico ... | reverse complement strand
GTCTTGTCACCAATATGGCAACCAAGAGCATAGCAAGAATCAGTAGGATAAACAATTACACCACCAGCACGAATCTTAGCTACAATTTGATTTATTAAGCGTACTTGTGGATTTTGAGGATGAATAGTGAATACTGGGCTCATTATGTTTTATTAAAAATATTAGTAATGTTATATTATAGGCCAATTTTAAACCATAGGCTGCATGTGACGTAAAACTTCAAATTATTTACTATAATTACGGTGTTCCCAAATTTTATTTGAGAACAATATTTACAATATATTCCACCAGTATGATTAAATAACCATGGAACTTGAATTTAATTAAAATTGATTAGTATAACTCTTGGTTTTAACCTTACCTTTAAGAAAGATTATATTAGCCTTAATTTTATCAGTTGTCCAAGTCATTGTAGTACCTCCTAAATTTTCAAAACCCAATAAAGCTCCAATCGTACCGGTATCAACACTACCACCAGTAACTTTCGTTGGTTCACCCAATATTCTGATAACTTCTTGCTCTGTCATACCTTTCTCAATTTTAATAAAATTAGTATAATCAATACGTGGAGTAGCACAACCACTTAATAATATCACTAATATTAATATATTTCTGAAATATGCTAACATGATAGTCCTTAAATAAAATAGATAATTCATTACACATTATAATACAAGTTCAATATGTCAAATTCAACTCGTTCTATCTTAATTACTGGTTGCTCTAGCGGAATTGGGTATCATGTAGCCCATAGGTTACAAAAATTAGGTTACCGTGTATTTGCTACCGCCCGTAAGCCAGATGATGTTATTCGTTTACAGCAGGAAGGCTTGGAAAGTCTATTATTAGATTTAAATGATTCAGCGTCAATTACTGATGCTGTGCAGAAAATATTAAAACTTACTGATGGAAAATTATATGCTATTTTTAATAATGGGGCTCATGGACAACCTGGAGCAGTAGAAGATTTGACTATAGAAGCTTTACGGCATCAGTTTGAGGTTAATGTGTTTGGAACTCATGAATTAACCAGACAAATTATACCAGTAATGCGTAAACAAGGTGAAGGACGTATAATTCAAAATAGTTCTATGCTAGGTTTGGTGGTATTGCCATATCGTGGAGCATATAATTCTAGTAAGTTTGCCTTGGAAGCTCTGAGCGATACTTTGCGTCTGGAATTAGCCAATACTAATATTTTTGTATCTTCTATTGAACCAGGTCCGATTACCAGTAAGTTTCGCATGAATAGTTATAAGATGTTTGAAAAATATATCGATCAGGAGAATAGTATACATAAGCAAACCTATAATAAAATGCAGAAAACTCTATTAAAAAAAGGTTCAGTTATGCCATTTACCTTATCACCAGAATCTGTATTAAAAAGAGTAATCCATGCCTTGGAAGCAAAATCCCCACAACAGCATTATTATGTAACTGTTCCAACTTATGTATTAGTAACACTAAAACGTTTCTTGCCACATCGAATTATGAACTGGATATTAAGAAAGGTAATTTGAATAGAATGCCAACCATCCCATATTGAAATTGTGTAGGGGCAGACCTATGTGTCTACCCTCAATGGTATTGACCATACCCGATTATTACTGACAAGCAATACCTTCCACATCATCGTAATTAGTTACGATTTCAGTGTTAGCGGTTATTTGACAAGTACTAACGTCTATCACACCAAGAGGTAAGTTATTTTTACCATGTAAACCAAAGATTAAAGTGTCATCAGGTAAAGTGTCCAGAGCTTCAATTTCTAATGATTGAGTTAGTTCTTTGCAGACAGTGGAAACTGTATTTCCATCATAAGCTAATAATTTAACTCCTGAATCTGGGTTATTTCGCAAGTTTTCTACACCGTATAGCATAGTTCCAGCTGTATTCCAGGTTAAATCTTCAACTTCGCCAGAATATGCAGCAATTAAATTAGCTTTACCAGTGGTAGTATCAATGGTAATAAGTCCATCGCCAGTTGACCAACCCCATAACGTACCATCGGGATGGAATGATAAACCATCAATTTCTTTCATACCAGTAGCACCAATATCAGTTAGTTGACCATTATTTTTATCAACACTATAAGAGATAAGCTGGTTTATTAGTATTATTTCCAGAAGCAGCAAATAACATACCTGTTTGTGGATGAATATCAAGGGCTTCGATATCGTGAGCTTTATACATTCCACCGAGTGCTTTGACTTCAAATGTTTCGGGGGAAATAGTTAGGAATTGACTGTTGTTTAAGCCTTCATCGTGGACTGCGTAAAGTTGGCAGGTTGTTGAGCAAGGTTTCTGATCTCTCCAATAAAAAACTTGCAATTTACTTAGGTTTGTAAAGGATTGTGAAATATTTCCACATAAATTATTACTAGTCAAATTAATATTGGTTAAATTACTCAGGTTATCTAACTCAGATGGAAGCTTTCCACTTAATTGATTTATATGTAAATAAATAAATTGTAAATTAGTCAAATTACCCAATTCAGATGGAATGTTTCCGCTTAGTTGGTTATTATATAAAAAAAGATATTGTAAATTACTCAGATTACTTAACTCAGACGGAATACTTCCCTTTAAATTACTTGAATGTAAATTGAGTGATATAACATTTCTATTTTTGCACGATACCCTAATACCAATGACAAGGTGTGTTTGTATCTTTCCAGCCATTATTGTCTATCCAATTATCCCCATTAGTACTATCATAAAGAGCAACCAAAGCCTCACACTCAACTTTAGGTTCCGTTACATCATTACAAGAAAAAGCCCAAGCACCACTTCCCATCGACATCAAACCCACGACAAAAACAGCATACCAAACATTTCTGCTACAATTACCAAATAACATTATAATTACTCCAAAAGTATTTATTATCAAACTATAGCAGTTCCCGATCAGATGGTATACAAAAATACACTATTAAATATATGTTAAATAAGAAATATATTGTACACCACCTAATCGGAAATCACTATAGTTTAGTCTTATTCAGGATATTAAACATCCATAATGACTTTAAAGATTAAAAACTATTATTTTATATATGTCAAGAAGATTTAACGAACTATTAAACGTTTAGGTAGATATTTTACAAATAGTAAAATGATAATAAATAATTTTGAAAAAGAATAATAAGAGATATGAACTATCGCTCCCAAACTCTAGTTTGGGAACAGCAACTTGACAAATAATTTCCAAAATATTAAAATCTACTCTGCACTTAGCTAGGATAGCTTCCGAAACGAATGGTAATCACAGAACGCCACTCTGTTAAGTGCTTTAAATCAAAAGTTCTGTCTCAACCAACTGTGAGGTGTCTAAATGACCACTCAAAATTTAATCATTCGTGATTTTCATAAACGTCTTAAATCTACCAAAGAGTTTTTTAATGCACTTTCGAGGTCTATGGGAATTCCCATAGACCTAATAATTCAAATTACTAGAAAAGGACTAAACGAAAATCGTGGCACTTGGATTGAACCACATGCTGCAATCAATTTAGCTCAATGGTGTAGTCCTGAGTTTGCTGCTCTGGTAACTAAATAAGTATTTGAACTTCTAAAAACAGGCTCAGTATCACTTAATCCTGAACCAATCTAAACCTGCCTTACTTATCCAAGCCAAATCCAACGAATTAGATCAACAGAAAATTATTGGTAATGCTAAACGGATTTCTTTAAATAACTTTATAAAATAACAGTTTGGTTATGATGCATTAGCAATGTTTGAAATGGAATCCCAGGTTGCTGAAATCCAACAAGCCTTATTAAATCCCACGAAAATAACTAAACGAGTCAGTTTAAAAAGTGCTATAGCTGTCAACAAAAAACTAATTGCACTGGGATTACAAACCAAACATTATGATAGCAACAAGCATGTCTATTATGAACTAACTGAAAAAGGTTTAAAATACGGTCATACCAAGATTTTACTATAGGCAAAACTTCACACCGCAACATAAAATGGTATGAAAATATATTAGAATTATTTCAACTATCATTAACTTCAGAACCAACTTATAACCCAATCCTTAAATTATTTTAACTGAATTGTTTTGAACAGGATTTAACGGATTAAAGGATAAAACCTGATTAAACCTTTTTTATAGATTGAGGCTTTTGATTTAATCGTGTTTTATCCTTTAATCTATTAAATCTTATTCAAAAACAAATTGACAAACCAACTTAAAATCTACTCTGCACCATATCTAGAGGTGAGTGAAGTAAAATATTAGCCATCAAACTAAAATCCTCCATAAAGATTAAATCCTAAGTAATACATAATCCCTAATGTATTTGCTTCCAACTGAAAGTATTTTTTGGTTGAGTTTTTTTGCTTTATAGAATCATGTAGTTTAGGTTGATTTTTTTCACTATAATTATAAAACTTATAATCATTTTTTTTGCATTGCTTCTGCTTTTTTCGTTAATAATTCCTTGTCTTGTTCAAACCCAAATACGGTTAAATATAAATTTAAATTTTTCACAAACTGTGGAGCCCAAGTTGCCTTAGCGTCTAAAGCACTACTGACAGCATGAATTAAATTAGGAAAATCTCGGCGAATTAAATTTCTAACTTGATCAGTATTTTTGCCTTCTTCATAAGACATATAAGCTGATAATTGAGCATAACGTTGCTGATAATCACAAAATACTTTATCTCTTTCTTTCGCTATATGTGACCATAAAATTGGAGCTAAAATAGGATGATATTTAATATAAGGAACTCTAAATAAAGGTAATTTTTCAAATTGGATTAAACCAATATCTAGCAAAACAGAGCTCAGTAAATCCCATTGTTTTCTAGTAATATCTGTTATTTCTAAAAAATCTGGTTCAAAAGCTCCATTCTGAAATACACCCAATCTAGGTAATAAACTCAAAGTTGTAGAATTTATACTAAGTTTTTTAGTATTGCGATTACCATGTGACACCTTAGCTAACCAATATGCTATACCAGTCTTTTGGACTTCAATCTTTAAATTTTTTAGCATAAAGTTCAAGATTAACCATAATTGATTAGCTTGGTTAGGTTCGGATAGCAATTTATCTAAATTTTCCTTCAATACAATTGGTTGTATATCTTGTAATAATTTTACCAACAGTTTAATTAATAAAGGTTGAAAATTTATTAATTTAAATAATTGTAATAAATCAGAGGATTCAGGAAGCTTTAAATTACTAGCTAATTGCCAAGTATATTGAAAATATTCAATTGCATCTTTTTCGATTAAACCAGTCAATGCGAGTTTTTTATACTCGGTATCGTAAGATTTATAATCAAAAGTTTTGCTAGTAATCAATACACGACACTCTCCAGTTTCAGACCATTGTTTTATTACATTTAATAAATCTACAAGTTGTTGTGATTGTACATTTTCTAAATTATCAAAGATCAACAAGGTCGGAATTTCATTAAGTATTTTAGTAGCTTCAGTAATTCCTTTTGCCACTGTATGGCTGCCCATTACATCGGCTAAAGTTTTTACCACTAAATCAATAGCATTAATATTAGACCCAGCAACATAATCAATAAAACAAACTTTTTTCTTGCTTCTACGTCCAATTTCAATAGCTAAATTAGTTTTACCTTGCCCATCAATACCAGTAATAACAAACCGACGAGATTTAGTAAATATTGTTTCAATTTGCTGTAATTCTTGTTTTCTTCCAAAAAATTTGGAGGTTGATGGCAAGCCACCATATTTAAATAACTCTTGTTTTAGCATAATTTTAATTATAATTAAGATGATTACCAACTATAAATTATATTATAATATTTAAATAGATGTTATGGCAATTCTTAATTATGAATGCTTAGTTCTTAATTAAATTCAACTATAATATTAATTGTTCATTTGTACTTCTATAATTTGTCTGAATTGAGAAATACTATAATATTATTAATAATTTAAAGGTAGGATTATGAAAAATAAACTGTATGTAGCAATTGGCCTATTTTGTTATGCAAGTTTTGCGACTGCTCTTGTAGAAGAAGATTCTACGCCTATTTTATCGGAACAATTTGATTTGAGTATTCCAATTCTGCATTATAAGGCTAAAGATGAAACTATGTCGTTGTGGGCTGAAATGAAAGTTCATTCAGTAACTAAAGATGGTGAAATATTGTTTAAGTTGTCTGATTATGGTGTTCTTGATCAACCAGATACAAATAAGGACACTAGTACTTCAACTGAACCTGATGAATTTGCTGGTATTATCAAGGCTCATAATGTGTGGCGAAAAAAGGTTGGAGTATCTAACTTAAAATGGTCATCAGAAGCTGCCACAATAGCTCAAAAATGGGCTAGTAGTTTGAAGAAAAATAATGACTGTCAAATGGAGCATAACCCTAAACGTGGAGAGTTTGGTGAAAATATTTATCGTTCCAAAGGATTTAATTCCACCACTACAGAAGTAGTTGATGCCTGGGGCGAAGAAATTGCGGATTATAATTATAAAACTAATACTTGTAAGCCAGATAAAAAATGTGGTCATTATACCCAAGTAGTTTGGAATACTACTAAAACAGTTGGTTGTGGTAAAGTTAGTTGTGATGGGAGAGTAGAAGTATGGGTTTGCAATTATGCTCCTCCTGGTAATATTTCTGGTAAAAAACCTTATTAAATAAATGTAATTTATAATTACATAATAATCCGAAAGGATTAAATATGAATAGCCATGAAATCGGTGGAACTAATAATACAATTTCCAAATATTTTAGTTCCATGAGTTTCATGGCTATTTATGTTTTATCCTGTCAGGAATAAGATGAAAAAATTATTACCAGTAACCACAGAGTGGAAAAAGCAAACCACATGTAATATTTTGAAAAATAATGACAAAGATATTTTAACAACGACGATATAATAAATCCCAAACTTTATGTCCCAAACGTAACCCTCGTTGTTCAAATTTAGTTAAGGGACGTTCAGGTGGGCGTGGAGAAAATGTATTAGTATGATTAGTGAATTCTAAACTAGCTTCTAAAACAGATAACATATGTTGAGCATAGTTTTCCCAATCAGTAGCTAAATGCAATTTACCATTAGGTTTTATGCGTTGGGCTAATAAATTAATAAAATTTGGTTGAATTAAACGACGTTTCTGATGACGTTTTTTCGGCCAAGGATCGGGGAAAAATAAATAGACAGTATCTAAACAAGAAGAGGTTAGGTTATTGGTTAATACTTCTACCGCATCAGCCTGGATAATTCGTATGTTAGTAAGTTGGGTTTCTTCAATTTTAATTAAAAGATGACCAATACCTGATGTATAAACATCAATCCCTAAGTAATCATAGTCAGGATTAGATGCAGCCATCTCTATTAATGAATCACCATTCCCAAAACCAATTTCTATATGTTTTTCAGCTTTACGACCAAATAACGTATCTAAATTTAATTCACCAGTAATTTCAACTCCATATACTGGCCATAATTTATCTATAGCTTTGCGTTGAGAAATAGTAATACGTCCGTTGCGCCGAACGAAACTACGAATAGGCATGTTAATTTTCTAAATAAATTCTTACTCAATTGTAACAACAATTCCTTTGCCTTCTTCTGGAGAACGATCTTTCCATAATGTAACCATTCGTTCTTCAAAATTGTTGTTATAATGAATTTTATGTTCTGTTAAAAGTTTAATTACCCGACTACGTTTCCATAGCATTTGTAAATGTTCAACATCATGATCAGTATGTAACCATAGTATACAAGTATGTCCTTGTAATGCCACGTTTAAAGTTCTTCTTAATCGAGAACCTAACAAATTAGCATTGCGTAAATCACAAGAAGTAGTAGAAGAATTCAGCTCAATTGTTTCTAATAATACTGGCATTGGTACTAAGTTTTCTACAGACTGATTTGATATTTCATAGATAATATGAACTATATCAAAATGAATACTTAGTAACTGATGTAATCTTTTACCAGGTAATAAATGTTCGTGTAATATATGGTAGTTTTCATCAGATGTAATACCCATGACTAGTTCTTGTGATTCAGCATTCACTTGTAGATTTAACTCTTTTAGCTTTAAAATAGCTAATCTCCTAAAAGAAAAGCTCTTCATTTCAGCACAAAAGTCATTCAATAAGTGAATACTATTTAACAACAACCATTGGCTATCCATATAATCATTCTCGATCAATTAAAAAAACATCCCCTGCAATGGTGATGAAGCGCTACCATAACTTTTTCTAGGCATTCGACCAGCTAAATATGCTTCACGTCCAGCTTCAATAGCTTTTTTCATTGCTGAGGCCATCAATAAAGGTTGTTTAGCAGCGGCAATTGCAGTATTCATTAATACTCCATCACAACCTAATTCCATTGCCACAGCAGCGTCTGAAGCAGTACCAACTCCAGCATCTACTAAAATTGGTACATGGGCATTTTCGATAATATTTACAATATTAAATGGATTGCGAACTCCTAGCCCAGAACCAATTGGAGCAGCCAATGGCATAACTGCGACACAGCCTAATTCTTCTAATCGTTTAGCTATTATTGGATCGTCATTAGTATAGACCATGACTTGAAATCCATCTTTAACTAGTATTTCGGCTGCTTCTAAGGTCGCTGTAATATCTGGAAATAAAGTTTTTTCATCGCCTAATACTTCTAACTTAACTAATGTATGTCCATCTAGCAATTCTCGTGCTAGTTTACAAGTTCGTACCGCATCAGATACTGTATAACATCCGGCAGTATTTGGTAAGATAGTATATTTATCAGGAGTAATTACATCTAATAAATTAGGTTTTTCTGGGTCTTGGCCAATATTAGTTCTACGGATTGCTACAGTAACTATTTCTGCTCCACTTGCTTCAATAGCGAGTTTAGTTTCTTCCAAATCACGATATTTACCAGTTCCTACAAGTAGACGTGAGTTATAATTTTTACCAGCAATCGTTAAAGGTTTGTCAGTGAAATGACGTTCAGACATGTTGATCCTATAATGGAGTTATATAAAATTGATAGTTAATACTATTATATTATTCAACTATTTGCAATCTTTAAATTATTAAACAAAAATTCTAATAATGCTTTCTGAGAATGTAAACGGTTCTCTGCTTGCTGCCAGACAACGCTTTGTGGACCTTCGATCACTTCAGTAGTTACTTCTTCACCTCTGTGAGCTGGTAAACAATGCATAAATAAAGCATCGGATTTGGCTAAAGATAATAGTTTGTTATTTACCTGATAAGGTTTAAATACTTGCATACGTTCTTGCTGTTCATCTTCTTGCCCCATACTAGCCCACACATCGGTAGAAATTAAATCAGCATTTAGAACTGCTTGTTCAGGATCAGTAATAATACTTATTTGATTGGCAAACTTTTGCATCAATTCTGTCTGAGGTTTATAATCAACTGGTGTACTAATAATCAATTCAAAATCAAACTGATAAGCAGCATTTATATATGAATGACACATATTATTACCATCACCAATCCAAACCACTTTTTTACCTTGAATAGAACCACGTTTTTCTACATAGGTTTGTACATCAGCAAGCAATTGACAAGGATGACAAAAATCAGTCAAAGCATTTATCACTGGCACTTTGGAATGTTTGCTAAAAACTTCGACTGTTTCATGAGCATAGGTTCTAACCATGATGCAATCCACCATCCGTGACAATACTCTAGCCATATCACCGACTGGTTCACCACGGCCTAGTTGGGTATCATTTTGGGATAGAAATATTGCACTTCCACCACATTGAGCCATTGCTGTTTCAAAAGAAACTCTAGTCCGAGTAGATGATTTTTCAAATACCATAGCTAGAACTTTATTTTTAAACAAAGGTGGACATTGATCTTTTATTTGTAATTCTTTAAGTTCAATAGCTCGTTGAATCAATGTATCTAATTCAGTTTTAGATAAATCTAATAAAGATAGAAAATGACGTGCAGCCATAAATATGTTTCCTTTTAACTCAATTCTTCTTGAATTAAATTGCTAACCTTTGCAATGATTTCATCAGCTTGCTCATCGGTTATAATTAATGGTGGTAGAAGACGAATAACTCGTTCTGCGGTAACGTTGATTAGTATATTTTGTTCGAGAGCTTTAACTACTAATTGACCACAAGGTTGCTCAAGTTCAATTCCAATCATTAATCCTTTAATTCTA
>JQIA01002336.1_pt1 | contig 10157 bp, 6 predicted proteins | sample 811431 | NCBI WGS metagenome assembly JQIA01 (sample SAMN02998118, study PRJNA258478) | marine sediment metagenome | biome: marine; feature: seafloor; material: sediment; isolation source: oil-polluted sediment collected from 3 locations (0.5 km, 0.7 km and 0.9 km)... | place: USA: Gulf of Mexico ... | reverse complement strand
AACATATCGAGAGAATCGGCAATCAACCCGGTTGACTGAGCCATCCAACCGGCCATTATTTCAACGACAAACATCACAGCGTTAATGACCAGTAACCACTTCAGGATCTTCGTTTCTTGGGCCTCATTGGCTTTCGAAGCTGTTTTTGCTTTGGATATTTCTGTACTGCAACTTTTCTGGGTGGTTTCTAACCTAGCGCCAAAATTCAACGACTCGAGTTTCGAGGTTATTTCATCCAAGTTATTATCATGAAAAACCCTGACTTTGCGCGCCGGAATATCGAATAACAAACCGACAGAAGGCTCAATGCTATCCAGCGTCAATCGGATCAGCCGTTCTTCCGAAGGACAGTCCATCTGGGGGACCTTAAATTCGCTCGTGAATTGTTTGTCAAAACAACCGCTGTCTTCGACGGTGGTTGTCTCTAACTCCACCTGGCATTGTCCACTACAAGTTTCAGCCATAGAAAAATACCTTGAATAATAAGTTATGTCGAGTATAAACTCTATAGTAACTATAGAGTCAACGCAACGAGTAGCAATTGTGAAAATTGGTGAATTAGCAAAACAAACGGGTTGCTCGGTCCAATCGATCCGCTTTTACGAAAAAGAGCAGTTATTGAGCGCGCCAAGGCGTAGCGAAGGTAATTATCGACTTTATGATAGCGCAACCATAGAGCAGTTAACTTTCATCAAACACTGCCGAAGTTTGGATATCACACTCGCCGAAATCAAACAATTGCTAGAATTAAAACGGTCTCCGGAAACGCAATGTAAAGAGATCAACAACTTAATTGATGACCATATCAGTCAAATCAATACGCGACTCTTTGAACTCGCTAAGCTAAAAGATTCCCTCTGCGTTTTGCGAACAAAATGTAGCTCTGATCGATCCGTCAAAGACTGCGGTATTTTGCAAGATCTATTAACTGATTCATCCGAAAACAAGATTGGTTAATGCTGCTCATCTACAAACATCGTTTTTTGTTGCCCAAACTTCAGTTTAAACCAGGGTTTGAAAATCAACGCTATTGATAATACCAAAATAGTCAGTTGCATCCCGACGCCTTGCCAGGTTGAATTAACGCCAAGCCAATCGATTTGAAAATCAACAGGCATTGAAGAGATGCCGATTAGGGCTGCCTCTTGTAAGGCTGAAATTGCTTTACCTGCCAATATAAATGAGAGAGCGAGCAGTAAAAATGTGGTCGTTGAGAAAAACCGACTGATCGGTAATTTGACCGAGTATTTAACGATTAATCCGGCGATCAAAACCAACACGAACACCGCAGCTCCAAAACCGGCGACAAGGACAAGCTCTTGGGAAGCGGTTGTTTGTGTTAATAAGGACTGATAGAACAAGACAGTTTCAAAAACTTCACGATAAACGGCGATAAATGCCAGTCCAGAAATTCCCCATAAAGTGCCCGTTTTTAAGCTGCGATCAATGTTTTGTTGAATATAAAGCTGCCATTGATCCGCTTGTGTTTTACTGTGCATCCAAAAACCAACGTAAAACAGAACAACTGCGGCCAACATCGCAGCGACACCTTCCATTATTTCGCGACTGGCACCACTAATCGTGACCAGATACTGCGCAACAACCCAAGTTAATATACCGACCACCAAAGCAGCGCCCCAACCGATGTGAACATATCTAATCGCTTCTTTTTTATTGGAACGAACAAGTACGGTAAAAAGCGCGATCACAACTAATAACGCTTCCAGTCCTTCGCGCAGTAAAATAATAAAACTGGCGCTAAATAAGGTCGCATTTGACATTGAAGACTCGGTTAATAATCGCTGTGCTTTTTCCAACAACACAAAAATATCTGAGACTGATCGTTCAACCTGGCTCGCATTGGTTTTGTCATTGAGTGCCTGACGCAGGCCTAAAAGTTTGGACTCAATGTCTTTTCGAAGGGTTTGGTCATAACCATCAAGACTGTTTTCGACTAATTCAAATCCATCTAAATAAGCACTGACTGCGAATCGTTTTGCATTAACAAAATCATTTTGCTGGTAGGCTGACCGTGCTTTTTCCAGCTGGTTATGAGTGATGGTCAGTGGACTTTCAGTTTGAGTAAATAATGCTGCGGGATCTGCTCTGAGCTGCTCGATAATATCGAGCTGAGTATTTGAATTGTTTTGAATTAATTCGTTAGGACTAAACATTACGATGTTTGCTAGAGATAGAGTCTGTGGTGATACATCAGCTGCTTCGGTTTCATTTTGCTCGAGATCTGAAGTGAATGCGAAACTCCCGGCATAAAAAGCCAGTGACCAGCGTTGCTTTGAATTCAACTGGTTAAATGCAGGCATGGCCGTTCCTTCAAGTCCGCCAGAAATAACATCAAAGAGTCCGAGAACAGAGCGGTTTAAAGCTCGCTCGCGATCGGAAAAGTTCGTTGGTTCGGGGACAAGCTGCTTGGCGAGCACTCCGTCACCTTGACCTGATAGTCCATGACAGCTAGAGCACTCATTTTGAAAGAGTAACTTAACCTCACTCAATGATAACAGTGACTTTGGCAGAGATAGCTGGGGAGAATTTTTAAGTAATCGCGTTTTTAACTTAGTGGTTATACTCTGAATGATTTCAGTCGGCTGCTTTTCCTGAACGGCTATCTGTAGTGATTGTGATAGTGTCGCAATTGGCTGCTCACCACCGAGTATAGTCGCGCTTTTTTCAGCGATAATATTTGAGAATTCCAGCATTTCTTGAAATTCACCTTGATCAATCACCTTACCTTCTTTGATAGCAGCCGAGTAATCCACGCCAATATATTCAGTGAGCTGAAGAAGTTGACGCAGGTCTTCTGGGTTGTTATTTGCCGACGCAGCACCCGCAAACACAAAGCAAATGAGGTATAATGATCTAACAAATCTCGATTGGAAACGCTCCCCCTTGAGCTTCAGTTTAAGAAAAAGAGTGTTCAGGTGGATAAAAGTCATGACGCTGTTTATACCATTTACAATACAATTGAGAATGATTCGCATTATAAACTCTATAGCAGGTATAGGGTCAAGTTTATCGAGTAACTATTGCGGAGTTTTGCTATCGGTGAAACTCAGTTTAATCACCGTCGTCTAGTCCTTCTATGATTGGACAGCCGTCTTTGCTACCGGTACATAAGTTAACCAATAGCTGTAATTCGTTTCTCAATGTTTGTAGTTCTTGTAAATGACGCTCAATATCACTTAATTTTTCTTTGGCTAATAAACTGACCTCTGGCTTTGCTTTTTGTGGTGCTTCTCTAAAAGTGAGCAATTGTCCTATTTCTTCTAGAGAAAACCCCATGCGCTGTGCGCGTTTGATAAACTTGAGCCTGGACAAATCTTTATCACAATAAATTCGTAAGCCAGAAGTATTCCGAGAAACAGGTGGTAGCAAGTGAATATTCTCATAATAACGCAAGGTATCTGCACTCATGTTCAGTCGTTTGGTGACTTCACCGATTTGATACATTCAAAAAACCTCAGAAAATAAAAAAGTCCTCGTTGAGCAGATACAGCCCTATCAAGACCAAAGAGATCCCACCAATTATCTCAAACCAATGATGCCAGCGCGATAAGGATTTCAGGGACTCTAAATAACCCATGCTAAAAGCGCCAATTAATACCGGAATAGTTCGCCCGATCCCAAACACGAATAATAACAAGGCACCATAAGGTGCAGAACCAATCACGGCGCTGGCTGACAAGGCAACCAGCAGTCCAGGGGAACAGGCAGGACAAATCCCAACAGTAAACGGATCCTATGAGTATTAATATCGACTCACACGCCATCTTCACCAAATTGGGACTTATCGAGAAAGCTTAATTTACTGAGATTTTTTTCTGCGCCATAAGCGCAAAAAGAACAGACAACGCCTTTGACTTGAACAACCGCTTGATTGGGTTTTATCTCAACCGGATTGGTTTCTTTAAGTGAGTCTGCCGATACCAAAGTACTTAGCAGAAAAAGTGAGCTTGCGACTGTTAATGTCTTCATTTTAGACCTCCATTAAATTGAGAATAACGAGAAAATGCTTTGCGCGTTTCTCTATTATTATCAATGTTACATAATGGAGTTAACTCCATGTCAACCGTTTATTTCGAAATAAATGTGATTAGAAATTGTGATAAAGGCAGTACCGATAAGGACATCTCTCTTATGAGAAGTATCCTCATTGGCTAAAGCTAAAAGCTTAAGTTTCTGCGGATCCCGGTGCTCCGATACTGGGCAACTTCCATAAAACGAACAATGCAGGAAAGACAAGCAACACCATGAGTAGTGCAGTTGCCGTTCCGCCAACCATCGGAGCGGCAATTCGCTTCATTACATCGGCACCAGTACCATCGCTCATCAAGACAGGTAACAGTGACATTGATAGGGCCATGCCTGTCATCAGCATCGGCCGGATACGTTGAGACGCTCCCAATGCGACTTCCTCAAAAAATACCTTATGACTCATCAAGGGGGTACGCTTTTTGGCTTCCTTTAACGCGTGATCCAAATAGTGCAACATCAGTAACCCTAGTTCTGCCGCCAGACCCGCCATGGCAATCATGCCAACCCAAACAGCGACACTCAATTTATAATCCAGCACAAACAACAACCAGACTGAGCCCATTAAAGCAAAAGGCATGGCGCTTAAGACAAATAATGTGTCGCTGATCCTGCCGCGATGTAAATAGAGCAATAAGAATACCGCGAATAATGTGGCAGGAATAACCCACTGCAATTTCGCCTTGGCGCGTTCAAAATATTGAAATTGTCCAGCCCAACCCAATCGATAGCCTGCGGGCAACGCCACTTTTTGGTCTATTACCTGTTTAGCTTGTGCGACATAGTCCGCAACGCCCAGGTCGCCTTTTATATCGACGAAGACAAACCCGACTAACTGACCGTCTTCATTTCGGATCATCGGTGCGCCGGTGCGAAATTCAATATTGGCCACCTCGGTAATCGGCACCTGAGTGCCCGTTTTGGTCGGTACCAGAACTTTTTCCAGTGCGCCAATTGAGTCCCTGTAATCACGAGCATAACGAACGTTAACGTTGTAGCGCTCACGTCCTTCTAAAGTCTGGGTAGCTGGTATGCCGCCAACCGCAGCCATTAACACATCCTCAACATCCTGAACGTTTAGTCCATAACGAGCCGCTGCCTCACGGTCGATATCAAAATCGAGAAAATATCCGCCGGTTAAACGTTCTGCAAAGGCGCTGCGAGTAAATGGCGCTGTGCGCGGATCATCTTGTAATGCTCGCTCAATAGCGACGGCAGTTTCCTCAATTTGACCCAGATCATCACCAAAGACTTTGATCCCCAAAGTACTACGTATTCCAGTTGCCAACATTTCGGTTCGAGTCTGGATCGGCATCCACCAGATATTCGGCATACCTGGATAACGAAGTTTTTCATCCATCTCGGCAATTAAATCATCCCAGGTTAATCCTTCCCGCCACTGGTCTTTGGGTTTCAGGGTCACCACCGTTTCAACCATCGAGAGTGGCGCTGGATCGGTAGCACTGGTCGAGCGACCCACCTTACCAAATACGCGTTCAACTTCTGGAAAAGTTTTGAGTTGTTGGTCCATACTTTGTAGTACTTTACCTGCTTCGGTGATTGACATACCGGGCATCGCGGTGGGCATATACAAAATGCTGCCTTCGTTCAGTGGCGGCATAAATTCGTTGCCGAGTTGTTTAACGATCGGCCAAGTCAGCACCAATGAAAGTAAAGCGACTGTCACTACCGACCAACGGAAACGAATGCAAAACCGGATCATCGGCAAGAATACAGCCACTAAGAAACGATTAAGGGGGTTTCGCTCAGAATGAATTTTGCCTCGAACCAATAACACCGCTAACGCAGGGATCAAGGTGACTGAAAGTATCGCCGCAAACGCCATACTATAAGTCTTGGTAAAGGCCAGGGGCTTGAACAATCGACCTTCCGTCGCTTCCAGTGAAAAAACTGGAATGAACGAGATGGTAATGATGACCAATGAGAAAAAGATACTCGGTCCAACATCTTTCATGGCTTCGATAATGAGTGCTTTACGGTCAGCTTCTGGATGTTCAATACTCAACTTTTTATGCACGTTATCCATCATCACAATGGCAGCATCAACCATGGCGCCTATGGCCACTATAATCCCCCCTAAGGACATAATATTGGCAGTCAGTCCTTGTCCTGCCATCGGTATAAAAGCCAATAAAATAGCGATAGGTAAGGTAATACAAACGACCAGTGCCGAACGCACATGCAGCAAAAAGGCGATGATAATCAGGGAAACAACAATCATTTCTTCAATTAGCGTGTTTTTAAGCGTTTCAATCGCACGCAGAATTAAATCGGAGCGATCATAAGTGATCACCACTTCGACACCATCGGGTAACCCGGACTGAATTTCATCCAAACGTTTCTTAACGCGTTCGATGACATTGAGTGCATTCTCGCCATAACGCATGATCACGATACCGCCCACAGTCTGACCTTCACCATCAAGCTCTGCAAGACCACGCTGCATGGCTGGCCCAATTGTCACTTCCGCGACTTGAGACAATAATATCGGCACATGATTTTGATCGATACCTATCACCACTTTGGTCAAATCGTCGGTCGATTTTATATAGCCGCGACCACGCACAAAATGCTCATGCCCAGCGATTTCAAGTACACGGCCACCGACATCATTGTTGGATCGCCTAATCGCTTGGATCACTTTGGGTAGCCCGATCCCAAAACTGGCTAAACGATGCGGATCAATTTGAACTTGATACTCTTTAACAAAACCGCCGACACTGGCAACTTCAGCTACTCCGTCAATCGCCGAGAGCCAATAACGTAATTTAAAGTCCTGCAATGCCCGTAACTCTGCGAGGTCGAGTTCGCCTGTTTTATCGACTAGCGCATATTGAAACACCCAGCCCACGCCTGTCGCATCCGGTCCGAGTGTTGGTTGAACCCCCGCAGGCAATTGACTGGCGACTGTGTTGAGGTATTCGAGTACTCGCGAGCGCGCCCAGTATATGTCGGTACCATCCTCAAAAATGACATAAACAAAACTGGCACCCAGAAAACTTTGTCCACGGACAAATCGTACATTGGGGACGGAGAGTAATGCCGAGGTAAGTGGATAGGTAATTTGATCTTCGACCAGATCAGGACTGCGTCCTGACCAGGGTGTATAAACAATGACCTGAGCATCAGAGAGATCAGGTATGGCATCGAGTGGTGCCTCAAACATGCTTCGATAACCCCATACCGCCATGATCAGTACCAACAAAATAGTAATACCGGGTTTGTTGGCACAGATCTCAATGAGTCGAGCCACCCAACCTTGGCTATTATTCGATTCGTTTACCATTGGTCTGTCCCCGACTTAAGTTTGCTCTCAGAAGCGATGAGGAAATTCCCAGAAACAACGATGGAGTCACCTTCCGACAAACCTTCTCGGACAACCACTCTCAAGCCATCACTGTAACCCGTTCTAATAGCTTTCGGTTTTAACCGGCCTTCACCTAAATCGAGAAACACAATACGCTTATTACCAGAAACTAGGACTGCCTCTTGGGGGATCAATAACATCCTACCGAAATCGGCTTTCAGCGTGACTTTGGCAAAGAGGCCCGGTTTAAAAAGACCTTGTTCGTTATCGAGCATTAAACGCACTCGCACGGTACGTGTTCCAATGCCGAGAAACGGATCGATTTGCATCACTTCAGCATTAAAATCCCGCCCCGGAAAGTTGGGTAGTTGAACATTCGCCTGCATGCCTTGCTCGATTAAAGTCAAATCTTGCTCATAAGCGTATGTCTCAACCCATACTTTCGACAAATCAGCCAAACGCAGTAGACGTTGACCTTTTTTAAAGGCTGAACCATTGACAATATTTTTTTCGATCACGACACCATCAGAGAGCGCATAAATAGGCACATAGTCCTGCGCTCGCCCTTGTTTTTGCAACCATGTAATTTGTTTTGAAGTTAATCCCCAAAGTTCAAGCCGCTTACGACTCGCCTTAATCAAAGCATCTCGGTGTTTACCAACTTGACTACGCTTTAGGGTTTCGAGATATTCTTCTTGTAGTGAGAGTAACTCTGGACTGTACACAGTGAATAATATTTCTCCCTGCTTGATACGCTTCCCTTCAAAGTCAGCCCGCAAGTCGCCAATCCATCCATCAAAGCGTAAGCTAATGTCACTCAGACGCGTTGGGTCATAAGTCACTTCACCTTGTAAGCGAACAGGCACTGTAAAGTTAGCGCGATAAACTTTTCCTATTTTCACACCAATGGTTTGGCGCCGTCCTTCCTCAACGGTGATACTGCCGCTTTGCAACTCATCATGAGTTACAGCAATCAGATCCATACCGCAGATAGGACAAGTACCTGGCGTCGCAGATTTGACTGAAGGGTGCATGGAGCAAGTATGGTAAGCGACATCGCCTACCGGGGTCGATGTCGATAACGTGATACCCTTGCGCCCAGTTTCCATATCAAAAGTCAGGTCGACATGGTGCTCATCATCCGTTGCGATATCAACCGCTAACGGCCATGCGCCCGACATGGACAGCTCGAATTCTCCCTGATAGATCCCCGGCGCTGTTTCGGTAATATCAGCTTGAGCATACATCGCGGGCATCGAACCCATCGCCGGCATTTCACCAACCGATCTGACTTTGGCTCCTTGGATCGGTTGACCCTGTTGATCACGGACTTGGATGAGTATTCGATTTTTACCGACTTGCGGCGTTTCAGGCTCTACCGTTACGGCTATCTGGAAAGGACCTGCATTAACAAAGCGACTATTTTTCAGGTCGATGTCATTCGATGCCAAGCCTGACCAATCCTTTTGGACCAACCAAATAGCCAAAATGACCGCCACCACAAGGGTCGATAAACCCACTAAGTATTCTTTATTCAGTTTATTCATTATTTTTTGACCCATGACTATTTCTTCCTAACATCGATGTTCATAATGGAATTCCAATCTTTTCGTTGAACCAGACCGGCTGCTGCCGTGAGATTGGCAAATTGCGCATATTGATCGCGCAGCGCCATTTGCGCATTACGTTGCGTCGTCAGTGCTTGCCGTTGCGCCGTGAGCAATGATAGAAAATCGCCGTTACCCGATTGGTATTCGTTACGTGCCGTGATTAAAGTTTCATCCGCTAGTGGGAGTAGTTCGTTTTGATAAAGCTCATGAACGGATTTTGATTGTTGAAAGTAGCTATGAGCTTGAACCAACCGTTCTCGAATTTGTATTAGCAGATCTTGTTGTTCCCAACGCAGTGCAGTTCGTTCCGCTCGAAGACTGTCTTCACGACTTGAACGCTTTCCAAAATCAAAAGGTAAGTTAAAACCAACCCCCACCATCCACCGTTGTTCATGATTCATCCACAGACTGTTGTAACGCGTTGACACCGTAAAAGAAGGATAACGATCTTTCTCGGCTAATTTCAGCTCAAGGTTTTTGTGGCGTTTTCGAGCGTTCAACGCTTGCATGATAGGTTGACTATCTATCTGAGATTTGAGCTTTGTTATTGCATTTTCCGGCAAAAAAAGGGACTCCTCCTTTAACACCATAACGGCATCCATTAAAGTTTTCGAAGGCAGGTTGAGCAACTGTTTAATTTGACTGTGATCACGCTCAATCTTTGCTCTTAATTCAATGGATTCTTGTAACAACAAATGATGTTCATGCATGGCTTGCAAAACAGCCGATTTATTCGTCGTTCCAGCGGCATATTTGGCACGCACTATTACCAGAAACTCTTGCCATAATTGTTGGTTTTTCTCATTGATTACTAAGAGCTCGTGATGGAATTGCCATTGGGCTATTTGGAGCCGCACATCCCTGGCTAGTACCACTTGATCTTGTGAGCGTCTCTCTAGCCATACATCGGCTTGCGCTGTTGCCGCTTTCTCTCGTAATGATAATATCCCGGGCCAAGGCAAGGGTTGACTAATCTCGACAATATAGCCGTCATCAAATCGGTCATCGCCAAATGTTTTGGGTGCGACGCCAACCATCACTTTGGGATCATCTAAACTGCCAGCGAAATTGGTGCGATGTTTTTGTGCCTGCCAGCGTGACGAAATGGCTTGCTGACTCGCACTACATTCAATAGCAATACGAACTAAAGCTTCGCGGGTGACACTCGGTGG
>JQIA01002335.1_pt1 | contig 10159 bp, 2 predicted proteins | sample 811431 | NCBI WGS metagenome assembly JQIA01 (sample SAMN02998118, study PRJNA258478) | marine sediment metagenome | biome: marine; feature: seafloor; material: sediment; isolation source: oil-polluted sediment collected from 3 locations (0.5 km, 0.7 km and 0.9 km)... | place: USA: Gulf of Mexico ... | reverse complement strand
AGTAGCGAAAAAAGGCGCTAATGAGAAATCGGGTGGTGGTGGGGGTACTATAACTTTACTGCTGATTTTCTTAGTTGCGGCTATTGGAAACTTGGGGTACGGGGTATTTCAAAGCCAATCAAATCAAGTTAGATTAACCAAAGCTGGTGATTTACGAGTTCTTTCTCAGCAAGTGGCAAAAAATGCGACGGAAGCATCATCAGGAACCCCCGAAGCATTTAATGGGTTAGAGGCTTCAATTAAAGAATTTGAGGCTCAATTTAATCATTTGTCAAAAGGTGACGATTCTCAAGGTCTGTCACCTTCTCCAATAGCTGTTTTAAATAAGGAAGTAAAACAAGTTGGCGACTTATGGCGAGCGATGAAAAGCAACGCTGAAAAGGTTACAGCGGGACGAGAAACCATTATCAACCTTTACCAAATTCAAGATGAGTTATCTAATTCAATTCCACAAATGGAATTTTTGTACACAAACGTACAAGATGTTCTACTTGATACTCGTGGAGCTGCGGATCAGGTCATGCTGGCAACTCGTCAGTCATATTACTTAGAAAGAATTATTCGTAGTTTTCAAAAAGTATTAAAAGGTGATGATGATGCCGAAGTGGCTGCTGAAAATTTTGGACAGGATGTTGATCTCTTTGGAGAAGTTTTAGCCGGAATGATTGAAGGCGATGAGATGTTAAGTGTTTCCAAAATAACAAATTTTGATGCAAAACAATCGTTAGAAGAAGTTGATAAGTTATACGCCGACTTGAAAAATAATGTGACCTATATTATTGCTTCTACAGATGAATTATTTATTGTTCATCAAGCATCAAAAGAAATATTTACACAAGCATCAAGCATGTTGAAATTAACCGAATCGCTACAAAATGCGTATACTGCTCAGGCAGAAGTTAAAGGTTTAGGGCACTGGTTATTTTCTGCAATTGCAGGTGGCTTTGTTTTGATTTTTATTGTTCTTCTTTATTTTAAGCAACGTGGGGATGATCAAGATAGAACCACTAAAGCAAGAGTTTCTGCGGATCAAGAAAAGTTACAAAACGAAAGAAATCAACAAGCAATCATTCGACTACTTGATGAAATGGAAGGTTTGGCGGACGGGGATTTAACCGCTAATGCGACAGTAACAGAAGATTTTACTGGAGCAATCGCAGATGCAATGAACTATACCATCGATCAACTCAGAAGTTTGGTATCGACAATCAAAGACTCGGTCGGAAAGTTATCAAACGCAACCACCGATACACAGAGTATCTCAATTGAATTAGCGCAAGCATCGAGAAATCAAGCACAAGAAATCACCGGAGCGTCAGCTGCGATCAATGAAATGGCTGTTTCTATCGAGCAGGTATCAGCGAATGCATCTGAATCAACAACAGTTGCAGAAAAATCGGTTGAAATTGCAAAAAAAGGTGGAGAGGTTGTAAGAAATACGATTCAAGGAATGGATACTATCCGTGAGCAAATTCAAGAAACATCGAAACGAATTAAACGACTAGGTGAATCTTCTCAAGAAATTGGAGATATCGTATCCTTGATCAATGACATCTCTGACCAAACAAATATCTTAGCACTTAACGCAGCAATACAGGCATCGATGGCTGGTGAAGCGGGTCGTGGTTTTGCGGTTGTTGCCGATGAAGTACAGCGATTAGCGGAACGTTCAGGTAATGCGACTAATCAAATTGAAGCACTTGTAAAAACGATTCAAACAGATACAAATGAAGCCGTTATTTCTATGGAAGCGAGTACTGCAGAAGTGGTACATGGAGCGAGGCTTGCACAGGATGCAGGTGTGGCACTGGAAGAAATTGAAAGAGTATCGACTAGTTTGGCTGACTTGATTCAAAATATCTCTAATGCTGCTCGTCAACAAGCAGCATCAGCGGGGCATGTATCGAATACGATGAACGTTATCCAAGAAATCACCAATCAAACATCCGAAGGTACGTCAAATACTGCGAACTCTATTTCAACATTGGCAGAATTAGCAGATGAATTGAATAACTCCATTGCAGGGTTTAAATTACCGGACGAAGCGTAAACTAGGATAAACGGAAACTATCAGTGGAAATAATCTGAGTGGGAATAGTCTAGGATGAGCGCTTTTGAAATACCAGAAATGGAAACCAGTGAATTTATTCAGTGGCAGTCATTTTTAGAGTTGAAAACAGGCATGTGGTTGCCTGAAGCACGTAAGTCTTTTTTGTTGGCTAGTTTAAATCGCCATATGCGAGAGATGGGAATAGAAAATTATCAAAATTTTTACTCTATGCTAAATGCGGGAAGAGTTTCGAGTTTAGATTGGTCAAAAATAGTGGATTCATTAACGGTTCATGAGACCTGTTTTTATAGAGATGAACCATCGCTTAAATTAGTTTCAAATTATTGCCGAAATAAAGTGCAACGAGGTTTTAGAGACGAATCTGAAAATGCACAGCAGATACACCTTTGGAGTGTAGGTTGCTCCACTGGTGAAGAGGCGTATTCTTTGGCCATTGAAATGGATAAATTGAGTTTTAGTTTGAGTGGTTCTCATGGACAGAAGTTTTATTATGGAGTTACCGGCGTTGACGTGAGTTATCCATCTTTAGCAATCGCTAGAGAAGGTATTTATGATAATAGAAAGATAGAAATCATTTCTCAAACAACCAAAAATCATTATTTTGAAACGCTAGATAATGGTTTTTCACAAGTTAAAGAGTTTGTAAGAGACAGAACCTGCTTTATTCAGGGAAATATTTTAGAGTTAGAGAATAAAAATCAATCTTCCTATGATGTAATCTATTGCCAGAATGTAATGATTTATTTTAGGCAAGAAAAAAAAGAAGCGATTGTAAAAAGCTTGATAAAAAAATTGAAGCCTGGTGGTTTGATAGTATTGGGGCATGGTGAACTAGGAAACTTTGAAGCTCATAATTTAGTTAAAGTTGATAATAAGAACTGTTTGGCTTTTATCAAAAATGAAAGTACTACCAAAAGTACAAAAGAGAAATTTAGTGAGCAAACTAAACATCACGATCAAGAAAATAATAATAGTCAAAATAAATATAATAAACCAAAAAATCTCAGTAGGATGGAGTTGTCATGACCGACAATTATGATCAATTAGCCCTTAGTTGGGTAAGAAAGGAAATTAATCATTCCCTGAATCAAGCAAAGAAAGGTTTAGAGTCTTTCGTTGATGATAGTCAGGATGAAACTCAGATCCAGTTTTGTATTAATTGCCTTCACCAAGTTCAAGGTACATTGCAAATGCTCGGGTTTGAAGGTGCTGCGAGCCTAGCAATGGAAATGGAAGCGGTCGCCGAAAATATAGCGAAGTCCTCCCTGAATTCTTTTGATCCAAATGCTACCGTTTTACGATCCACCGAAAATTCATATGAAGTCTTGATGAGGGCATTGATTCAAATGCCGGGTTATTTAGAAAGAATTGAAGGTGGACAAAAAGATATACCTATCATTTTATTGCCTCTAATTAATGAATTAAGGTTGGTCATTAATAAAGCACCCGTATTAGAAGCAGATGTTTTCTCCGCAGAAACCGAAGCCGTAAAGCCTCCGAAACCTGCTGAAGAAGCAACCAAAGTTGATAAAACTAGTCGCTTTCAGGAACACGCAAAGAAATTAAGAGTTCATTTTCAGCGTGGTTTAGCCGATATTTTACGCGGAAAGAAAATTAAAGAAGGCTTGGCAAGAGTTCATAATGTGTTAGTGAGGTTAGAGGCATTAACGGAAGGTGAATCTGTTGCCCGTTTATGGTGGATAGCCGATGGGTTTATTTTTGCGATTGCAGAGAAAGGCCTTTATAAGAAAAAACAGTCTCATCTACTATTATCACAGATCGATAAACAAATTAAGCAATTAGCGGAAAGAGGCGATAGCGCATTATCGGATGTGATACCTAAAAAGCTACTCTCTAAATTATTATATTTTATTGCCCATTCAAATTCAAAAAGTGCACGAGTTATAAATATCAAAAAAGAATTTAAACTTGAGTCGGCCTTACCAAAAAAAGAAACGATTAAGCAACAAAGAGAACAATTGTCTCGTCCAGATTCAACCGCAATGGTTGATGTGATCAGCGCAATTACCGAAGAGTTAGAGTCAATTAAAGATCAACTTGATTTATTTGTGCGCGCAAAAGCAAAAGATATTTCTCAGGTGAAATCCCTTGCGACCTCTTTAACAACCATTAGAGACACTCTAATATTACTAGAATTACCTATTCCTAGAGATGTGATTGACCAACAATTACAAAGTATAAAAATCTTTTTAGATAAAAATAAAATGCCAGATGATAGTGCGGTTATGGATTTGGCCGGCGCGTTACTTTTTGTTGAGGCAAACTTGAGTAATTTAGACACGAGTCAATATCAAGAGTCGGATGAAAGCAAGTCTAATACTGAGTTGGGCGAGTTGAGAGCAAAAGAAACACATGTTAATGAAGCGACAGAAACGCTAGTTAAAGTTGCAAGAAAGAATTTGCAAGTTGCAAAAGATTGTATGGTCAATTATATCGCTTCGACATTTAAATCTTCTGAATTAGATAACGTGCCCAGAGTTTTAGATGAAGTGTTAGGAGCGATGAGAATTGTTCATTTTGATGATGCGGCGGATATTTTGGTTACGGCAAAACGATTTGTAGCAGAAAAGTTATTAAGGATGGGGGGGGCACCTGTTGAGAAACATTTGGATGCACTTGCTGATATCGTTACCAGTGTTGATTATTATTTAGAAGGTACTGAAGAAGGTAACCTTGATGCGGTTAAAGTAATATTAAGAAATGCGATACCAAGCCAAAGCCTTTTGAATAAGGTATTAGAATTTGCTGAACATGAAGCGTCTGCGGGATTAAAATCTGAAAATACAGCAGGTAAAAATAAGGACTCAATGTTGGGTCAAGATGGTTTATCTACTGATAATTCAAATGTACAACTAGACAATGCACAGATTGAACAAGATAAAATAGAACTTCTTAATAATTCTGAGGTAATACAGGAACGTTCAGCAGAAGTTATTCCTTTGCTACATGCATCTGCAGAAAAGGAAATAGATGAATCATTAATTGATGATGAAGTACTTGAGATTTTCTTAGAAGAGGTTGAAGAAGAAATAGCTTCAATAGATTCGAATCTTCCTAAATGGATCAATGATATCAATGATGTCACAGTTCGAGCTGATATAAGGCGTTCTTTTCATACGTTAAAAGGTAGTGGGCGTCTTGTAGGTGCTAAAGATATTGGTGAACTGAGTTGGGCGGTTGAAAATATGCTCAACAAAGTTATAGAAGATTCTTTAGTCGCTGATCAAGCGGTTACCAGTTTACTGAATCAAGCACTAACCTTGTTACCTAAATTAATGAAATCATTTTCAGAAAAAGACACTGAGAAAAATGGAAGTATTGATTTAATTATTGATAAAGCTAATCATCTTGCGAATGGTTTAGATATTTCCGCATTTGAAGAATATAAAGAAATATCGGATGTTTTTGAAGCGTCTAGTGAGCTAGAAATACCTACGCTTGTAGATAAAGTGGGTTCAGACTACAAAGATGATTCAATTGATCCGGTATTATTAGAAATATTTGTGAATGAAGCAAAAGTTCATTTGACGGCCATTAATCAATTTCTTTCTAACACGTCGATAGGATCAAAGTTGTCTGTGACTGATGACTTAATTAGAGCGCTACATACTCTGAAAGGTAGTGCTCACATGGCTACAGTTTCATTGATTGCCCAAGTTGTCGGGCCTCTTGAGCAATACGCTCGTTTGATCAAAGGTAGTAATGAATATTTTGAAGATAATGCGATTAAAATTTATGCAGATGCTTGTAATGCGGTATCTCAAATTATAGAAAAATTGCAAAACTCTGAAACAATTATCTCTAAAGAATATGAAGATATTCTAGTTGCTGTAACAGTATTGTCCAACTCAATATCTTCTAAGTCCATCGCTGGTGCATCTAATCAACAAAGAGACCAAAACTTAGTTTCAATATTCTTAACTGAAGGGTTAGATATTCTAAATGAAGTAACCAGCTTGCTTGATAAGTTTGTTCGAAGTCCTCACGAACTAAATAACTTAGGTCAAATATCATCTGAACTTCATACTTTTAAACGTGGAAGTGAAATGGTTTCAGTTGATTCTATCCACAAGATTGCAATGGCGACTGAAGCAGTGAGTCGAGTTCTTGTTGATACGTCCGATGACAAAAAAGAATATTGCCGTTTGACTAATCTTGGCGTTGATTCATTAACGGATATGTTAAATAGGTTGGCATCACAAGAAGATATTGATACACCAACAGCATTAGTTGATGAAATGCATAGTTGGGTTGCTGAAGTTTCAAGAATCAATGCTCCAACTGAAATGGATCAAGAGTTGGTAGAGCTATTTGTAGAAGAAGCTGATGAGCTAACGGAAAGTGCATTATCTCTACTCATGAAGTTGAAAGAAAACTATACGCTAGAACCTGTTTTAAAAGAGATAAGGAGGGTGTTCCACACTCTAAAAGGTAGTTCTAGAATGGCCGGCGCGATGAATATAGGCGATCTTTCTTATGCAGTAGAAGAAATATTTAATGGTGCGGTAGATGGTAGAAAAGTATTAGTTAACGCCGATTATTTGTTAGCCGTTAAGGCAAACGATCAACTAATTGAAATGGTTGATGTGTTGAGAAGTTTTAGGTGGCCTGAACCAGCAATTACCCAGATTAACGCGATTAGACTTCATTTAGGGCAAGAGTTATTACCCGTAGAAAAAGAGCAAGTACTTTTAACTAAAAATAATGCTGCTGACTCTAATGATATTGATGCAAAGGATCCTGACGTAAAGGATCTTGATGCAAAAGAATCAGAGGTAAAGAACCTAAACACTAGTACCTCCGATTCATCTGTTGAAGAGCTTGTTATTGCTGGAAGCGAAACAATTACTGAGTCAAATAAGACAAAGCTTGAAGTTGAAAAACAAAAAACTGAACAAGTTATAAAAACTCAGGAAACCAAAGAGCGCATAATCAGCGAAGATACGATTGCTCCAGCACTACCTATTGTCGTGAGCGGTAATGTTCAAACACTTGATCTTGATGAAGATGGCTTAGAAGTATTGGAAATTTATCTTGAAGAAGCAGAAGAGCTTCTTATAGCTCTTGATGAAAGTTTACATTTATGGAGTGAGAAATTATCTAACCGTGATGCGATTGATACTTTGCAACGAATATTACATACATTTAAAGGTGGTGCTCGTTTATCTGACTTAATGATTTTAGGTGATTTAACCCATGAAATGGAAAGTTATTTTGAAAAAATAAATTCAGGAAGTTTGGATGCTGAATCTAGCCATGTAAATTTCTTATTGCGTGGTTACGATACCATTGAAAAATTACTCGAAGAAGTGGTATCCAAGAATCAAATGACAGTGCCTGAAAAATACCTGTCGGATTTAAAACAGTTGATTGATGGAGTTGAACCTTCTCAATTTATAGAACTTGAGAAGTTGTCGAATGCCGCAGACAGTGCTGAAACTGATAATTTAGAAAAAGATTCGGATAAAAAAGCAGAGAAAGCTTCTTCAACGCCGGAATCTAAAACAAATTCAGAAACAAAATTACCTGATGCTTCCGATGTAGTTTCTTTTGAAGAACACAAGAAAATTCGTGAATTAGAGCAAAAAGCAGTAACTGCAGATATCGTTAGAATTGATGCGAAACAACTAGAAGATTTAACAAATCTTGCTGGTGAAACTAGTATTTTCCGTTCACGGCTAGAACAACAGATGTCAGTATTACGAAACAACTTAGTTGAAATGAGTTCGACGGTTGATCGATTGAATGACCAACTTAGAAATTTGGATATTGAAACTGAAGCACAAATTTCTTATCGACGAGAAATAACCGGTGGAACAGAATATGACGATTTTGATCCTCTCGAAATGGATCGCTATACCAGACAACAAGAACTAACTCGTAGTTTAAGTGAAAGTGCTGGCGATTTAATGAATCTAAAAGATACTCTGGATTCATTAACATCCGATTCGGAAACCTTGTTATTACAACAAGGTCGAGTAAATACGGAAATGCAAGAAAATTTAATGCAGACACGTATGACACCTTTTGAGAGTTTGGTTCCAAGATTGCGTCGTATGATTAGACAAATTAGTACAGAGTTAGGCAAAACAGTTTCACTATCTATTAGTGCCGATGGTGAAATGGATAGAAACGTACTTGAAAGAATGATCGCTCCTTTAGAGCATATGCTCAGAAATGCAATGGATCATGGGATCGAGTCACCAGAAAAAAGAAAACAACTTAATAAACCGACATCTGGAAAAGTATCGATTTCTTTATATCGCGAAGGCAGTGAAGTATTCATTAAAATCAAAGATGATGGCGGTGGCTTAAATTTAGAAGCGATAAGAAATAAAGCACTTGAAAGAGGCTTAATTACTGAATCTTCTCAATTGAGCGATAATGAGCTTAGGCAATTAATATTAGAAGCCGGTTTTAGTACCGCAGAAAAAGTCACTCAAATATCCGGTCGTGGAGTGGGAATGGATGTAGTGAGCAGCGAGATTAAACAACTTGGCGGTATTATAGAAATTGAATCTGAAGAAGGTGTAGGTTCAACTTTTACCGTTAGATTACCTTTTACTGTATCTGTTAATCATGCACTTATGGTGCAGGTTGGCGAAGAAATTTACGCAATTCCTTTATCAAATATTGAAGGTATCGTTCGTGTTAGTCCATATGAGTTAGATGAATATTATAATGATAGAGAAGCAAAATTTGCGTACGCTGGAATTGATTATTCAATGTATTATCTAGGGCAAATGCTGGATCGAAAAGTTTCTCATCAAATTACCAACCACACACAGCCTTTGCCTGTTTTATTATTGCATGGGGCGGATCATCCAACGGCACTTCAAATAGATGAGTTGTTAGGAAGTCGTGAAATTGTTGTGAAATCTGTAGGCAATCAATTAAGCTCTGTTAGCGGTATCTCTGGAGCAACTATTCAAGGAGATGGTCGAGTAGTTCTTATTTTGGATATGCCGGCGCTGGTTAGAAGAGTTGACGCAACGGTGACAGAGGAACCTTTAATTGTTGAAGAATATGTAGAAGAAGTCACACCAAAAATTATGGTTGTGGATGATTCTATCACTGTAAGAAAAGTCACGACACGGTTACTTGAGCGGCATGATTATGATGTTATGACCGCTAAAGATGGCATTGATGCAGTAACCGTTTTAAATGATGATATACCTGATGTGATGTTACTAGATATCGAAATGCCAAGAATGGATGGTTTTGAACTAGCGACAATTATTCGCCATGATGAAAGACTAAAAGACATACCCATTATTATGATCACATCTCGAACAGGAGAAAAGCATAGAGATAGAGCGATGAGTATTGGTGTTAACGAGTACATGGGTAAGCCTTACAATGAAACTGATTTAATTGAAATGATTAATAAATTGTTAGGTGAAAAAAAACAAGCTAGTAATGAACTAAACGATAACCAGAATAAATTTACTTGAGGTAATTTGTGAGTAATTTATCGATCGGTTTGGTGTCTTCCGAAGACCAAGAAAGCAAAACACTGGTTGCTTTGCTTCAAGAGCAAGGAATTGAAGTTACTTATCATTTAACACCCGAAGAAATTTCTGAAGAGCATACTGAATCGACAGAGGTTAACGTTTGGTTATTAAGCGTTGATGATGATCATTGGCATGATAATATAGATACACTATTAGATGAGTCTGATGCCTCTATTTATTTTAATGAGCCAGGTTCACTAAACAAAGAAGAGCATCTAGAGTATTGGTGCAGAAATTTAGTAAGTCGTTTATATGAAGTTTCAGGTCTTGAAAATCAAACTAAAAATTTAAAACCTGAGTTAACCGAATCTCAAAATTCTTCATTAAATTCACAAGAATCAGCACAAGAACTAGAGCAAGAACTATATCCCGTGGAAGATATTTCCATCGAAACCAATCCAGTTGAATCGGAGTATGTTGAATTTGAACCTGTGGAATTGAGTTCTGTTGAGCCGAATCAGACTGAAAAAAACAAGATTGAACAAACCTCAACTGAGTCTGATGCGAGCATATCAATTTTAGATTCGGCGTTAGATGAATTACAGACAACTAG
>JQIA01002334.1_pt1 | contig 10160 bp, 9 predicted proteins | sample 811431 | NCBI WGS metagenome assembly JQIA01 (sample SAMN02998118, study PRJNA258478) | marine sediment metagenome | biome: marine; feature: seafloor; material: sediment; isolation source: oil-polluted sediment collected from 3 locations (0.5 km, 0.7 km and 0.9 km)... | place: USA: Gulf of Mexico ... | reverse complement strand
ATATTACTGATGAGTGACTGTAATTGCACCTCTCCAAACGCGCCTCTTGAACGTTTATCATTTAAGATCTCTTGCAAGCTCACAACATTAGTTGAAAGCTCTGTGATCTTCTTTTGGGCTTCATCAATCATCGCTAAACGCTTAATCACATCGCTAAAAGTTTGATTGGTTTTATCAAATCCTTCAGCTAATTTCTTTTCTACTTGCCCACTAATTTCTTTTAAACGCTTGTCCGTTGACTCTGTTAAGGTACCAATAGAGTGAGTAATTGACTCATTTTGCCTCTTAATGTTTCGATCAAGCTCTTCTCTTATCTCTTTGATGCCAATGGATATATTGTTTTTAATCAATTCACTGGTTGCTGTTTGATGCTGTTGCATACTGCTACTAATTTTTTCACCAAATAGATTCACCTTAGAAGTTAGAGATTCCTGACCTTCCCGCATCGATTGTGATGTGTTTCGTTTAAGCTGTTCAAATTTTTCAATCATCTCTAATTTGAAGTTCTGAATATTTTGACTCGATGATTTTTCTGATACCGCAAAGCGCTTTTCTAAATCTAACTTTAGCTCAGACAAACTCATTAACTGTTTTTCACGATCTTTAGAAAGTTGCTCAAATAGAAGTATTTGGCTTTTACTTTGATTATCAGTGATTAACTCACTGAGTGACTCTTGATTTTGTTTTAATTCAGCTATTAACCGCTCTTCAACTGTTTGACCGTCTTGCTTAGCCTGTTGCTTAAACTGGCCTTGCCTAAACTGAAGAATTAAAATAATAGCTAATATAAAGAGACTAATAAGCGCTATCAGCATGGATGGTTGGTTAAAAAGTTCAACCATAACAAGAGGTTCCTTAAAAAATGATAAATGTTGAGGGTAGCCGTTTCACTGCCGACTGTTTGACAAACTGAGCTTTCAAGTATTTCTGTTTTTAAAAGCGGCTTTGCCTTTGAAAACAGTTTGACCAAGCTAATAGAAGTAAAGTTTACCTAAAGCTATCTATTTAAAGCCATCAACTAAAATCAACCTATCCGTACAACTACATTACAGAACTATCTCATAAAAACGTCTTATAGTAAGACGCTGAAAAAGCGGAATCAATTTCAGCAAGGCAAAACATTTACTTAGCCTAATCATTTAACCTATCAACTCAGTTATCACACCCCTGCGATCAAATAATCGACAGTGGAGACAATCAAATCGGAGCTAACTCAGAATTCGTCCTTGAATCAAAATCTGTGGAGAAAATGCCTGAGTAAAGTGATTAATGATCATGTGATAACTACCCTCAACGAGGAGTATACTACCAAAAAAAACACTACTTGTACAGGTGGTTGTTTTGATTTTACTATTTTAATTTGGAATAATTTTTACTTTTTAGAGCCATTCACCATAATTCGGCTATAAACTTTAGTTGCTAAAATCAGGTTATCAATCGAAATTTTTTCATTTGTACCATGAAATGAAGCAATATCATCTGGAGTCACTAGCATTGGATTAAAACGATAAGAGTTTTCGCTAATTTGACTATAATGCCTTGAATCCGATGCCGCGATCATCAAACCTGGCGTTAAAACTACACTGTCATGTATTTCATAAGTCGATTGCACTAGTGTTTTATAACCGATAGATTCTATCGATGAAACTTTAGATGCCTGATTACCCCAACCTTCTACTCGCTCAACTCGAACATCTGGATTATTAATCACACGATTAACATGTTCAATAATGCTTTTTATGCTGTCTCTTGGGTGGATCCTAAAATTGACGGTTGCCACTGCTTCAATCGCTAATACATTTGCTTTTGGACTGGCTGATAGCATAGTCGGTGCAGTTGTAGTGATCATTTGTGCTTTCATGACTACCGAGTCAGAAAGTTTGTCTTCAATAAGTTTTTTAAACAGCCATTGATTTGCAAAAAGCATTCTTTTACTAAAAGGCATATACCGACTAGCCTCATCAAGTAAATACGAAGATAGCCCATCAAGACCGCCAGCCATTGGATTATTCTCCAACTTAATTATGGCTTCAGCCAAAATACCAACGGCTGTTTGCTTAGGTGGCATGGATGAATGTCCCCCTTCTGCTGTTGCAATCACCTTTAATGTAACGCTACCTTTTTCAGCGACGTTAATTGTTCCCATAATTTGTTCGACATCGGGAATCATGCCTTCAAAAAGAAAAGCGCCCTCATCTAAAGACCATAGAAACTGAATATTATTCTCTTTAGCAAACTCAACCACTTTGCCAGCACCGTTAGCCCCTCCTAACTCTTCATCATGTCCAAAACTAAAATAAATACTTCGCTCGGGCTTAAATCCTTGTTTATCAAGCATAGAAGCCGCTTCTAACATACTAATGACTGCGCCTTTATCATCTAACGCCCCTCTTCCCCAAACATACCCTTCTGCAACTTTCCCAGAAAAAGGAGGATGACGCCATAAAGATTCAGTTCCAGAAATAACAGGAACAACATCATAATGAGCGGTTAAAAGGATTGGTTTAAGTGAATCATTGGAGCCTTGCCATTTTAAAAATAGGCTGTAACCCTCGATTGGTTGAACCTCAAGCTTGCTAAACAAACTAGGGTAAGTCTTCTTAATCCAGCTAGTAAATTGCAGAAAAGACGTTTCCGAGATAGTTTTTTGTGAACCTGATTTTTGCGAGCTTAATTCTTGTAATATAGATATCGTTTGAAACTTTATCGCTTCAGACATATGCTGAACAATACTGTCTTTATCAACACTAATTTTTTGAAATTGATACTGCTCTCTTTCTAGCGGAGTATGTAGCCAAGTATTAATAAAAAGAGTAAGTAATAAAATGACGAATAAAAATATAAAAACAATTAGGGTCTTTTTCACTTGAGAGACGTTTTTTGATAGGAATAAAGAGGATAGTACCTGATTTAAGGTTATTTTTGTGAAAAATCAGCTTCAAACATCCATAGCACGACCGGTTATAGTGAGTCTCACTCTACGACGATCATTTGCCATACGTCTATCGTTTATCCGCATATCGGGTACGGTGATGCCACGCCCTGCATGCTGACGCCGATCGGCTCCTTCTCGCCGATCAAAAGAACGACGCTCATCAATATTTTGCACTTGATACTCGGTTGACCATACGACATTATCTTTTGACTTTCTTAAATCCGAAGCTCTTGAATCCGAATTTATTAAGTCAAGATCGATTAAATCGTCGCCTGTTAAATCTTTTGTCACTCAAATCATCCATTATTAATGCATATAAATTGAGTATAGGCGTAATTTGTTGAACTCTGTCTATTTGTTTGAGATTAAAGTCATATATAGCTGAAATAAAATAATAGCCAATGAAAACTGTGCCAAACTTATTAAGTTATAGCTGTACTGAGGTAGCAATTTAAATGACGTTTATACAATCAACTGACAAAATATTTACCCCGAGTAAGATCAATGGTGAAGAAAACAACCGTACATTAAAAGCCACCTTGTCAGCATTGATCAATAAAGCCAAACACAACGAAAAATCACAAGCAAAATTTCATAATCTAGAACTTCACTTTTTACGAGCAAGTTCCCTATCAACACTCTATACACGCCTGCTAATTGAACTTAATGAGCGATTTGACTTAGAGCTAGTAGAACTTATATTAGTTGATAAAAATAATGAAATGCAAATGCTGATCACGGATATTTATGGTGAATTGAATTTCGAGAATTTAAGTTACATTAGTCATCCAAAATCAATAGAACCTTTATATTCAGAAGACTCTAAAGAACATGCTAAAAAATATAACAAAGGATACGACAAAGAATATCAAGTCATACTGACACAAGATAAAACTGATATTGAAAAAATATTCACCTTTACCGATAAATGCCCAAAAAGTGCAGTAATGCTACCCCTTACAAAAAATGGCGAGCTAATTGGAAGCTTGCATTTAGGTAGTCACAACGATGAAAGGTTTACACCAGGACTTGCTACGAGCTTTTTAACCCACCTAGCTGCCGTTGTTAGCATCTGTATAGAAAACGCCATCACTCAAGAACAGTTCAAACTGTTGAGTTTGGTTGATTTACTTACTAGAACTAAAAATAGACGTTATTTTGTTCAATCAATTACTCGAGAGATTGCAAGAGCAAGCCGCTCCTCATCCAGCTTATCCTGTTTATTTCTTGACCTTGACCACTTTAAACTGGTTAATGATACTCATGGTCATTTAACCGGCGATCGAGCATTACAAGCCGTGGCAAATGCCATAAAACCATTATTAAGGCAGTCAGATGTTTTATCTCGATTTGGCGGAGAAGAGTTTACGGTTATGTTACCTGAAACAGATCAATACCATGCTCAAGAAATAGCAGAAAGAATTAGAAAAAGTATTGCTCAAATAATAATTCAAGATGACCACAAAAAAGAATTTAAAATTACGGTATCAATCGGTATAAGTACTTGGTCACCTAATCATTCAGAAAGAATGAGTTTTGAAGAAGTACAAACCCATCTGATTAAAAAAGCCGATGAAGGTGTGTACTTAGCAAAAGAGTCAGGCCGAAACTGTGTAAAAATTGCAGTTTAACTAATTAAAAATCAATCATTGTTTCCAAGCTATTCCCATGCAAACTTAGGGTAAGTAGGGAATTTTAATTTCTTATTTGAATCCTTCACTTTTGCTATCTTGATGGCTTGCGCTCTCAACCTATCAAGATCTTTAGTTATTTTATATCTAAGTTTAGAAGCTGATTTCCAATACTTATTAAAGTTTTTATTTTTAATACCTGACTTTCTTTCCTTAATCATTGGCCCAATCACTTCATATGCTTGGTAAATACGATCTGCTTGATGATTTTCAAAATTATCAATTTCTTGATTCAATTGTTTTAATTTATTTTGATTAATACTTACATCTAAAAACGATAATGTATGAACTAACTTCGAGCGATTAATCGCAACATTCTCAAAATAAGCTTTTGTATCAGCAATAGAAACGGAGTCAGCATCACGAATAGAGTGAATATTATGTCGGTTAATAAGCAACTCAGAATTAGGTTCAATTATCAAAGCTGTGGGTGTACTGTAAATAATAGGCATGCCAAAACGCGTGATCACCGGTTTAACTTTTTCCATAAAACCAACGTTAATAAAAAGCAATTCATAATGCGTATCAATTACTTCTTTTACTTTTGGCGCAAATAAATTTCTAGCTAAACTTCGACTATCATGGCACCAATTGGCTCCCATAACAATTAAAGCTAGCTTGTTATTGTCTTTAGCTAATGCAATTATTTTATCAACATCCTGCATTTGATTTTCAAAAGAGATGTACTTTTCTCCTTGAAGTTTTTCTGCATTGGTTTCATTAGCAAAGACAGAATAATGATTAAAAATTAAATTAATCGTTACCAGCAATATCAAAAATGGTTTTAACTTAAATAGGTTAATCAAAATAAATTTCTCCGTTTGTTTTCTTTCCTAAAACTCTTTGTCTCAATTCTCACATCTATCTATTTATCTAAACAACTTACGTACAGGTTATCATCTTTCTCATTTGTATATTAATTAAAACTCTTACAAGTTTGCTTCTCTATTAAGAGCCTCTGTTGCCCACTGATTAATGCTTTTTCCGTTTAATTCTGCGGCGGTAGCAACTGCCGCATGAATATTGGGTGGAATACGTAACATCAGCTTTCCAGAGTAAGGTTTTTGTGGTGATTTGCCTACTTTGTTGCAAAGTTCTATATAATCATCCACCGCTTCTTCAAAGCTAGATTTTAGCTCTACAACAGAGTCACCATGAAAACCCACTACATCTTTAATTCCGGCTATATGACCAATAAAACACTCGTCTTCCGAGCTATATTCTATACGAGCCGCATAATTGTTATATGCTAACATGTTGTTCATGGTTCAACTCCTAACTGTTTCAGAAACGTTCGAGCATCCCTAACTTGATACGGCTTAGCTTCTTTTTTTGGGTGAGGTCGATGAAAAGAAGCCACAACGCCCTCTTTAAAAAATCTAACTCTAGAGCCTCTTCCTTCTATAACTTCAATATTCAATGCAATAAAAAGCGACTCAATATCTTTCCAAGCAAGAGAAGTAGGTACAGGATCGCGATATATAGTAGCTAATGTTCGTTTTTGCTTTGAATTCATACCGACAATGATATCACATATTGATATCGTTTCAAATGACATTATAAAAGTGCGTTATCTATCTGGGTCTATTCGGGTGGTTATATGAACCGAACATCCTCACAACTTAGAAGATCAGTTCAACAGGAAACAGATGCGTATTAGCTTGGTACACCTTAAGGTGGGATTCACCAAATACCAACAAAAGGATGTTAATCTTTGTTGGTATACTTTCAATACCATTAAAAACACTTATCCTTTGTCAAAGCTCTAACCATCTCCTATACGGCCTCGAATAAGTGCTTCTTCATCTGTAGATGGGAATATAAGACCAATTCTATTATTTTCTCTAAAGCTTTCACTATTGCTTCCAAGCACCACTATAGTTCCAATAGTAGCTTCCTCCATTGAAACAAATTGCATCCATATACCCTTCACTTCAGAAACATCATTGTATTGTATTGATGCTACACATACCGCTTGCCCACACTCCAGTTGTTCTAGAGTGAAAGGACTATCGTTAGAAACCGATGCCTCAAGAAATAAATCAGTATAACTAGATTTTGCTTCGACACTTTGTTGAGTCATACCTTCATCTAAAGAAAATTCATACATAAACTTCTGAAAATCGTCATTAGTAAATTTCCTTAATACGCTGGAATCAATAGTTATTACCGCCCGGCTATTTTTATATCGTGCAGCTATCTTACTTTCAGTCTCAGAAATAGTTAGTTTATTTTCTTCAAAAAATTCTAAACTCTTTTTTGTAGTATCTATCTTCTTTTCTTCTACACTTGAAACAACATTATCATCAATTTTTGTTCACTTGTATTTTCTATTTTTCTCTTAGTCTCCTTTTTAGGCGAATTGGAGGCGGGGACTGAAATACTTTCTTGCAAGGATACTGGTTCATCAATGATTTCAATTTTGTCGTCATCTATGAAATAAAAATACACGCTACCTAATATTAACATTACCATTGTTGTAAGCTGAATATATTTTTTCATTGTATAACTCCTTTTATAAAACATAGTGAGAAAAATCTCACTATGTTATTTTCAATCCTGGAACTCTGGGGGCACGAAACTTAACCATCAAATTTACTACAATTTAATTACCATCTCCCCACACAAAAATAAATTCAACCAATTACTCAGTAATCAAACCTCGGCTTTTAAGCAAATGCTTAGCATCTGGCTCTTGTCCTCTAAACTGACGATACAATTTCATCGGATCATCAGTTCCACCTTTAGAAAGAATATTAGCTCTAAACGCTTCAGCTGTTTTTTGATCAAACAATCCATTTTCTTTAAAGGCATTAAATGCATCGGCAGCTAAAATTTCTGACCAAATATATCCGTAATAACCAGCAGAATAACCGCCCGAAAATATATGTGAGAAATAGGTCGAACGATAACGTGGTGCAATTTGTGGCATTAAACCAATGTCTGCTAACACTTTCTTTTCAAAGGCATCAGCATCTTGAGGTTCTGTTGAGGTTTGTGTATGCCATGCTAAATCCAACAAAGTCGCTGCCATATATTCGGTAGTAGAAAACCCCTGTCCGAATTGCGCAGCCGCTTGAATCTTTTTAATCAATTCCTGCGGAATAACTTCACCGGTTTTATAATGCTTGGCAAATTTCTCTAAAACCGCTGGCTCATACATCCAATTTTCTAAAACCTGAGATGGAAACTCAACAAAGTCTCTTGGTACCGAAGTTCCCGCTTGAGAAGGATAAATGCCGTTTGATAAAAATCCATGTGCCGCATGTCCAAATTCATGGAATAACGTGCTTGCTTGACCGAATGTTAACAACGTAGGTTTATCAGCTGTCGGTCTTGGATAATTTAATACGTTAACAATAATTGGCTTAATGAAGTCGCCCTCTTCAGTCACATATTGACTACGGTAAGCATTCATCCATGCTCCGCCACGTTTCGATTCGCGTACATAATGATCAGTTAAATAAAGTCCAATTAACTCACCATTTTTGTAATAAACTTCAAAAACTCTCACATCTTCATGATAAACAGGTAAATCAGTTCTTTCTTTAAATGTCATTCCATACAGTTTATTGACCGTATAAAAAACACCTTTTAAAGTATCGTCTAAAGAAAAGTAAGGTTTCGTTTGTTCTTCATCTAAATCGTATCTAGCCTTACGGATTTTTTCAGAAAGATAACGCCAATCCCATCCTTCTACTTTATAGCCACCATTCTCAGCATCAACCATTTTTTGCATATCAGCCATTTCTGTTTTAGCTTGTGAAATTGCCGCTGGCCAAATTTTATCTAATAATTTATAAACATTTTCTGGATTCTTAGCGGTGTTACCTTCCAATACAAAATGAGCATGACTTTTATAACCTAGCAATTGTGCTTTTTGAGCACGCAATGCCGCTATTTGCGATACTAACTTTTTATTATCATTATCGTTACCATTGTCTCCACGGTGAGTGTACCCCTTCCACATTTTCTCTCTTAACTCTCTATTTTCAGAGAACATTAAGAAAGGCGTTTTACTAGGTCTGTGAGTGGTGAAAACCCACTTACCTGGATGCTCTCTTTTTTCAGCTGCTGCAGCTGCGGCTTCAATTAAATAATCAGGAAGTCCTGCAAGATCTTCTTTTTTATCAACCACCATTTCAAAGTTATTAGTTTCCGCTAAAACATTATCTGCAAACTCCAAGCTCAACTTAGTAAGTTTTCCGTTAATATCTCTCAGCGTTTGCTTATCAGAATCATTTAGTCCTGCACCACCTCGTACAAATTGCTTATATCGATCAACCAATAATTTTTTTTGATCCACTCTTAAATCTAAACTATCTATTTGCTTGTAAATCGTTTCTACTCGCTTAAAAAGTTGAGGGTTTAAATTTAAGTCATCATTAAGACCCGATAACCTAGGGCCTATATCTTTAGAAATTACTTTTAAATCATCATTGGTGTGAGCGCTAGTCAAGTTATAAAAAACATTGGCAACTTTAGTTAATAACTTTCCGCCATATTCCAATGCCACTATCGTATTTTCAAACGTAGGTTCATCTTTACTTTCTGCGATATCAATGACTTCTTGCTTAGCTATCGCTAGGGCTTTATCAAATGCTGGTGCGTAGTGGTCATTGGTGATTTTATCAAATGGTGGCATACCAAATGGCGTATCGTAATCACTAAAAAAAGGATTAGTTTCTAAATTAGAAACAGGCTGTTTAACTTGGGACTCCAGTGTAGCAACGTTTTCGGTTGCTTGTGTTGGTTTTTTTCCGTCATTGTTACAGCCTACTACTAGTGCAGACAAAACCATGGACGTAATGACTAGTTTTCTCATTGTATTTCCCTCAATTTTGGATGGGTTATAATTTTTGTAATTACTTAAAAAGACTTCACATAAAATTTATTTTACTTGATATATGGCTATATAACCAAAAAGCATTGTTTTTTATCAGCGCCATTAATACCACAGCATTCAAACGGCTTCAATAAATTAGTCGTTCAGACTAGGTGTATGTTCGAAAAACTATCAATTTCCTTTACGGATAAATGCCGCCATTGTCCAATCTCCATTTTATCATCCAAGATTAAATTGCCAATCGATCGGCGGTGCAATTCAACAACATGATTTCCCACTGCTGCAAACATTCGCTTAACTTGATGATAACGCCCCTCGGTAATGGTTATCGAACAAGTAGAATCATCAATAACCGAAACGACGGCAGGTAAAGTAGGCTTAGCATTGTCTTTTAACAGTACACCGGCTTCTAACTGCTGGCTTGCTTTTTCTGATAATGGCTCGCTAGTGGTAACAATATAGGTTTTTGCTTGTTTATGTTTTGGCGAGGTAATTCGATGAGTCCATTGTCCATCATCACTGATTAAAACCAAACCACTTGTATCTGCATCTAAACGACCAGCAAAATGTAAATCATCCAGATTAACCAAATCGAGTAAATTTAATACGCTCGGATATTGCTCATCTTTATTTGAACAAATGGTTCCTTTGGGTTTGTTGAGCAGAATATAGCGATTGCCAATAAACG
>JQIA01002333.1_pt1 | contig 10163 bp, 6 predicted proteins | sample 811431 | NCBI WGS metagenome assembly JQIA01 (sample SAMN02998118, study PRJNA258478) | marine sediment metagenome | biome: marine; feature: seafloor; material: sediment; isolation source: oil-polluted sediment collected from 3 locations (0.5 km, 0.7 km and 0.9 km)... | place: USA: Gulf of Mexico ... | reverse complement strand
TAAAAAGCTAAAAAATATGCAAAAGCCTTACGGGATTAAGCGGAAAATTTATGAACGGTGCAAGCAATTAGAACTATTAATATGGCGAAACTAAGCAAATCATGGATTTGAGAATTTTCGCAGTTAAAATATATTTTTAAAAGCACTTACATCTTGGCATAGCATTGTAAGTGTTACAAGAAACTATATCTAAATGAATTATGATGTCAAGAAAAGTTGCCGGGTTTTATTACCTTGCCTAAAATAAAAAAGCGAAAACGTTCGCAATATAAAGCTGTTTTTCATAATATTGCGAATTTTATCCCACCATTAAGATTTGCATGTGTTACCGATAAGTGAATTTGCACATTGATATTATACAACATTAACAGTCTTTTATATGAAATTTAATATATCCGATAAGGGAATTTTAAATGACAAACTTGAGACGTTTTGTTCGCAATATTATTCTTGGAAATTAACTTTATTACGGGGAAAACTATGCCACCGTACCAGCCCAAACTGCTTGATCAGGTAAAAAATAAAATTCGTGTTCGTCAATATTCAATCAGAACTGATTTTTAAGGCAACCGCACAGCTCCGCCCCTTTATTTACTATGCTGTTAAGTAATAATTTCAATATCTCTTTCTTATCAGCGGGTCAACTATTTTATACAAATGGTTCTTAGTTCCTGGTTAATGGAATGAAATAAGCAAAAGAATCAGCCCGAGACGTGAACAGACAAACACACGGATACATAGTGACGAGAGACGCAGCATAACGTACCCCAAGGGCATTTGTTTCACGGCACAATTAATAAACTGTGTTCTTTTCGAAGTCATTAAAAAACTGTTGACAAAGGAGGATGTTCCCTTTATCGTTCTGGATATTGACAGGTAACAACCTGTTAATAAGAAACGACCCGGAAGGATGCGCTAACATCCTACCGAGTCTCACCATAACAACCTAACACAAGGAGGTTACCATGGCTACATGGATTACTAACCCACTCGTATCTTCTTTTCAAGCAGTATTTTCACTGTATCCCTTTTCCCGATATTTTTCAGGGTTCATTCACACTGGTTGCACGTAATTTTATCAGATTCGGAAAAGCCGCAATTGTATTGTTCAGGGTGTTCTGTGCTTTTGGGGTCACAGCCCCGGGCCTTTCGGATTTGAATGGTGTCGTGCGTCTAAAATTCATTGGGTATGCCGGACGGGTTTATGTTCGGGGTGACCTGAGGTTGTTATGGACGGTCTCTCTGTCGTTTTTTCTAACAGGGAGGCCTTTTATGAATGTCGGCTACAAATGAAAAGATTTATTTTAACCACCCGTTCGCGTTGCTCTCTGAAGAAACAAAGAGCACGAAGAAAAGAAAAAAACCGGACCGCAGATGCCGCGGATAAATGATTATTGGATTGATGGCATTTGATTTTGACAATCCATTCCGTATTGACAAAAGGTGTCACACCCTGCGGGTAGCTTTTAATATTACATAATTATCTGATGGCTTCGAAATAAGCACAACCTCGTCGTTGCTCCGCAGCCCTTGTATTAGAAGCCATCCAGGGCGCTGGTAAAATTGAGATTACAATAAAATTAAACGTGATCAATCGATTAAATTGCCCGAAGGGCTGGCATGTAATTACCGGATAAGTCGTCCGGTAATTGTCTGTGAGTGTCTGTGGCAATAAAGGCTTTTCTTCGTGGTTCTTCGTATCTTCAGCATACGCAGTATACGGGTGGTTCAAACGTTTATGTGGTTATTTTATTAGTGGCTAATAATTAATCACTTCATGGTGAAAATACTTTTTGCCCGAAGGGCTGACTGCCTATTTCCGATCGGTACGATCGGAAATAATAAAATAAGTGTCGTTTTTCAAAACATATGCAGTTTAGGCTTTTCTTCGTGGTTCTTCGTATCTTCAGCATCAACGCATGCGAGTGGTTTAATAGCTGTTGAGGTTATTTCATTAGTGAAAATTCGCGTCATTCGTGGCCAAAAAGACAACGGAATAAAAATGGATAATAATTCAAATCAGGAAAACATGTTCGCAAGCACAGAAAGTTCAGATCTTTGTGATTCAATCAAAAACATCCATGAAATATTAAGAACAGTCGGAGCCTTCTTCAGTGAACTGAGCATGAATGATGAAAACGGCAATGGTTTGCTTATCGATTTTAAACGATGGGGTATAAAAACGATTACAAAAGAAATGCTGAATAAGCAGCTCAAGACGATTGACAGGATTAAGGAGATATATGATGAAGAGAGGAAGCGACGTTAGCAACCAGGCATAGCGTGCAGTTACTACCCGACACGGCGAATTAAAGAAGCCTGAACCGCCGCCCTTCTGAAGTTAATGTAAAGAAAATGAAACCAAATCTGAGTCAGTATTTTTTAACAAATTTCTTTCGTTTACTGCATTAACAATATTACGGGTGACCATATTCACACCTGAGTAAATGTGTGAAGGATCTCCAAAATATTTATTATCCATGCATGAAATACCATTAATCACTTGAATTCCATATTGGTTGAAACTGAAGATGTATTGGTTGAAATTTTCTATAAAGCTGTCCTCTATCGCGTCACAGGAGCTATTGTTAAATGCTACAGTATACCAGAAAATATTGATATCGTTTTCAGCTGCTAATTCAATAAGCTTGATAAAGTAAAGTTCAATAAGCTTTGATTCTTTAAATGTGGTTAATTCGGTCTCAGGATTTTTCCCTGATGAACCATTTTTTTTCCCGAAAAAAGTATGCCCTTTTTCGGACTTCATTGACGCGTAAACACGGTCATAATTCCCCCACCTCTTTTTTTTTATCCCTTTAAAAATACTGTGCCAATACATAGTGGGTACAAAGTAGTATTTCCAACGGCGAAATTCACCAAGTGTATTATTATTCAGTAGTTCTGCATTATGTTTGATTTCATTATATTCATCAGCACTCAGGTATCGATACCGAATAGATCTGTGCCAGAAGGTACCCTCCATTACAAAATGCAAAGGGGCATAACTAACTACAATATTTTCTGGTTCTGGGTTGTGCTCCAGATAATTTTTCAACGCATAATACCCCTCTATCGGTGTAGCACCTCCAACTGAAATGTTCAGCATTTTTTCATTATAAACACTGGGTTTGAATGCCGATTTAATTCGTGAATCCCCAATGACTAATATTTTCTGTATTTCCTGACCAGGATTACTTATTGTATCTTTACTGTGTTTCCACATTGGATATTCTGAAACTTCATATATATGCTGAAAAAAGAAACCAAAGATCATGGTAAACATGTACAGCGCTATAAAAGTAAATATGAAGAATTTACAAAATTTTTTGTATTGAGGTTCTGAGAGTGTGTCTGCCGGGCCAAGATCAATCATAAACATCCTTGATGTTAACTTTCTTAAAACTGAAAGTATAAAAACTCGCTGTATTTTTCCAACATAATAACTGCAGTGAAAAGTAAAACACCAAAGAAAACACCGGTTAAGGCATTTGGCTGAATAATATAATCGATAACCCTCTGCCTTCTTTTGGTTGTATCAAATAATTTTGTTACAACCTCTTGTGTGTTCGGAGCATAAAACAAGAAAGACAGAACAACTATCAAAACAGATAGTTCTTTAATGTTTAAGCTGTTTCCAAACCCATTACCTCCAAACATGGCAAATAATATATCAAAAGCTGAACTAACATTTTCTGCTCTGAAAAAAACCCATGCAATGACTATTGCTCCAAATGTTATAAGCCTTGATACAGCGACAGGGATAACAATTTTTCTCTTACGTAGCGAATTCGTTTCTCGCCAAAGGTGGTTGATAAACAAATAAAATCCATGAAGACCACCCCAGATGACAAACGTCCATCCGGCTCCATGCCAGAGGCCACCAAGAAGCATCGTAATCATAAGATTTACATATCTACGATTTTTTCCTTTTCGATTCCCACCAAGCGGTATGTATAAATAGTCTTTGAGGAACCTGGAAAGAGTAATATGCCATTGTTTCCAAAAATCGATAATATTTAACGCTTTATATGGTGAATTGAAATTATATGGGAGTTTGAGGCCAAACATAAGGGCAATACCTATTGCCATATCCGAATAACCGGAAAAATCAAAATATAGCTGGGAGGTATATGCCAAAGCCCCTATCCAGGCATCAAAAAAAGTGAAGGTTGTACCTTCAGTACCACTGAAAACAGTCGTGGCAAATGGTGCAAGGCTGTCAGCAATCGCAACTTTTTTCAATAATCCCATTATGAAAAAAACAAGCCCTGAAGCAATATTTTCATAATTTATTTTTTTAAATATACTTTTTTTAAACTGGGGAATTATTTCGTTATGTTGAACGATTGGCCCTGCAACTAACTGAGGGAAAAATGATACAAATAAACAGTAATCAAGAAAATCATATGATTTTGTTTCTCTTTTATAAACATCCACAAGAAAGGCAATTTGCTGAAAGGTAAAAAAAGAAATCGCTAAAGGAAGAACTATCTGGTTTATGTGAAAACTTGAACCGGAAATATAAGTCAGGGTATCAATAAAAAAATTAGCATACTTGAAATATCCAATAGCCCCTAAGTTGGCAGCTATCCCGAAAATAAACACAAGTTTTCGTCCCTGACGAAGATTGCCTGATAACACGTTGCCGAGCTTATAGTTAAATACTATTGAAGAAACAAGAAGCAGCAGATAATTAGGGTTCCACCATCCATAAAACAGAAATGAAGCCCCAATCAAATATATTGTGGAAAAGTTTTTTGAACCCCGGGAACCAATCAGATAGAATCCTAAAACGATCAGGGGAAGAAATAACAGTATAAACAGATAAGAGTTAAATAACATCGTATAAGCACAATTTTAAATACATTAATAAAATAATACAAAAAAATAATACTTATTTGATTCTCAAATAAAAGTCAATTTATAAGACCTTCTATTTCAGGTTGAGCTGGTTGTTAAATTAATATATGTGTGTCTGAATATGTAGACCATTATCTATACATACCTTGTTGCTTACATCGAAAAAAGCATACATGGCCAACAGGCCCGACCTCATCAAGTATCCTCTTTGCCGTGCATGAATTCCCGATTAATATTGTAGAATCTTTAGACTTCGACCCTACATCCTGCATGAAATTTTTTCTATTGCTAACGAAAAACAACTTTTTAAAGTGAGTTTGATTCATCAGCCCTATAACGCAGTAACTAATATTCTGATCACTTCCCAATTTTCTTAAATGTCGATGCAATAATAACCTTCAACAACCCATCGACCAGTATTGCAGGTAAATGGCTGAAAATCATTAACGTGTACTTGTGCCTGCCGACATCGTACCTCTGTTTCGGTTTTTTCTTTTCAAGAATCTTATTAATCACTTTTGCCACAGCGACCGGCTGGGGTGAATTGGCCATATCATCTTTGGTAAGGAATATCCCCATCTCACGGATCTTTTTATTGAATTCCGTATCAGCGGGGAAAGAAATATTGGCAATGGCCTTGTCCCACATTGGGGTAACAATGGAGCCGGGCTCAATCAGAACAACTTTAATATTTTTTTCGCCTTTTACGAGAAGCTCCCGCCGGATGGCTTCTGTAAATCCTCTTAAAGCCAGTTTTGACAAGGGGTATGGGCCCATAAACGGAATACGTATCCGTGCAGAATTTGAGCCGATATTAACGAGCCGTGAATTCTCTTTTGACAGAAGGGGCAGAAAATATTTTGTCATCAGATAGGTGCCGTGAAGATTGACACGGAAGGGTTCTATGACTTTATCTTCATCAATATCAAGGAGGGGACCCCAGCAGGTTACACCGGCATTATTGATAAGTGCATACAGGCTGCCGCACTCTTTTTCAATTTTTGCCTTTACGGCAAGAATGTCCTCTTTCACTGTAATATCTAAAATTACAGGTGTTACATTCTCCAGGCCTTCCCATTTTTTATAATCTGCCTCTGTTCTGACACCGGCATAGACATGGTAGCCTCGCTCACTCAGATATAAAACGGATGCATGGCCAATACCTGTGCTTGTACCTGTTATCAAAACATTTTTTTTGCTGTTTTTCATTTTAACCGCCCTTTCAACATGGCCTGTAGATTACTATTTCCACCGCCCTAAATTACTATTAGTAGTCTTAACTATTTTAATTATACTTTGCCTTAATATTCCAGAACTTTTTTAATTACTCTTACATCCATATTTATCATCGTAAGCTATAGATTCAAACCATTTTTTAATTCAAATTCCCATTGAAAAATCCTCAAAAACATTGTAGATAAGTCATGATTTTTATTAATTATAGCTCTAACCAAAACATAAGGACTTATTATGCTTACTGCAAAACCTGTCGCAATTACTATGATCGTTGTCGGCGTTCTTGAACTTGTCTTCTGGACCTACTTTTTTATGGTAGAAAATAAAAACCCCGAAAACTCCGATATTTATCTTGCTTTTGAAAGATCATTTCCGATACCTGATTTACTATGGCTAACCCCATGTTGTTTTATTGGCGCATACGGCCTCTTAAACGGATTGACATATGGACCTTTTTTAGCCGCTCTATCAGGATGCAGTCTGTTATTCCTTTCTCTCCTTGATATCTCATTTAATACACTTAACCAGGGATATACAAAAACTATCGGTGATGGCATCGTTAACGGCATTATGAATTTTCTCTGCCTCGCCTTTGGTATCTGGTTTATGGTATATGGCTGGACAGTACTGGTTAAGTAAAAACAGGTCTCAGGTGTCGGGTCTCAGATATCAGCCATTGTATTCGCTAACGCCCGGCCTTTTTTTATAAGGCAGAGCGCAGCGATTCCATAGCTGATACCTGATACCTGACACCTGACTGCTTTTTTCTCTACGCTGCCTTTACCAATCCATCCCCGTCAGTCTCAGCCTGACCTTTCTTCCTATAAATAAACATCATCAGAGCTGACGTTAGAAAAAAATCGATCAACAATGCTAATATCACCGTGAGTCCGGTAAAAACGCCAAACTGAACTGTCTGCTTCAGACTTGCCACCATGGAGATAAAAAAACCGGCGCTTAAAATCAGCGATGTGGTCAAAAGCGCCCTGCCTGTGCCCAGCAATGTCTCCTGAACAGCTTTATAGCTGTCATTAAACTCCAGATAATATCGCTGGAAATTATGAATAAAGTGAATCGTATCATCAACAACAAGGCCAATGGCAATCGACCCGATCATCACGGTACTGATATTGACCGGTGTATTGGTAAGAGCCATAAATCCCATGGTTGCAAAAATCGGTAACAGGTTTGGGATCATCGAGATTAGTCCGGTTTTAATATCACCGACAAAAATAATCATCACAAAACAGATACAGATACAGGCGATAATATAACTCGTCACCATACTCTTTATGGTTGCGGGGATGGTTCGGGCCAGGAGGGTCGTCATGCCGGTCACAACCACATCGGCTTTATCCCCGACACTTTTTTGATACCGCGCCTTAACATCATCGACAAAATCCTCAAAGAGGACCGCATCAACCCAGGGCGTTTTTATACTGAGTCTTATTTTGGAATAATCTGAAGTCACAAGCGCTGTAAGATCATCCGGCTTACTCATTTCATAAAGCAGGAGTTCCTGAGCAATCAGATCACTCTTTCCGGGAATGCTGTAATGGCTCTGCCTGTTCGTATTTAGTGACCGGTTGATCTCTTTTATTACATCTGTAACTGACGTCACTCTGCATTGGAGCGGGCTTCCTTCATACTCTTTTTCCAGCTGACGCGAAACCTGTTCAAGTCCCTTTAACAGTCCAGGATCATGCGCACCGTTTTCCCTGCCGGTATCGATCACAACTTCCATTGTCACGGAGCCTTTCAGCTCTCTGTCGATCAGACTGACATCCTGCTTGATTTTCATTGTATCCGGAAACCAGTTCAGCGGTGCATGGGAAAATTTAAGCTGAGAAATCAGGACTGCGGAACCAATAAAAAGAAGGAGGCTGATAAAAAATATTTTTCCGGAATGCCTGGCTGCAGTATTGCCAAAAAAAAGAAGCACCCTGTCCATACGCTCAGTTTTCTTTTCTACATCACGTCCTTTTTTGAGCTTCACTGGCAGATGCGCAAGGAGTGCCGGAATCATAAGAATCGAGTATAACAGGGCAAGCATACAACCGGCTGCTGAAAAAACACCGAGTTCCGCTATGCCCACAATATCAGCTATTGCAAATGACAACAGCCCCAAAGCGGTTGTCACACTCGTCATTAAGACGGCCGGCCCTGAATGTTTGAAAGCAAATGCAATCGAAGCCTCTTTATCTTCTGTCTTTTGGAATTGCCTGAAAAATATCGTCAAAATATGAATCGCGTCACCCACGCTGACGGTCAAAAGAAATGTCGGCAATACAATCGTCGTAACTTTAAACGGCACCTGGAAAAGCGCCATAAGGCCATAGGTTGAACCGAGTGCTGAAACCACAATAACCCATGAAATAAGAACGCCGGAAAAACGACGAAACAAAAACATCAGAAAGGTACTCGTAATTAAAAAAGCGAGTGAAACAGTAAGAGACTGGTCCCTCAGCAGTGTTTTATCGAGTTCATCCATTGCCACCGGGAGTCCGGCCACATAAATCGGAAAATCCGGGCTGCTGTGTTTTTTTATTACCCGGGATAATGCATTGAGCTGACGGTTTGTTTTCTCTTTTTCAGAAAGAGCAATTTCTGTGATATCGCCAAAGCCATCATCTGCTGTAGTCTCTGCATCAGGTGTGAGCCCGGCAGCGCCGGATCGATCAATTTCAGCAAACTGAGGTTCAAGAACAATGGTCGTAAACCTGCCGTTTTCAGAGATCAGCGTATCAACATAAACCGGGTCAGCCATCACCGCCTGTTTTAACCGGTGTAAATCGACCTCTTTTTCCGGCCAGCCTTCCAGAAGACCTTCAATAATGACCCCGTCTTCTTCACCGCGTATATGTCTTGCATTTATAAGACTGGTCACTTTTGACATATACGGCACATCTCTTACCAGATTATCATGTAACACTTTCAGCTTTGTTAAAAAAACCCCGGAGAAAATGTCATCCGACTGGAGGCAAAGGACGATCATGTTATTGACACCGAATTCATTTCTAAACGCATCGTAACCGGTTAAAATCGGATCGTCTTTATGCAGCAGTGCCTCGGTAGAGGTATCAAGTGTCATTGAAGGTATAAGACTGAAAAAAAAGCCGACAACCATAAAGCTTAGCAACAGTGTCTTTTTGCTGTGCCGATAAAAAAGATGCCCCGATTTTTCAAACAGCTGTTCCACCTGATCTTTGATACCTGACATTATTTAGTGCCTTCAAGTACAACGCTACCGGTATTGCCATCAACCGTCACGACCTGCCCATCTGAAATCGATGTTGTAATATCATCCACAGCGAGTACAGCAGGAATACCATATTCCCGTGAGATAACAGCCGCATGAGAGAGGAGGCCGCCGGACTCTGTCACCACACCGGCAAGAAGGCCGAATTTTGGCGTCCAGCCCGGGTCGGTATATTTTGTAATCAGGATATCACCTTTCTCAATTCTGCCTGAATCGAAAATATCGTCAATAACCTTCACCTTACCGGTTACCACGCCGGGACTACAGGGAATGCCGGTAAACACGCCATCACCTGTTCTTTTTACTTTCAACATTGCATTATTAAACCGATTACCAATCTCATTCGGGTTTTTATAATTCCTGAATGCATTATAATAGAGTTTATTCTTTTTAATCAGTGAGGCAACCTGAGCATCCGGCATATCACCTTTAATAATGGATAAAATATCTTCAACCGGCAGGAAGAAAATATCATCAACCGTATCAATAACGGTCATATCGCATAAATGCTTCGCAAGGACCAGCGTGAATTTTCTAACATAATAATAATACTGCGTGGATAAATCTCTCAGTTCTTCCCGCCACCAGAGAAACTTCCTGAGTTCTGTGAGACCGTTCCCAATCGATTTTCTTTTATAAAACGGCACTGCCGAAAGCATTTTTTTACGCTCTTCAAGATAAGCGGCATTCTGCTTTTTATTTAATACAGACGGATTAAGCTCCGGTCCGAGATCAAAGCTGTTTTTAATTGTCTCCATGACAAAGGACGGATCTTCGCCGTATCGGGGCACCGTGATATCGAGTTCAC
>JQIA01002332.1_pt1 | contig 10163 bp, 11 predicted proteins | sample 811431 | NCBI WGS metagenome assembly JQIA01 (sample SAMN02998118, study PRJNA258478) | marine sediment metagenome | biome: marine; feature: seafloor; material: sediment; isolation source: oil-polluted sediment collected from 3 locations (0.5 km, 0.7 km and 0.9 km)... | place: USA: Gulf of Mexico ... | reverse complement strand
GGGCGTTTATGGTTCATTATGACGCTAAAACAAAAAGTATTGATTATTATAATGGTCGAGAGAAGGCTCCACTTGGTGCTACTAAAGACATGTTTTTAGATGAAAATGGTAAAAAGCTTCATTTTCTTAAGGCAAAAGATAGCGGTTTTTCTATTGGTGTTCCTGGAATATTATCGATGTTAGAAATGGCATACAAAAATCATGGAAAACTACCTTGGAAAGATTTGTTTGATACCGCTATTGAGCGTTCAGAGAAAGGATTTGCCGTTTCACCTCGCATGCATAAGTCAATTAAGTTTTATGAGAAATATTTTCATAAAAATACAATGCAAGGTCCAACTGACCTCTACAAGTATTTACATCTCAAAAATGGTAAACCACTTCCCGTAGGACACTTATTAAAAAATCCAAAATACGCGAAGACACTAAAAACGATTGCACACAATCCATCTGATTTTTACCAAGGAAAAATTGCTGCAGAGATTGTCGCAAGCGCTCAGCAAATGCCAAATGCGGGAACGTTATCTAAAGCTGATATGGCGAACTATAAAGCGGTTAAACGCGCGCCTTATTGTAGCCAATACCGAAAAAATAAGATGTGTGGCTCGGCTCTTCCTTCTTCATGGGTTTCTGTATCCATGGTAATGAGTTTACTGAATGAAGCACCAAAATTTTCGGCTAAAGGATCTGATGATCCAGCAAACTGGACGCTACTCGCAGAAGCACTTCGGATTACTTATGCTGATAATAATAAATTTATTGCCGATGATGATTTTGTTGAAGTGCCAATTAAAGGATTAATGAGTGATGCTTATATTAAAGATAGAGCAAAATTAATCTCACGAAGCGGAGCTAATAGTAATATAGAGGCAGGAAACCCATGGAACTATCAGGAAAAAAATACAGGAAAGAATTTTGGTAAAGACGCCACGCCAGATACCGAAGGAACAACTCATTTTGTTATTGTTGACGCAGAAGGAAATGTTGTTTCAATGACTGCTACGGTTGAAGGATATTTTGGTTCTCAGCGAATGGCAGGAGGAATGATCCTCAACAACCAATTGACGGACTTTTCTTTTCAATATGAAGATGCTGAAGGTAGACCAATTGCAAATGCGGTTGCACCGGGCAAACGTCCACGATCATCTATGTCTCCAACGATTGTGCTAGACGAAAATGATGATTTTCTAATGGCGGTTGGCTCTCCTGGAGGGCGCAACATTATCTCTTATGTCGCGAAAGCCGTGGTAGGCATTTTGAGCTGGGGCATGAGTGCTCAGGATGCGATTGATTTACCAAATATGGTAGCTAAGACGGATCGAATTAGAATAGAGCGCCATCGAGCGACGCCTGAATTAATTAAAGCTTTGCGAGATTTTGGCTATGATGTGTTTGAATCGGAAGGTGAGATATCCGGTTTGAGCGCCATTGTGAAATTATCAGATGGTAGTCTTCAAGGCGGTGCTGATCCACGGCGAGAAGGGACTGTTGGTATTTTGTATTCTACTGACTTGTAGGATGTAAAGGATGATTAAAACTAAAAAATAATCTTGATAGATTTTTATTAAGTCAGTTTTTGATTTTTAATCAAATGCAAAAACAAAGCCGCTGACAAGCCACTCGAAGCAAATATCATACACATCACCATAATCTGATATCTTGCAGCTATAAATGGCGATACACCCGACAGTATCTGTCCAGTCATCATACCCGGCAAAGAAACTAAACCAACCGCAAACAAACTATTTACTATGGGAATCAATGCTGCTTGAAATGCTTTGTCTCTTGCTTGTTGGTAGGGGACTGCATTGTCTATTTCCGCAAAATATCGCTCAGCGGCTAAACTAACGCTATTCATCGAACTGGCAAAAATCATACCCGCTAGCGGAATAAAAAATTGAGTAGAATACCAAGGTGACAAATCTAATACACCAATAATAACGACTATTAAAACAATTCCACCACCAACAATAATTGAGAGGAGGCCTTTTTTATATAGAGTATTTCGTTTTTCCTTAACGGTACGAAGAGCAATCCAACTTGATACAAGCAACATAACAGCTAACACTAATACAACAATCCAAGGCTCATTTGACTCAAAAATATAAGCTAGGAAATAACCTATCATCAAGAGTTGCAGTAACATTCTTAACAATGCATACAAATTAGTTTTTATTTTTAAAGACCATTTATATTGTATTGCTATAACGGCTAACACTGGCAAGAGTACCCAGCTAAGGTCGGCGAGAGAGATGTTTTCAATAGTATTCATGAAGTATCTATATTAAATCAGTTTCGTAGAGTACTGCAAGAATACTATTTCTAATATTAACACTTACTCAGAAAAATCTTGAGAAATAGACTAAGTAGAGATAACGATGGTAACATTTGAGTTATCAGGAATTAATTGACCACTACAATTGGATATTAAGTTTCTCATTCTATTGTATTTTGTAAGGGCTAAAAAATGAAAAAGAAAATTATCGCAGTGTTTTTGATTGTTGTTACTATTTTTATTGTTAATACTCTACACAACGCGGGTTCATTTAAAACAATCATTTCTCACTCTGACTTAAAAGATATTTCAATTTTTACCAATGTCGCAGGAACCGAGGATTTGGATATTGACGAGGAGCAAGGTTTGCTATTTATTTCTTCAAGTGATCGTTGGAATGTCGGAATGCCGGGTTCAGATAAAGACGGTATTTATTTATTAGATTTAAATAATAGTGAAGCACAACCAATTAGATTAGCGATGACTTATAAAGGAGGCTTTCATCCGCATGGAATTTCTTACTTAAAGAAAAAGGAAGGAAATTATCTATTTGTAGTTAACCATAATAACAAAGGCGACTTTATAGAAGTATTTCAGTTTGAAAATAATCAGCTGACTCATCTTAAAACCTATGAAAATGAAATACTTTGTTGCCCGAATGATTTAGTTGCGGTCGACCTTGATAAGTTTTATGTGAGTAATGATCATGGCGCTGCTGACGGCTTATCAAGAACTTTAGAAGAGTATCTGATGTTGGCTAATTCCTACGTGCTCTATTTTGATGGTAAAGAGTATAAAAAAGTATTGGAGGGCGTTCGTTATGCAAATGGCGTTAATGTTTCTAAGGATGGAAAAACTTTGTATGTAACGGAAGCGTCAGGTGGAAAAATATTTGTAATGAATAGAAATATTGACACGGGTGACCTAACATTCCGATTTTCTAAGGAACTAAAAACAGGTGCTGATAATATCTCTATCGATAATGAAGGTAATCTTTGGATCGGTTCTCATCCACAGCTTTTGAAGTTTGTTGGTCATGCAACTAATACGGGGAAAATATCTCCTTCACAAGTTTTAAAATTAACTCATAAAGGTGACGATAATTTTGAAGTTTCAGAAGTTTATTTAGATACAGGTGATGAACTATCAGGTTCTAGTGTCGCCCTTCATTATAAAGACCAAGTTTTTGTTGGCGTTGTATTTGAAAATAAGTTACTTCGAGGAGCTATTAAGGTAGAGTAACTCTACGCAAATTAGCCATTAAAAGAGTCATCAATTGTTAAGTAAACTATTCAGAGTCGAGAGCTTTAAAATAGGCGAGGGTGCTATTAGTGGCTATATCGCTTGTTTCTTGGCATTTTTGTCATTTTTAGGCGTGATCGCCTTCCATTTTCCGCAATATCTAACAACGCCTGAACTTCGTACAAGTTATGATACTGATGTTATTAGACAAATTATGTTTGTCGCTTTGGTTATTTCAGGTAGTTTAGGACTACTAAATTTTGTAAGAAATAAAAATAAAAGGCTCGGTGCATTCGCATGGGTATTTATTCTCGTCACAATCTCATTAGGTGGTCATCAAGTTGAAGTGAATGATTTTGAATCCGTGAAATATTATTTAGGTTTGGATTGGTTTATTTTAGATCTTCTTGGATCGACCTTAATTTTTATTTTTATCGAAAAGTTAATCCCACACAACAAAGAGCAAGTGATTTTTAGAGATGAGTGGAAAGGCGATCTAAATCACTTTTTTGTTAATCATCTAATTATTGGTTTTGTGTTGCTACTCACCAATCAATTCGTCCATAAAGGTCTTGCGTGGATGGTGGTTGAAGATGTTCAACTTTTTGTCAACTCTATGCCATTTGCACTACAGATCTTTGCAGTTATATTATCAGCCGATCTATTTCAATATTTTACACATAGAGCCTATCATGAAATTCCCTTTTTCTGGCGATTTCATGCGGTTCATCATAGCGCCAAAAAGATGGATTGGCTCGCCGGTTCTAGGCAACATATTTTAGAATTAATTGTGACAAGATGCTTAGTACTAACACCTATTTTTGTTTTAGGTTTTTCAAAAACAGTGATTGATATTTATGTAATCACAGTTGGGCTTCAGGCCGTGTTTAATCATGCTAACGTAAGAATAAATTTTGCTTGGTTACAATATATAATCGTTACGCCTCAATTTCATCACTGGCATCATTCATCAGATAAGGCCGCGATAGACCGTAATTATGCGGCTCACTTTTCTTTTATAGATTATATATTAGGCACAGCGGTAAAAGGCCAAAAAGAATGGCCTGAAGAATATGGCGTTGTTGGTGACTATATGCCAAAAGGGATGTGGTATCAGCAGTTGTTTCCTTTTCAAAAAAATAAGCCAGAGTAACTCTTTTTAATTCACTTATTTCTATTTCAAGTATTGAATAATACAGTACTCAATAAGATCTTATCGCTACTCTTGCACTTAGTTCACCATTAAACTAATATAGGTTTAACGTTAAACTAAAGGTTCTATTATGAAACGCCGTAATTTTTTAAAACTAGCAGGATCGAGTGGTGTCATTCTAGCAGCAAGCGCTTCTATGACTGGTTGCTCTACTACTAACACAAGCGCAAACCTCCCATGGCATATTGCAGGATCAAAGTATTCAGATTATCGTAAGAGAGCGCTTTCTTGGGCAATATTAGCGCCTAATCCACATAATCGGCAGCCTTGGTTGGTCAAACTTATTGGCGAGGATGCGTTAACATTATCGCTAGATCTCAATAAATTGTTACCTGAGACAGATCCATTTAATAGGCAAATTATGATAGGTATGGGATGTTTTAGCGAATTATTGAGGTTGGCCGCTGCTGAAGATGGTTACCAATTAGAATTTGATTGGTTTCCTGATGGTGTCACTGATGAGGAAGCGGTATTAGACAATAGGGCAGTCGCTAAGATTAGATTTATAAAAGGGGCTGAAGCCGAGCAATTATTTAGGCAAGTATTAGAAAGACGATCATATAAGCAAGCTTTTATAGATAAATCAATTGATTCTTTAAAGCTACCAAAATTAAAGGATGTGCAAATTAACGGCGCGCTCATTAAAGTTAAAAATGAAGCGCATTTTGTTGAAAAAATGAGAAAGGTGACGGTTGAAGCAATGAATATTGAATTATCAACGGAGAGAACTTATCTTGAAAGTATTGATTTATTAAGAATAGGCAGTGATGAAGTTAAAGCTAATCCTGACGGCATCAGTTTAAACGGTTATTCCTTTACCCTTTTACGTATGCTAGGTTTATTTACCCATGAAGATGCTCGTGACATGACCTCGTCTTCTTATAAACAAAGTGTGAAGGACCTATTAGCCATTTTAGATTCATCTTACGGATACGTCTGGATCACAACTCCTGGAAACAGTCGTTTAGATCAAATTAAAGCGGGACAAAATTATTTAAGAGTTAATCTCAAAGTCGCAGAGCTTGGATTAAAAATGCACCCAATTAGTCAAAGTTTGCAAGAATATGCTGAAATGAAAGATTCTGCTAGAGAAGTAAATTTGCTAACGGGAATAAAAGCACCAGAGAGGTTGCAAATGCTTGCGCGACTGGGATATGGTAAAGATACTGATGCAAGCCCTCGATGGCCAGTAGATAAGATGATTCGAACCTAATCGAGAGAACAAAAAAGTTAAAATAATTATGACGTTTGTCGAGAAGTGTATTTAATGAAGAACAAAGATCTGGGGCTAATTTTTGAACTCTTTACAGAGATTGGAATACTTAGCCAGCTTTCAAATGCATTGTTAGAAAAGCATCTGCCACTTGGATTAAAGTCCTCTCAGTTTGCGCTACTAAATCATCTAGTGCGAGTTGGTGGTGGAGAAACTCATGCTCAGCTTGCATCGACCATGCAGGTAACAAAAGGCGCGATGACAAACACCTTGAATCGTTTAAAGTTTCATGATTTGATTCGAATTGAGCAAGATTCTACTGATGGCAGAATAAAGCGAGTATTCATGACGGATAAAGGAAAGAAAATTCGAGAAGAGTCGATAGCGTCTTTATTTTCATCTATGTTGAGTTTAAAAAATGATATTGGATTGAATCACTTTGAAGATGCATTACCATTTCTTTCCAAATTAAGAAAAAATCTAGATAGTAAACGCTAGTTTATTGAGCATTAGATACAAAATATGAACTCCTCCAAAGAATTTAAAGCTTAAATTACAATAGCCATTACTCCGTAATTACAAAAATATCAGTTAAAAAAACATTTATCGGGAACCTTTTTTCTATTGGTTGCATCTTGTAGATAGTGATTAATTATTTCGGCCTATTCGGAGTAATTGCCACCAAAACTATTTATTCAATTTAATATGGGAAGAAGTAACATGTCATTTTTACTAAAACAATACAATAACGATAAAAACTCTAATGTTTTTTATAATAAGTTTAATCAATTTACATCAAAAATGAGGAGCATCACATTTTCGGTATTCACAATGGTCGCCTTATCTGGTTGTGCAAATGCGGGAAATGGTGAAAGTAGCCCGCTAACAGATGCGAATATAGCAGCCATCGTTGTTGGCGCAAATAATATAGACATCTCAGCGGGTAAAATTGCTTTAGCACGTTCCTCAAATCCAGAAGTGAGAAAATTTGCACAAACAATGATAACCGATCATACGGCAGTACTAAATTCTGCTGTTGCGTTAGTGACTCGATTAGGTGTGACTCCAGTAAATAATGAGTTGGTTGCTGTTTTATCTAAGCAATCTAGTGATCATGAGGCTGTGTTAAAAACATTGTCTGGCGCTGAGTTTGATAAAGCTTATATTGATCACGAAGTGGCTTACCATAAAGCTGTGATTGGGGTGATTGAGAATCAATTAATCCCTGGAGCTAGCAACAAAGAATTGAAAGACACTTTAATATCGGTATTACCTGCTTTTGTTGCTCATTTAAAGCATTGTGAAATGATTCAAAGTAATCTCTAGTGTTTGCTAAAACCAAACAAACTAAAGTGAGTAATCCGAGAATTCTCGGGTTGCTTATTTTTGTGGCTGGTTTATTCTATTTTATAGAGGCTCGTTCTTTTGAAAATGATTCATTAAATCAAAATGATAAACTAAATGTGAAAACTCATCGGATACTGATCTCTGGCTTTGCATTTAAACCGGGAGCTTTAACCGTGAACGTTGGAGATAAGGTCGTATGGATAAATAAGGATTTTGCACCACATAATATATCCAAAAATAGTGAAAGTAGTAAAGTGCTTATTTCGCCAAACTTGATGGAAAAAGAAAAGTTTGAACTGACGATTCAACAAGGGTTTGATTATTTTTGTGGACTGCATCCTTCTATGACAGGAAAGATAGATATTCGGAAATAGAATTAATTAGAAAAAATAAATGATAACTAAAATGACAAAGAATAGGAGTGGAATATGCTCGCTCAGTTAACAAATGAACAAAAACAATTAGTACGAAAGATACAAGTACCTTTAGATTCAATTTCTGATGAAGAAATTGTGGTGCACATCCATCAAGGTAATCCTGAAGCCTACGGTAGTATTATGCGCCGTTACAATCAGAGAATGTTTCGTATAGCAAGGAGCATTGTTGCCAACGATGCATCCGCAATGGATGTGGTACAAGAGTCTCACATAAAAGCATTTACCAAATTAAGCGACTTTAAAGGGCCTTCAACATTTTTAGCGTGGTTATATGCAATCACAAGAAATGAAGCTCTAATGTTCCTTCGTAAGCATAAAAAAGAGGTGACTATGTCTAATGACGAAATTCACTTGATAAATTCAGATAAAACTGAAGAAGTGACTTCTATTTACCCAGACAATGATGTTGAGAAACCAGATGCATATTTAGAAAATAAACAGTTACAAAGGCTTATTAATAAACAAGTAGATAGTTTGCCTGAAGATTTTAGAATTGTTTTTGTGTTACGTGCAATAGAACAACTAAGTGTAAGAGAAACAGCGGAAATATTGGACATAAAAGAAGAAACTGTTAAGACAAGATATTTCAGATCAAAGCGTTTGATTAGAAAAAAGATGCAAACCCTCCTTGATGACATTGGAATGAAAGTTTATGAATTTGGCGGAGAGCATTGTGATGTAATTATTGCCAATGTGATGGATTTTATCAGTAACAAAAATTGATTTTTACTATTCACTAAAAGTTAAATTTTTAAAGCATACACATAAACATCGACACACTTACCATTTTTCAATTCAGCTTCAACAATAAGCCTTTCATAGGCTTCTCCTTCAAACTCATCCAATTGAGCCCAGCTATTGGCAAGATTTTTAGAACTAAATATAAAACCATTGACCTTCTTCCCATCCTTAGCGATTACAATACCAGGATATCCCATTTCAGCGCCCCAACCTTTTTGATGAAGGTTGCCTGTTACAGTAGCATCTGACCAATTACCTCCAATATCGGAAAGCATGTGTTCATTGGGACGTCCAGGCCCCAAAGTTCCGTATACAAATAGCTTTGTTACCATGGAAGATCTTCTTTGATGCTCGATTAGATTTATTGAATATCTTATAGTAAAGTGTTAAAACTGCAATAATATTTATCAGCCATAATGGAGCCATGTCTGTATTTTAATATGGATGAGCAATCTCCCGTTAATTTTGTGAAAGCATTTGAAGCTTATCAATCACTAAGTTAAGATTTGACTTGCCAAATTAGGCATTTATTTACAAATTTAGTTAGAAGGTAGAAAATTGGATCAAACTCAAAGTGTAGATCTTCAAAAAAAACTTCAGTGGCAATGCCGGCGAGGCATGTTGGAATTAGATGTGATTTTAATTCCGTTTTTAAATGAGCACTTTGAAGTGTTAAGTCATAGTCAGAAAGAGCTATTCGCAGAATTACTTAAAGAATCAGACCCCGACCTTTACACTTGGATAATGGGATTTGGGCAATGCGAGCGAAATGATTTTAGCGAAATGATTAGAATTATTAGAGAGAAAATGTCAGTTGCCTAAGGTAAAAAAACTTAAGTGTCGGAGTCACAAAAGACTGACTCCGACACTTTTTTGAGGGAATAAAATAGATACTATGAAAATAGCTTCAAGATTTCCAATCAAAGAAAGTAAGGGGTTACAAACAATAGTGATCTTGCTCCACTTATCCTTTGCAGTTTTAAGCTTTTTTATCTTTAACCTATCCTGGCAATACGGTTTTGCTTTAGTCAGCCTATTCATCTCCTATTATTTTTCGATCAAACAATTAAAGCAAATCACTCAAGCACCCGATGATTTATGCTGGACAGGTAATCAATGGCTAATTAGCGTTTTAAATGATAAGAATAAATTGCTATCCCAAGATGCGGTTTATTTAAAAATTTTATCGTCTAGCTGGATAACCAGTGGATTTAGCTTGCTTAAATTTCGCTTAGAGTCGTTAGATGGCTCAAATACTGAATATGTCTGGTTTTTCAGTGCATCAAATTTAAGCGACCGTCTGTATCGAGAGCTGTGTTATTTGTGCAAACAGAGCTTAATAGAACAATCTAAGGAGAATGGCGCTAAATTGGGCTAAAAAAACGATATTTATTGCTCTAATCTTTGCTTTTATGGTATAAAGCGCGCCGAGCGGATGAAGTATCATTTGCTCAAATAAATTGACAACTTAAAGACTGTTTTACAGTGAGGTTGTTTAACTAATTCACACACTATTCGACACAGCTGTCGGGGTGCTCAAAAAGACTAGTCTGGATGGGTTCGACAATTGGGAATAGTGGACGTATAACCCTAACAAAATCAGGAGCTTACAATGGCAAAAATCACTATGCGTGATATGCTACAGGCGGGCGTGCATTTCGGACATCGCACTCGTTACTGGAATCCAAAAATGAA